>Ga0102924_1001312_pt1 | contig 29246 bp, 24 predicted proteins | sample PaiPotPPM11metaG_FD_80116 | JGI IMG/M metagenome (GOLD analysis project Ga0102924, IMG submission 80116) | Iron sulfur acid spring bacterial and archeal communities from Banff, Canada, to study Microbial Dark Matter (Phase II) - Paint Pots PPM... ... | reverse complement strand
GGAGGACCTCGCCGGCGGCGTCGCCGCCGAGCCGGACGGTGTCGCCGTCGGCCAGTCGCACGGTGGTCCCGGGCAGCACCCGGTCGCCGTTGACATATGTCCCGTTCGTGGAGTTCTCGTCGCGGATGGTGGCGTGGCCGGCGTCATCCACGGTGACCGTCGCGTGCCGCCTCGAGACGTTCTCGAACGCGGAGAACGCAGCGGCGACCAGGGATTCCTGCGGGTCACGGCCGAGCAGCAGGGAGGTTCCGGCGGGCACCTCCACGTTGCCCGTGGGGAACGCGAGCCGGAGCACGGCGGGCGAGATGGAAGCCCCGGCGTCGTCCCGCCGCAGGTACTCCTGCATGATCGTGGCCGGCACCGGAGGGTCCTCATCCGGCCGCCTCCGGGGCAGGTTGGCGCCGCAGGTGAAGCAGATGAGGTCGTCCGGTTTGACCTCGGCTGCGCAGGTGGGGCAGGTCAGGGACAACATTCACATCCTCCAATGACGGGTAGCTGACTCGGTAACAGTCGCCACCCACGAGAGCGTAACCCGCGCCGCATAGTCCTCGGGAGCCGTGGCCGGCAAACCGGGCGTCTCGGCGGTCGCCCCCGGGGGGGCCACCACAGCCTACGGGCCGGGCGCGGGCAGGTAACGGCCGTGGTTCCCGGGGCCGAGCACCCCGTCCGACACGATCGGCCGTCCCCGCAGCAGAACCGTGCGCACCTGGCCGCGGGCCCGCAGGCCCGCGTAGACGCTGGGCCCGGTGCCGTCCTCGAACGCGTCGTCGCCCAGCACGGCCTCGCCCGCCGGGTCGAACACCACGAGGTCGGCGTCCGCGCCGGGCACGAGCGCGCCCTTGCGGGGGTAGTGGCCGAACGCCCGGGCCGGGTTCTCGGCCGCGACCTGGATCAGCCGTTCGACGGGCAGCCCGCGGCGTAGCCCCTCGGACAGCAGCAACGGCAGCCGGGCGCCGATGCCGGCGATCCCGTACCCGTAGCTCTCGCCCGGCGCGACGATGTCGTCCAGCACCTCCGAACGCACCTGGCAGTGATCGGAGCCGACGGTGTCGACCGTCCCGTCGGCGACCGCGGCCCAGAGGGCCTCGACGTGCTCGCCCGTGCGGAGCGGGGGAGCGACCAGGAACCGCCCGGCCTCCCGGTCGGCGTAGCGGTCCTCGTCGAGCAGCAGGTGGTGCAGGCAGACCTCCGCGTAGACCGGTGGCCGGCCGCGCTGGCGGGCCAGGCGCACCTGGTCCAGCGCGCCCGCCGTGGACAGGTGGACCAGGTAGCAGGTCGCCCCGGTGAGCGAGGCCACGGCCAGGGTGCGGGCGACCGCCTCCTCTTCGACCTCGGGCGGCCTGGTCCGCGCGAACACCGGCGCCCCGCGGTGGCCCGCGCGCACCGCGCCGGCCACCAGTTCCTCGATCAGCGGCCCGTTCTCGCAGTGCACCTGCACGATCAGGCCCGCCTCGCGGGCGTCGGACATCAGCCGGTGCAGCCGCCGGGTCGAGAACATGATCCCGAGCTCCGGATAAGCCAGGAACACCTTGACCGCGGCCGCCCCGGCGCGCCGGGCGGCGACCAGGTCAGCGAGCGTCGCGCGCGCCGGGTCGTAGAACATCGCGTGCAGGCCGACGTCGACGACCGCATCGCCGCGGCCGAGCTGTTCGCGCCGGCTGAGCACGCTCTCCAGGTCGCCCTGGCCCGGCTCCGGGTTGGTGAACGACAGCGCGGTCGTGGTCCCGCCGCGCGCCGCCGCGGCGGTGGCCAGGCCAACCGCGGCCATCAGGTGGGTGTGCGGGTCGACGCCGCCGGGCAGAACGTAGCACCCTGCGGCGTCCACTCGCCGCGCACCGGGCCCCGCGGCGCCGGCCGGGCCGACGGCCGCGATCGTCCCGTCGTCGCCGATCAGAACGTCCCCCGGGCGGGCGCCGTCCGGCGTGACCACGATCCCGCCGGTCACCGCGCCCACGGTCGTGACCGCGTTCACGGGCGGGCGTTCATGACGAAATAGCCGGAACGGAACCTCATCGGCGGGCCGGGTCGGTGTCGGGATCCAGGCGGCGGACCTCCCCGGCGCGAATCACCAGCCGGGGCACGAGCAGCCGCTCCACCACTTCGGTCGCCCCGGCCGCGTCCGGGAGCGCCCACTGCCCGGTGCGCAGCTCGAACCCGGTCAGGTCGGCCTCCCGGCCCGGGGTCAGCGCGCCGAGGCTGTCCCCCCGCCGGACCGCCCGCGCGGGCGTGACCGTGGTGGCCCGGATAACGTCCGGGAGCTCCATGCCGACGTGCAGCAGCTTGGACAGCGTGGTCGCCTGGTCGTAGGCGGGCCCGCCGGCGTTGTGCGCGTGCAGGTCGCTGGAGATCGTGTCGGGCGGGAAATCCTGCTCGATCGCGCGGCGCGCCACCCGGTAGGCGAAGCTGCCCACGCCGTGGCCGACGTCGAACCGGACCCCGCGCTCCCGGGCCCGGCGGACCGAGGGGAACACCCGGCCGTCGGCGTCCAGCATGCCGCCCTCGTTGCCGTGGAAGCAGTGCGTGATGATGTCGCCGCGGCCCAGGTACGGCAGCAGCCAGCCGACCGGCGGCCGCATGTCGATCACGTGCACCATCAGCGGCAGGCCGAGCTCGTCGGCGGCCTCGCGGGCCAGGCGCAGGGCCGGGGCCGGGTCGTCGCCCACCATCTGGTAGCCGAGCCGGACTTTGATGCCGATGATGACGTCGGGGTGCTCACGGGCCCGCGCGACCGCCTGGGCCACCGACGCCCAGCGCACGTCCTCCAGCTCGCCCAGCAGGTTGGTGATCATGCCCTGCACCGCGATGTGCAGGAAGGCCAGGATCCGCGTCCGGGACGGCTCGATGATGTACCGGCGCAGGCCGGGGAAGGTCTGAGCGCCCGACGAGCCCGCGTCGACGGCCGTGGTCACGCCGCGGTCCAGGCAGTAGGCGTCGGCATCGATCCCGTAGTGCGATACGCCCCGGTAGAGGTGGGTGTGCAGGTCCACCAGGCCGGGCGCGACGATCAGCCCGGACGCGTCCTGTGTTGCCTCGGGGGGGCACTGTGCTGCCTCGGGGGGGCGACCCCCCCAGGGGCCAGCACAGTCCATCCGCTCGGGCCGACCTCCGGCCGGCCCTCCCGGCTGGGCCCGGCTTCGCCGCCCCACATTTTCCGCGTCCTCGATCTCGGCGATCAGGCCGTCGCGGATGAGCACGGTGGTCACCTGGTCGATGCCCTGGGCCGGGTCGAGGACGCGGCCGCCGACTACGGCCAGGTCGGTCACACCAGGCCCTCGGCGGCCAGCCGGGGCAGCGTGGCGGCCAGCGCGTCGGCGGTGCGTTCCAGGTCGCTCTGAGTATGCGCGGTGCTCAGGAACCCCGACCCGTGGAACAGGTGGACGCCCTCGCTGAGCATGCTGCAGTGCAGGGCGGTCGACAGCGGGCCGGGCAGGCCTGCCTTCAGCGCCGCCGGGTCGCGCTCGGCCGGGGGCTGCGGGCCGAACAGCAGATGGAACGCGGAGCTCTCGCCGTAGGCCCGGCCGGGCACGCCGGACCGCTCGAACACCGAGCTGAGCTCGGCCCGCAGCGTGGCCGCGAGCCGGGCCGCGTGCTGCTGAGCTTCGCCCGAGGCCACCAGGCCGAGCGTGGTCACGCCCGCGGCGGCCGAGAGCGGGTGCGCGTTGTGCGTGCCGGGATGGGTCACCCGGCGCGGGTCGTCGCGCAGGCCGCCCAGGTGGTCCATGATCGCGGCGCGGCCGGCCACGGCGCCGCCGGGCATGCCGCCGGCCAGGATCTTGCCGAGCACGGTGAGGTCGGGCAGCACCCCGGCGACTTCCTGCACCCCGCCGGGCGCCCACCGGAAGCCGCTGATGACCTCGTCGTAGATCAGCAGCGTGCCGGTCTCGTCGGCCAGGCGGCGCGCGTCGGCCAGGAACCCGGCGGACAGCGGCACCGTGCCCCAGGCCGCGCCGGAGGGCTCCAGGATGAACGCGGCGACGTCGCCGGCGCGCAGCGCCCCGGCCAGGACTCCGGCGTCGGCCGGGATCACCGCCACCGAGCCGGAGATCTGCCCGGGCAGCCCGGCCGTGTCCGGGGTGTCGAACGGCGGGTCGGCGCCGAGGGCGGCCTGGTCGTGCCAGCCGTGGAAGTGCCCGGCCAGCTTCACGATCTTGCCGCGCCCGGTGACGGCGCGAGCCAGCCGGAGGGCCAGCAGCGATGCCTCGGTCCCGCTCGAGGTGAAGCGGACCCGCTCGGCCGAGGGCACCAGCCGGATCACCGCCTCGGCCCAGTCGCTCTCCAGCTCGTGGCAGGCCCCGGGGTGGAACGACCGGGCCGCCTGCTCGCTGACCGCGGCGACGACCTCCGGGGGGCAGTGCCCGGCCAGCAGCGAGCCGTGACCCATCACGTAGCAGACGAGCTCGTGGCCGTCCAGGTCCCACTTGTGCGAGCCCTCGGCGCGCGCCACGGCCAGCGGGAACGGCTCGGCCAGCCGCACGTCGTGGGTCACGCCGCCGGGCAGCAGCCGACGGGCCCGGGCGCTGAGCGCCGCGGACCGCGGGTTGTCCCGGGCCCAGGCGGCCGCGACGGCGCCCTGGCTTGAAGATTCGCTGATCGGCTCCCTATGCTGGCGCAACACGGCATCACGGTACTTTACGAAACATGCCCGGGAACAGGGAGTTATGGCGGGGCAGCACGACGAGCAGCATCGAGGCCCGGCGCGCGACTTCGTGGGCTACGGCCGGCACACCCCCGCGGTGCGCTGGCCGGGCGGCGCCCGCCTCGTGGTCAGCATCGTGATCAACTACGAGTCCGGCGCCGAGTACGCGCTGCCGGACGGGGACGGCCGGAACGACACCTGGGGCGAGTACTCGTACCAGATCGGCCCGGAGGTCAGGGACCTGGGCACCGAGACCCACTTCGAGTTCGGCTCGCGGGCCGGGATCTGGCGGCTGGCCCGGCTGTTCGACCGCTACCAGGTGCCGCTCACGGTCGGCGCGAGCGCGCGCGCGCTGGAGCGCAACCCGGCCGTGGCCGAATGGATCGGCGAGGCCGGCCACGAGGTGCTCGGCCACGGCTGGCGCTGGGCGGACGTCGCGGAGATGACCCGCGAGCAGGAGCGCGACGACATGCACCGGGCCATCGCGTCGATCGAGCGGCTGACCGGGCAGCGCCCGCTCGGCTGGTATGTGCGGTCGTTCCCCAGCGTGCACACCCGCGAGCTGGTGGTCGAGGAGGGCGGCTTCCGCTACGACTCGGACGCCAGCAACGACGAGCTCCCGTACTTCGCTCGGGTGCGCCCCGCCGCCGGGCCGGAGACATCATTCCTGGTCGTGCCGTACTCGAAGGTCTATAACGATAACCGCTACCTGCTGAACCCGACGTACTCCACCCCGCGTGACTTCTTCGAGAACCTGCGCGCCGGGGTGGACTACCTGTGCGAGGAGGCGGCGGCGGGGCACGGGGCCCGGATGATGACGGTCGGGGTACACGAGCGCTGGAGCGGGCAGGCCAACCGGGCCTCGGCCGTGCGCGACTTCGTCGAGTACGTGCAGTCGCGCCCGGACGTCCGGTTCATGCGGCGGCTGGACATCGCCACGTGGTGGCTCGACCACCACGCCGAGTGGGATGCGGAGGCCGGCGCGAGGCAGCCGGACAGCCAGAATGCGACGAGAGGTGGTCAGCCGTGAGAGCGGTGGTCTACACCGGGGCCGGCGGTAACGAGGTCGTCCGGCTCGAGGAGCGCCCCGACCCGGTCCCGCAGGCTCACGAGGTCCTGGTGGCCGCGCGGTTCGCGGGGGTCAACTGGGCCGACGTGTCGCAGCGGATGGGCAATTACCCGCCGCCCCCGGGCGCGCCGGCGGACATCCCCGGGCTGGAGGTCGCCGGGGAGGTGGCCGCGGTCGGGGCGGGAGTGCTCGGCTGGCAGCCGGGCGACCGGGTGTTCGGCCTGGTCGGCGGCGGCGGTCTGGCCGACCGCGTGGTCGCGCACGAGCGGCACCTGGCCGCGGTCCCGGCCAGCCTGAAGGACGACGTCGCGGCCGGGATCCCCGAGGCCTACATCACCGCCCACGATGCCGTCTTCACTCGTGGCGGGCTGGCGCTGGGCGAGGTGCTGCTGGTGAACGGGGCCAACGGCGCGGTCGGTTCGGCCGGGGGCCAGCTCGGGCTGGCCGCCGGGGCCCGGGTCGTGGCCAACGTCCGGTCGCCTGACTCGGCGCGCTTGCTGGCCGAGGCGGGCGCGATCGTCGTCACGCCGCAGACCGCAGCCGGCCGCCTCGCCGAGCTGGGCGGGGCCGACGTGGTCCTCGAGCTCGTGGGAGCGCCCAACCTCGACCTCGACTTCGGCTCGCTCGCGCGCCGGGGCCGGGTCGTCGTGGTCGGCAGCGACGCGGGCGCGGACGCGACGATCTCGCTGCGCCGGCTGATGGGCCTGCGGGCTAGCCTGCACGGCACGGTGCTGCGGGCCCGGCCGATGGAGGAGAAGGCCGCGGCGGTGCAGTCGTTCGCCCGGTCGGTGGTGCCGCTGCTGGCCGCGGGCCGGGTGACGATGACCATCGACCGGGTGTTCCCGGCTGCTGACACGCCCGGGGCGTTCGACTACCTGGCCCGCCCGGGCAAGTCCGGCAAGATCCTGCTGGAGTTCTCCTAGGCGCGGTTGCCGCCCTCCGGGCTGAGCCAGGACCAGCTGGCCACGTCAGGGGCGGGCCGGGCGGTGAGGAAGCGGAGCAGTTCACCGGCGTCGGCCGGCACGATCCGGTCCGGGACGCCGAGGCCGGCCGCGCCCAGGGTCTCGGCCAGCCCGTCCCGGTCGCCCACCAGCACTAGGTCGTAGCCGTGCCGGATGAACTCCTCGGCCTGCTCGGTCACCTCGGCCAGGATCCGGGCGGCGATGTCGGCCGGGTAGTCGTCGGCGGGAAGCTGCATCGCGCCCCAGCCCGCCTCGGCCAGCACGGCCAGCGCGTCCAGGCCGCCGGGCGGCGGGTTCACGAACCGGTCCGCCACCAGCGCGATGCGGAACGACCGCTCGTCCGGCTTCACCGCTCGTCCAGCAGCGTCTCGAGCCCGGCCCGCTGGGTCAGCGGGTCATGGTCGGGCAGCGCGTGGGTCTCGCCGCCCCGGCCCGCCGCGATGCCGCGGCGGTCGAGTTCCCGGCGCAGCTCCTCGACGAAGATGCCCTCGCCGCTGGTCAGCTCGGCGGTGCCGTCCGGCCACTCCGGCAGGCCCCCGCGGGCCGGGTCCGAGCTGGTGATGCGCACGCCCATCGAGGGGCTGCCCTCGACGCCGATCAGGACGACGTCCTCGCCCCGGCCCGCGCGAACCGCGATCATGTCGGCCACCGCGGCGGCCAGCCGCCCGCAGTGCCGCCGGTAGGCCGCGGTGTCGAGCTGCTCGCGCACGGCCCAGAACCGGTTCAGGCCGGTGAACGACAGCTCGGGGCAGGGCATCTGCTCGATCCGCCAGCCCCGGTCGCGCAGCACGTCCACCACCGGCGAGTAGATTCCCGCGCAGTGCGCGCCGTCGCCGACCTTCGAGTTCTGGTTCAGCAGGCAGTGCGCGACAAAGGCGACTCCCCGCGATTCCCGCGATTCCGGCGCTGCCCGCCCCTCCCGGCGTTCCATAGCAGGAGTTTAACGGCGACCTATACTTGCCCAGATGCCCGCTCTGTGATCGCCCGGACGGCGCGGCAGCCGGCCGACTGGCCTAGCATCGCTGCCATCGGGCCGGCCGCAGGCGGGGCCGGCCATCTGCAAAGGGGCAGACATGATCGGCTATGAGCTGAGTGACGAGCACGCCGAACTGCGGGCCGCAGTGGCCGAGTTCGCGCATGACGTCGTGGCGCCGGTGATCGGCGGGTTCTACGAGCGCGGCGAGTTCCCTTACGAGATCGTGGCCCGGATGGCGAAGCTCGGCCTGTTCGGGCTGCCGTTTCCCGAGGAGTACGGCGGGATGGGCGGCGACTACTTCGCGTTCTGCCTGGCCCTGCACGAGCTCGGCCGGGTCGACTCGTCGGTGGCGATCACGCTGGAGGCCGCCGTGGGCCTGGGCGCGATGCCCATCTACCGGTTCGGGACCGCCGAGCAGCGCGCCCGCTGGCTGCCCGAACTGTGCCAGGGGGACCGGCTGGCCGCGTTCGGGCTGACCGAGCCCGGGGGCGGCTCGGACATCGTCGGCGGCATGCGGACCACCGCGCGGCTGGTGCCGGCCGACGGCGAGGCGGGCGAGCAGTGGGAGATCACCGGGTCGAAGGCGTTCATCACCAACTCCGGCACGTCGATCACCTCGCTGGTCACCGTGCTCGCGATCACCGGCGGCCTGGCTGGCCAGCGGGAGACGTCCTCGATCATCGTGCCGTCGGGCACGCCGGGATTCACCGTCGCGCCCGAGTACTCGAAGGTCGGCTGGTGCGCCTCGGACACCCGGGAGCTGGCCTTCGCTTCCTGCCGGGTGCCGGCCGAGAACCTGCTCGGTGAGCGGGGCCGCGGTTACGCCCAGTTCCTGCAGACCCTTGACGAGGGACGGGTCGCGATCGCGGCGCTCTCCGCCGGGCTGGCCCAGGGCTGCGTCGACGAGTGCCTGCGCTACGTCCGGGAGCGCGCGGCGTTCGGGCACCAGCTCGGCTACTACCAGAGCATCCAGTTCAAGATCGCCGACATGGAGGCCCGGGCGCACGGGGCCCGGCTCGCCTGGTACGACGCGGCCGCCCGGATGGTCGCGGGGGAGCGGTTCAAGAAGCAGGCGGCGATCGCCAAGCTGACGGCGTCGAACGCGGCCATGGACAACGCCCGCGACGCGACGCAGATCTTCGGCGGATACGGGTTCATGAACGAGTTCCCGGTGGCCCGGTTCTACCGTGACGCCAAGGTCCTGGAGATCGGCGAGGGGACCTCGGAGGTCCAGCGGATGATTATCGCCCGTGAGCTCGGGGTCGGCGGGTCGGAGAAAAGCTAATCCGGTACGTTGTCGGCAGGAAATGGCCGGAATCCCGACGATCACCTGGAAGCCGGCGAAAGCTGTTATAACTAGACGGCGAAGTGCCGCACCATCCCAGACAAGGTGTCCTGACTCAGTGATCGGCTACATCATCCGGCGGATCGGCCAAGCGATCATCGTGATCCTCGGGGTGACCGTTCTGGTGTTCATCCTCCGGCATCTGCTGCCGGGGAGCATCGCGCGGGCGATCCTCGGCATACGGGCGACCCCGCAGTCCATCGCCGCGTTCAATCACGCCAACGGCCTCGACCGTCCCATACCGCTGCAGTACCTCACCTTCCTCAACCAGCTCATCCACGGCAACCTGGGCTACTCGTTCCGGCAGAACATGAGCGTCGACGCGATCGTGAGTCACGACTTGCCCAACGACTTCCTGCTGGTCGGCGTGTCGCTCGTCCTCGCCCTGCTCATCGCGATCCCGGTCGGCGTCATGCAGGCGGTCAAGCGCAACAAGGTGGCGGACTACGCCGCGACCGGCATCGCGTTCGTGCTCTACTCGATGCCGTCGTACCTGCTCGGCCTGCTCCTGGTCGCGTTCTTCGCGGTCAACCTGCGGCTGCTCCCCGCCGAGGCGCCGCAGGCGCCCACGATCACCGGGGTGCTCGCCGACCCGAGTGGCCTCGTGCTCCCGATCGTGACCCTCACGCTGGTGACGTTCGCGCTGTTCAGCCGGTATATGCGATCGTCGGCCATCGAGAACCTGGCGCAGGACTACATCCGCACCGCCCGCGCCAAGGGGCTCGGGCAGGGCCGGATCCTCTACCGGCACCTGCTGCGTAACTCGCTCATCCCGGTCGTGACGCTCGTGGGCATCTCGTTGCCGGGCATCCTGACGTTCGGGCTGATCGTCGAGCAGCTCTTCAACTACCAGGGCATCGGGCTGGCCTACTACAACGCCGCGATAAACGGCGACTACCCCGTGGTGTTCGGCGTGACCGTGCTCGTGGCGGCGGCCACTGTGTTCGGCAACCTGATCGCCGACCTCGCCTACGCGGTTCTCGACCCGAGGGTGCGCTATGACTAACCGCGCCGGACCCGGCGCCCACGCCCGGCGGCCGGATTCGCTCGCGGTGCCCGGGGCCGCGGGAGCGGGCAGTATCCCGGCCGGGACACCCCAGGACGCCATGCCCGAGGGCGGTGAGGCGATCCACCAGGATGCGGCCTGGCGGATGATCCTGCGCGCGTTCGCGGAGAACAAGCTGGCGCTGGCCGGGCTCATCATGGTCGTGGTGGTCGCCCTGTTCTGCTTCATCGGCCCGCTGTTCTGGCATACCGACCAGGTCGACACCAACCTGCTGCTGGTCAACAAGGCGCCGGGCGGCAAGCACCCGCTCGGCACCGACGACCTGGGCTACGACGTGCTCGGCCGGCTCATGGCCGGCGGGCAGAGCTCGCTGGAGGTCGGCTTCGCGGTCGCGCTGGCGGCGACCGCCATCGGCGTGCTGTACGGCGTCATCTCCGGCTTTATCGGCGGCTTCGTTGACGCGGTGCTGATGCGTTTCGTGGACATCGTCCTGGCCATCCCGGTCATCTACCTGTTCATCGACCTGGCCTCGGAGTTCCGGCCGACGCTGTGGCTGCTGATCGTGGTCCTGTCGCTGCTGTCCTGGCTCGGCCCGGCCCGGCTGGTGCGCGGCGAGACGCTCAGCCTGCGGGTCCGCGAGTACGTCGAGGCGGTCCGGACCATGGGCGGCCGGTCCGGCCGGATCATCCTGCGCCATCTGATCCCGAACACCGTGGGCACGATCGTGGTCAACGCGACGTTCCAGGTCGCCGACGCGATCTTGACCCTGGCCGTGCTGAGCTACTTCGGGTTCAGCCTGCCGCCGCCCACCGCGAGCTGGGGCGGGATGCTGGAGAACGGGGTCAACTTCCTGTACGACGGATACTGGTGGGAGATCTACCCCGCCGGGCTGATGATCGTGATCACCGTGGTGGCCTTCAACTTCATCGGCGACGGCCTGCGGGACTCGCTGGACGTCCGGCTGCAGCGCCGGTAGCGGCCGACCACGGCTAGCGGGCCGCGGGCTCCGCGGCCGGCGCGGCCAGCGGGAAGTGACACGCGGCCACGTGGTCGCCGCCGAATGAGCGCAGCACCGGCTCCTCGGCGGCGCAGATCTCCTGCGCCATCGGGCACCGGGTCCGGAACCGGCACCCCGACGGCGGGCTCATCGGCGACGGGAGCTCGCCGGAGACCGCGATCCCGTGCTTCGCCCGCTCGACATCCGGATCGGGCACCGGGATCGTGTTGAGCAGCCCGCGGGTGTAAGGGTGTGCGGGGTGCTGGTAGATCTCGCTGCTGCTGCCCAGCTCGACCAGCTTGCCCAGGTACATCACGCCGACCCGGTCGGCCAGGTACCGGATGACCGACAGGTCGTGCGAGATCACGATGTAGGTGAGCCCGTGCGCGTCCTGGAGCCGGCGCATGAGGTTAAGGATCTGGGACCGGATCGAGACGTCGAGCGCCGAGACCGGCTCGTCGGCCACGATGAGCTTGGGCGAGAGCGCGAGGGCCCGGGCCAGGCCGATCCGCTGGCGCTGGCCGCCGGAGAACTCATGCGGGTAGAGCTGGGTCGACCGCCGGTTCAGGCCGACCTCGTCGAGCAGGTCGGCGACCTGCTTGCGCTGCGCGGTGCCGCTCCCGAGACCCTGGATCTGCAACGGCTCCCGCAGGATCGAGCCCACCCGCATCCGCGGGTCCAGGGACGCGTACGGGTCCTGGAACATGATCTGGAGATCCTTGCGGACCTGCCGCAGGCGCGTCCCCGAGAGCGTGCCGAGATCGGATCCTTCGAAGATCACCCGGCCCGAGGTGGTGCGCTCGAGGGCGACGATCATCCGGCCGATGGTGGTCTTCCCGCATCCGGACTCGCCGACCAGGCCCAGCGTCTCGCCGCGGCGGACGGTCAGCGTCACGTCCGAGACCGCCTTCACCGTGCCTACCACCCGCCGGAGCAGGGCGCCGGACGTGACCGGGAACTCCTTCACGGCGTGGTCCAGCGTCAGCAGGTCGTCCGCGGCGCCATTGGGGCCGGCGGCCGCGGGCTCGAGCCGTTCTTCGACCCGGGCCCGGGGCAGCGCCGAGGCCGGCTCGACCGGGTGGAAACAGGCGTACTGGTGCCCCGGGTGCGGGCCGTCCAGCTCGGGTTCGCTCTCCTGACACTCCGCGGTCGCGAACTGGCACCGCGGCGCGAACCGGCAGCCGGCCGGGGGATGCATCAGGTCGGGCGGGATGCCGGGGATCGAGTACAGCCGCTGCGAGGTTGACTGGTCGAGCTGGGGGATCGACGCCAGCAGCGCCGAGGTATAGCGGTGACCGGTGTGGCGGAAGAGGTCACTGGTCGGTGCCTGCTCCACGATCTTGCCCGCGTACATGACCAGCACCCGGTCCGCCCGGCCCGCGATCACCCCGAGATCGTGGGTGATCAGCAGGACCGCCATCCCGAGGCGGTCCTTGAGCTCGTCGAGCAGGACCAGGATCTGATCCTGGATCGTGACGTCGAGCGCGGTCGTCGGCTCGTCGGCGATGAGCAGCCTGGGCTCGCAGGCGAGCGCGATCCCGATCATGACGCGCTGGCGGAGGCCGCCGGATAGCTGGTGCGGGTAATACGACAGCCGCTCGGCGGGCCGGGGCATCCCGACGAGCGCGAGGACCTCCTCGGCCCGGGCCATGGCGTCTGCCCTGGAGACCGCGCGATGTTCCCGGACCACCTCGGCGATCTGATGGCCGATGGTCATGGTCGGGTTCAGCGACGTCATCGGGTCCTGGAAGACCATGCCGATGTCGTTGCCGCGGACCTTGCGCATCCCGGAGTCGCTCAGCGCGGCCAGGTCGACGTCGCCGAACCGGATCGCGCCCTCGGCAATGTGGCCGCCCCCCGGGAGCAGGCGCATGATCGACAGGCCGGTCATCGTCTTCCCGCAGCCGGACTCGCCCACCAGCCCGACGGTCTCGCCCGGCTTGATGCTGAAGCTGACGCCGTCCACCGCGCGGACTACTCCCGAGCGCTGGTTGATGAACGTCCGCAGGCCGTCGATCTCCAGCACGCTCGTGGCGGGTGCGCGCTCGCTCATACGCAGTCTCGCGGCACCTCGGTGGCCCACGTCTTCGTGAAGACCCGGCAGTCGCCTTCGTAGGCGTCGAGCACGTTCGTGACCTGGAAGGTGCGCTCGGTGGCGGACATCGTGCTCGCCGTCCGCACCGTGGCGCGCCACGGTCCGCGAGCCACGGTGAACGTGCGGTCACACGACACGGCGGCCGACAGCGGCTCACCCTGGGTGATCCGCAGCACGTCGCGTTCCTCCTCGTGGTACTCGAGCCCGTCGCCGTCCAGCCGGTGGCCGCCGCTCGTCGTGCCGATGACTTCCGTGGTCCCGGTGGCCACGTCGCGCCGGACTTCGCGCGCCGCGGCGCCGTTGAGCGGCGCGTGCGGCGGCATGGGAGCGCGCTCGGGCTGGGCGAAATGCGGGGGCGCGGCGTGCTCGCCGGGGTTGGTCCAGACCGGGAGGTCGACCGCGGACTCACCGCTGGTGAACAGGCTCAGCGTCACGGGCTCGGGCGACGGCCAGGCCCAGGGCCAGTAGGTGGGCGACACCGACAGCCGCAGCCGGTGCCCGGCCGGGACCTGATAGCCGATGGCGTTCAGCGGGACCTCGACCACGTATCGCTGGCCGGGTTCCAGCGGCTCCGGGTGCTCGTCGCTCATCCGGTGGGTGAGGTTCTTGAGCCCGCGGGTGATCAGGGTGGACGCGCCGTCGGGCCAGACGTCGCACAGCCGCACGACCACCAGCGCGAGCGGCTGGTCCGCGGCCAGTTCCAGCCGGGCCACGGGCGGGCCGAGGATCTCTATCCGGCCCGCCAGCGGCTCGGAGTCGAAGCTCAGCGACGCGCCGTCGTCCGGCCGCTGGTCCGGCGCGAACTCGAGGGCATCACCGTGCCCGCCCCACTGCCCGAGGTCGGCGGCGGCCGCCTCGAGCCCGCGGATGCGCAGCTCCGCTCCGGCCGGGTGCTCCGGGTCCTGGCCGTCGCCGTGGAGCGTGCCCGGGCCGAGGCGGAAGCGGCGGGTCTCGACCTCCGGGGCCGGCCAGCTTCCGGTGGCCAGCCAGCGGCCGGGGTGGGTCTGGTAGCCTGCCGCGGGCCGCAGCGCCTCCGGCATCCAGGCCCGCAGCTTCGGCTCGTCCATGATCCCATTGTCCTCGCCCTTGAGCCAGCGATCCCACCAGCGCACGGCTTCTTGGAGGAACCCGATGGCGGGCCCCGGCGAGCCGTCCTCGGGGTAGACGTGCGCCCAGGGGCCGATCAGCCCCTTGCACGGCCCGGGATAGCCCGCCAGGAACCGGAGGATGGCGTTCCGGTAGGCGTCGGCCCACCCGCCCACCATGTAGACCGGGCAGCGGATCGCCCCGAAGTCCTCGCTCACCGATCCTTGCCGCCAGAACTCGTCGCGCCGCTGGTGGCTCAGCCACGCGTTGATGTACGGCGGGGTCTCCTCCAGCCGCTGCAGCCAGGTCTTCCGCCACGCCTCGCCGACCACCGCGGGATCGGGCGGCAGCCCGTTGTAGGCCAGCATGGTCGACGCCCACGGCAGCGCCGTCCAGGCCAGCACGCAGCCGCCCATGTAGTGGACGTCGTCGGCGTAGCGGTCGTCGGTCGACGCGACGCTGATCACCGCGGCCAGTTCCGGCGGGTGGTGCGCGGCGATCTGCAGCCCGTTGAAGCCGCCCCAGGACTTGCCGATGATGCCCACCTTGCCCGTGCACCAGGGCTGGGCGGCCAGCCAGCGGATGACCGCCACCCCGTCCTCCTGCTCCAGCGGCAGATACTCGTCCTCGAGGATGCCGTCGGAGTCGCCGGTGCCCCGGATGTCTACCCGGACCGAGGCGTAGCCGTGCCCGGCGAAGTAGTGATGGATCGGAGCATCCCGCAGCACCAGGCCATCATTCTTCCGGTACGGAACGTACTCGAAGATGGCCGGCACCGGCTCGCGCTCCGCGTCTTCAGGGAGCCAGATCCGCGCGGCCAGCCGGCAGCCGTCTGGCATCGGGATCCACTCGTGCTGAATGACGCGGACGCGGCGGGGGTACTCAGTCCGGACGAGCAATGGCCATCCTCTCCCTGACGCGGCGGGCCGTTACTTCACGAAGTACCAGTTCTCGGGGTAGATGTTGCTGTCCGGGTCCTGCGGGTAGACGCCCTGGAGCTTGCTGTTCACCGCGGAGATCTGGCTGTCGAACTGCGGCATCCACAGGACGGGCAGTTGCTTCGCCAGGTAGTCCTGGTACTTGTAGAGCGCCGGGTAGCTGCCGGAAGTCAGCGCGTTCATGTCCGCGTCGGCTGTCGGGTCAGAATACGACCCGCCGTTCGATACCCCGCCGGTGTGGAACAAGGTCGAGCCATCCGGGTCGTCGTAACCGGGGTCGAAGTACCAGCCCTGACCGTAGTAGCTCATCTGCCAGCAACTGCTGGCGTGCGCGTTGGTGCAGGGGAAGGTCTCACTGATCACGTTGTTGAACGTGTCGGTGCTCAGCGTGAGCTGGATGCCCGCCTGCGAGTACGCGGACTGCAGCGCCGCGACTTCCTCGTTGACCCCCTGCGTGCCGGTCGAGTAGAGGAACTTCAGCGACAGGTGCTCGCCGGCGGTGATCCCCGCGCCGCAGTCGGTGTTGCCCGACCCGGCCTTCTGGCACACGTCCGCGCCGTGCGGCACGATCTTCCAGCCGTGTTCCCTGAGCAGCTTTTCCGCGTTCGCGGGGTTGTACGGGTAAGGGTTCGACTTCTCGGCTGCGGACACGTATTTGCTCGCCGGCACCAGCGGTACCGGCCCGTACGTCGCGTTGCCGTAACCCTGGAGGAACGAGCTGATGTACCCGGCCTGGTTGATGAGCTCCTGCATGGCCTGGCGTATGTAAAGCTGGTTGAAGATCGGCGCGGCGGCCGCATTCTGGAAATTCAGGTTGATGTAGGTGATGCCCCAGGTCGGCCAGGCCTCGACCTTGTACCCGTCCGAGGTGACCCGCGAGACCTGCGCGGCGTCGTTGTAGGGGATATAGCCGTAGTCGATGCCGCCGGCCGACAGCAGCGAGTCGAACTCCGCCGTGTCGCTGGTGTAGCTGAGCACCTTCAGCTCATGCAGGGAGCCGGTCGCCGGCCCGTTGTACTTCATATTGCGGACGTAGGTGGCATCCCCGGTCGAGGGGGCGTAACTGGTGATCTTCCATGGGCCGTCGACCACCTGCCAGAGGGGATTGGTGGCATAGGTGGATGTTTGGCCGTTCGCGGCGGCTAGGAACTTGTAGACGTCCGCCGCTCCGGACGGAGTCGTGTCGTAGTTCCCTATCGCGCCAGTGGCCGACGTCTTGTCCCAGGATTGCTGCGGGATGGGGATAATCTGGCCGAGTTCGTTGTACAGCCAGGTGCTCGAGTAGGTGCCCTTAAAGGTCATGGAAAAACGACTGAGGCTGAGGATCTTGAAGCTGGTCACGTTGTCCGGGAACTGGCCTACGGTGTAGCCCCACCAGTTTGCTTTTTCCGCCTTCAGGAGGTTGAACCAGAATTCGACGTCCCGGGTGGTGACTGGCTTGCCGTCCGACCAGTGCCACGGCTTGAGCTGAACCGTGGCCGTCGTGTTTCCGCCGGAGGCCTTGACGACGGCTGCGTCAGCCATGCTGTATTTGAGGTTCAGGCCGACGCTATTCGGGCTGCCGAACCAGTACAGCGGGCGCCACATCAGATATTCCGAGTATTCGATGTTGGCGCCAATCGCGTTATTGGTGTTCAGCATCGGCAGTATCCAGCTGAACGTGCTGCCCGGGCTCAGCGCGACCGTGGCAGTACCGCCATTGACGCGGTCTTGTGACGATGCATTCCCCGATGGCCCACTGGACGACGTGCACGCGGCCAGCAGCGCCGCGCTCGCCACGCTGGCGATGGCCAGCAGCCGAACTCGTCTCCGAATCCACATAAGCTATCAATCCTGTTCTATGGGACACCTAGGTCTATAGCGCGCACTTAGGCGGCACGGGCGCGATGGTGTCTAATGATGGCCCACTTGGGCGGATATGAGCATAACAGACCCGGACGGTAGCAGGAGGGTTGACCCGCGTTATTCTGCTTCGCCCGGATCGGCTGCCGCAGGTGGCCGGCGACGGCACTCGCGCCGCCGCGCCGCACTGCCGCTGATAGGTCATGCAACGCTCGGCGGCCGCGCCGAACCGCCGCAACGATGGGGTCATGCGTCTCTTGGGCCGTTGCGCCGTGCCGCCGCGGATGGGGTCATGCGTCTCTTGGGCCGTTGCGCCGTGCCGCCGCGGATGGGGTCATTGGAATAGCAGTCCGCGTACCGAGACGGTGCCGGCGATCATGCCCGAGGTGCTCATGAGGTTGGCGACTCGCTGGACCTGGCCGACGTTCACGAAAGTGGGGTACTGGCCAATGTTGACCAGCGCGGCGTCCTGGGCGTTCAGATGCTCGCCGCGCAGCACGGACTCAACCGCGCTGCGCAGCCCGGCGTCGCCCTGGGCCGTGGACAGCGCCGTGCGGAACGCGGTCAGCTCGGCGCCGTGCTGGCTGGCGAAGCTGGCCGTGCTGAAGTACCCGGAAAGCGGCAGATTGGCCGTCACGCCGCTGCAGGAGTCGAGGACCTCGACGGCGCCCAGCTGGGTCTCCGCCTGGATGATCTGCGGGTCGGTGGCCACGATCGCGGCGACCTTGTGCCGCTTCAGCGCGCTGATCATCTCGCTCTGCGGCATCTCCTTCCAGTTGACCGTGGTCGGGTCGACGCCGTCGCTTTGCAGGACCGCGTCCGTGGCCAGCGTCTGGACGCTGTACGGGAAGTCGCTCTGGTACTGGGCGACCTCAGCCGGAGGGCTGGCCACGACCCGGTTCTCCAGGTCCTGCGGCTCGGTGATGCCCGAATTCGGCAGCGTGAGCACCTGCATCGTGCCGGCGGTCGCGTCGTAACCGTCCATGACCAGCGTCAGCTTCGCGCCCATGGTCGAGATGCCGTAGAAGAAAGAGGTGTAGTCGCCCACCGCGACGTCGGCGGAGCCGCTCTGGAGCGCGTCGTAGGCGTCGGCGACGCTCGGGACCTGCTTCACCGTGACCGTGAGGCCCTGCTGGCGGAACAGCCCGTCGTCGAGGGCCACCGCGAGCGGCGCGTTGTCGAGGCCGGCCACCTCGGCCACCGTGATCTGGCTCCCGGCGGGCAGGCCCGACGATGATGAAGAGCCGGGAACGTGGCAGCTTGCCGCCACCAGCGCCAGGGCCGCCAGTACCACCGGCAGAGCCGATCGGCGCAGCAAGCGGCGGGTGACCTGGACGCGCACACTGCCCTCGAAAATCGGCATGGGGCTCCTCTGGCAGTGCTTGAGTGACGTATTTCGGACAGAAGTGAATCTTAGGCCCACGGAGGTAGCCTACGAGATACTCTGGTCGCGCAAAGGCTAGACGTACCGGAGAGCCTGATGCAGGGCGTTCCGGAGCATCTCCGGTACTTGGTGTGCGATGGTCTGTTGCGCGTTAGAGTTAGCGACTGGCCACTCCGCTGCCCTCATCCTGCGAGGAAGCCGGTAGGGAAGAGGTTCGCTATGTTGGTCTGCCGGGCCCAGAGCGTGGCGGTTGTGTCTCGTTGCCACGGTGAGGGGTACTGACATCTTGCGGATCAAGCGGAGGAGTGCGGCCTCGCCAGCCTCCGGTCAGCACCTGACTGGCCGTGAGCCCGGCGGTGACCGTTCGCTCGAAGGTAACGGCGCGCCGAGTGGTAATCGCGTGCAGCCCGGCAGCCGGGCACACACCAGCCGGGCCCAGAATGGCCGGGCCCAGAATGGCCGGCCGGAGAAGAGCCCGGCCCAGAACGGCCCCCTGCAGAACCAGCCGACGGCCGCTGACTCCGGGCCGGCCGCCGAGAGCCAGCCGGCCCGGTCCTCCCGGTACTCGATCAAGAACTGGCGCGTCCGCTCGCGCCTGCTGCTGCTGGTCGCGATACCCACGCTGACGGCGCTGGTGTTCGGCGGCCTTAACATCAGCTCCTCGGTCCGCAGCGCCCAGGCCTACGGGCGCGTGCTTCAGCTCGCCAACCTCTCGGGCGATGTCACCCAGCTCGTCCAGGCCCTGCAGGACGAGCGCGAGGACACCGTGACGTTCATCGCCTCGGTCGGCAACGGCGACCGGGCGCAAGCCTTCGCCGGCAACGGCGGCGAGCGGGCCCTGATCGGCTCGGACCGCGCGATCACCAGGGCCGCGGCCGCACAGGTGCGCAGCCTGGCCGAGACGATCGGGAGCTCGTACCCCGGGCTGGCCCAGCAGCAGGCCCAGGCTGCCCTCGCGGCGATTGACGACCTCCCGGCGCTGCAGGGACTCGCCACGACCAGCAGGCTTCCCGCGCTGACCGTCATCCAGGACTACGGGAACACCATCACCCAGCTCCTGACCCTGGAGAACGAGGTCGCGGCGGGCAGCAACGATGCCTCGCTGGCGGACAGCGTGCACGCGCTCACCCTGATCTCGACCATGAAGGAAGAGGTCTCGCAGCAGCAGGCGATCGTCACCTCGGCCCTGCAGCCGAGCCTGGTGGGATCCCAGAAGATCAGCTCGACTGCCCTTTCGACGCTGAACCAGGACGCGGACGAGCAACAAGCCAACCTGAAGGCCTTCGACCTGGCCGCCACGGGCCAGCAGCTTCAGATCTACAACACCGCGCTCTCGGCGGCGCAGGTCGCCAACGCTCAGGGCGCGCTGCTGGAGGCCTCCTCGCTGATCCAGGCGGGCAAGACCTCGGCCAGCGACACCACCGTCTCCGTCGCCTCCGAGGAGACCGGGTACGTGGTGAGCGGCCTGGGCTCGGTCGAGCGACAGCTCGTGAACTCGGTGATCTCCCGCAGCGACTCGCTGCGCAACGGCGCCATCACTTCGGCGCTCCTGGACGGCTTGGTGGTCGCCCTGCTGCTGGTGATCGCGCTGGTCTCCACGACGACCATCGGCCGGTCCATGGTGCGGCCGCTGCGCCGGCTGCGGGCCGGCGCGCTCGAGGTGGCCGGCCTGCGGCTGCCCGAGACCGTGCGCCGGATGAGCGAGGCGGACGGCGAGGGCGTGTCGCTGGAGGTCGAGCCGATCGACGTGGATTCCACCGACGAGATCGGCGAGGTCGCGCGGGCTTTCGACCAGGTCCACCGGGAGGCGCTCCGGCTGGCGGCCAACGAGGCCGCGCTGCGCGGGAACGTCAACGCGATGTTCGTGAACCTGTCCCGGCGCAGCCAGTCGCTGGTCGAACGGCAGATCCGGCTGATCGACGAGCTGGAGCAGGGCGAGCAGGACGCCGAGCGCCTGGCGAGCCTGTTCCAGATGGACCACCTGGCCACCCGCATGCGCCGCAACTCGGAGAACCTCCTGGTGCTCGCGGGCCACGAAGAATCCCGGCGGTGGAACCAGCCGCTGGCGCTGGTGGACGTGCTCCGGGCGGCCCTGTCGGAGATCGAGCACTACGAGCGCGTCACGCTGAACGTGCAGCCGGGGATCATGGTCCGCGGCCAGGCCGTCAGCGATGTCGTGCACCTCACCGCCGAGCTGGTCGAGAACGCCACGTCCTTCTCCGCCGACGACACGCCGGTCAGCATCGGCGGTCACCTGCTGGGCAGCGGGGGCGTCCTGCTCGAGATCAGCGACGAGGGCGTCGGCATGTCGGCCGAGGAGATGGCCCACGCCAACTGGCGCCTGGACAACCCGCCGGTGGTGGACGTCGCGGTCTCGCGCCGCATGGGCCTGTTCGTGGTGGCCCGGCTGGCGACCAAGCACGGGATCAGGGTCCGGCTCCGCCCGGCCGCCTCGGGCGGGCTGATCGCCCTGGTCTGGCTGCCCGATGAAGCGATCATGCAGGAAAGCGCGCGCAGCGTTTCCGGCCTGCCGGGCTCCGACTTCACCACGCCGGATATTCCGCGGCAGGCCGGAGCCGACCCGAGCGCGACGGGCGTCTGGGGAGACCTTGGGCGCTCCGCGGCGGAGCAGGAAGTCACCGCGGCCCGCACACCGCGGTTCGCTCCGCTGCGCGCGGAGGCGGACGAGAGCGCGGGCCTCGCGCGCCGGATACCCGGGGCGGGACCCAGGCCCGGGAGCGACGGCCCGGCGACCACGGGGCCGCAGCCCGCGGCGACGGGGCCGCAGCCCGCGGTTACCGGCCCGCTGCCCGTGTTCCGCACCGTGCCGCGTCCGGCGGCGGAGAACCCGGAAGACAGGCCCGAACCCACGGCGACCGGACCGCTGCCGGCCGTCGGAGCGCCCGAGGAACCGGCCACCGGGCCAGCCGAGCCCGCGGGCACAGAGCGGCCTGCCGCGGCCTACCAGCCGTTCGGGACCAGCCCGGAACAGGCGGACAGCACCACCACCGGGTCGTTCGAGATCGGCGTGCCCTCGGTACTCGGCGCGCCCGCCTCCGGGGCCGGCACTCTGGCCGACGAGAACACGGGCTTCCGGTTCACCCTGGACGGCGGGTCCGACGGACGGGAATCGGACGGGTCGCGCGGTAACGACGTGATCGTGCCGTCCCCTGAGGATCTTGGAGAGGAGAGTCGGCTGCCTATCTTTGAGGCGGTGGAGTCAGACTGGTTCCGCCGCGGACGGCCGGCGGTCGGCAGGTCGGGTCACGAGGAGAAGGTCAGCAACGGCAGCAACGGCAACGGCTGGGTTTCCGCGGCTGACGAAGGGTGGCGTGCCGCCGAGGTCGCCCAAGCACCGTCTTCGGGCGGGGTAACCTCGGCCGGGCTCCCGAAGCGGGTGCCGAGGGCAAATCTGGTTCCCGGAACGGCCGCGCCGGAGGACGGATCGGCCTCGGTGCCGGCTCGTTCGGCCGCGGCGACCCGGGACCGTTTCGCCAGTTTCCAGCGTGGTGTTCGCAAGGGCCGCGCTGCTGCAACAGGGGATGGGGCTGGCGGGGGAGGAGATGGCGCTGTCGGCAGAGAGGATGAGACTTCGGGATGAGGCACGCTAGGAAGGAGCGGTCGTGAGTCCGCTGGTGCGTCCTGCGCAGGACCTGAACTGGCTGATCACGAACTTCGTGGAGCGGGTGCCGTCGGTCGCGCACGCGATCGTGGTGTCGTCGGACGGACTTCCGATGGCGTACTCCCAGGGGTTCCCGGCCGACCGGGTTGATCAGCTGGCCGCCGTGACGTCCGGGTTGACGAGCCTGACCCAGGGGGCGTCGCGGGTTTTCGAGGGCGGCCCGGTCACGCAGACCGTGGTCGAGATGCAGCGTGGGCTGCTGGTGGTGATGGCCGTCAGCGACGGGTCGAGCCTCGCCGTGCTGGCTGCTGCCGATTGCGATATGGGCCTCGTTGCGTATGAGATGGCATTGTTGGTCGAGCGAGTAGGGAGCGCCCTGACTCCAGAGGTTCGTGGGTCTCAGCCACCTGACTGGCGGAAGGATGGCCACCTGTGACAGGAGATGCTGGTGTCGGTCCCCGGCCGGGATGACCTGACGCCCCATGACGGCCGGCCTCGGCACCGGCCGGGTAATGGCGTCCCCGGGACGGTATTCGAGCCGCCCGCACGGGACGCTGTGGGTCGTGGCGTTCCGGATTCTGGTGTTCTCGGTCCTGTATTTCCCGGTGTTTTTGATAACGATCTTTCGGGTCAGGGCGATTCTCGCGGCCGGGCGGCAGCGGAAAGCGCGGGGAGTTCCCTCGTCCGACCCTACGCGGTGACCGGCGGGCGCACGAAGCCGAGATATCAGCTAGAAATCGAGGCGATGGTCGCGGCGTCGCACTACGAGGCGCGGGACCTGTCGGTGCTGAGCCCGGAATGCCAGGCCATCCTGGGGTTCTGCCGGGACTGGAGATCGGTGGCGGAGATCTCTGCGGTCCTTAGGATGCCTCTGGGCGTGGCCCGCATTCTCATCGCGGATATGGCAGTTGAGGGGCTGGTTAGGATTCATCAACTGGATCACGCGCAGGGTCGCCCGGATCTTAACCTGCTTGAAAGGGTGCTAAGTGGACTTCGCAAGCTCTAATGGAGTTACGGGCGTGGCCGCCGTCGACGCCGCGATGACCTCCGTCAAGATTGTTGTCGCGGGTGGTTTCGGCGTGGGCAAGACCACGTTTGTGGGGTCGGTGTCGGAGATCACTCCGCTGACCACCGAGGCGGTCATGACCTCCGCCAGTGACGGCCTTGACGACCTGTCGCACACCCCGGATAAGACAACGACCACGGTGGCGATGGACTTCGGCCGGGTGACCCTGGACGCCGGGTTGATCTTGTACCTGTTCGGGACGCCGGGCCAGCACCGGTTCTGGTTCATGTGGGATGACCTGATCCACGGTGCGATCGGGGCTGTGGTGCTGGTCGATACGCGCCGGCTCGCGGATTCTTTCCCCGCGGTGGACTACTTCGAGTCGGCCCGGCTGCCGTTCATCGTGGCGGTTAACGGATTCCACGGTGCGTTCCCGCATGCGCTGAGGGACGTTGCTGACGCCCTGTCGATCAGCCCGAATGTGCCGGTGATCCAGTGCGACGCGCGGGATCGCAGGTCGACCAAGTCAACGCTGATATCGCTGGTTGAGCACGCGATGGCCATGCAGCTCAGCCCGCGCTGAGCCGGCCGGCGACCGTGGTGGCGGATCCGTGCGGTGCTGCTAACCACGCGGGTTTCTGCTGTAATGGTCACGGCCAGGCTCGGCGGGGGGCGGTAGCTCAGCTGGTCAGAGCAGCGGACTCATAATCCGCCGGTCGTGGGTTCGAGCCCCACCCGCCCCACAGGTAGGTCACGGCCAGATGTGAAGCGCTGAACTCGTGGTCAGCTCGTTGAGCCGCTGCTCGCCCGCGCGTGACCGTCGGCCGCAGCAGTGTCCACAACCACTTCTGGCCACGGTTGGCCACGGGCCGCTCACAGGAGTGGGAGTCGCGCCCTGCGCAGGATCAGTCAGTGCCCGGCTGGCTTGCGAGACGAGCAAGCTAATAGTAACCTCAGTGGACTATTTATCGCGGCCAGCGCGGGAGGCGATAATGTCGGTCGACGTACTGGCCGGGCCGGTCCGCCATCCCCGGAACCTGGCCGCTGGAGTCGCCGGCAGTATTCACGATGACGCCACCGCGACCGGACTAGGCTTCCGCGGCGGGACCGTGGCCGGCAGCGTGCACCTGGACCAGTTCCCTCCGCTGGCGCTGCGGGCGTTCGGCCGCGGCTGGTTCGAGGACGGCAGCCTGTCGCTCTATTTCCGGCATGCGACCACCGACGGGGAGCCGGTCCGCGCATTCGTCGAGGCCCCGCCGCGCGAGCGCGACGTGCAGGCCAGGGCGTGGGCGACGACCACCGACGACGTGCTGGTCGCCGAGGGCACCGCTGGTCGCGGCGAGTCGGCCGGGCCGTCGGCCCTGCGGGCGAGGGACTTGCGTCCCGCCAATCCGGCGGACCTGCGCATCCTGGCCGGCCTGCGCCCCGGCGACGTCCTCGGCGACCTGACGCTCGAGCCCGACGGGCGACGGCAGCGGGAGCGGATCGAGGCGGGCGGCATGACCGAGCCGCTCGAGTGGTACACCGGTGCGTCTCCCTGGGGTGGTCCGATCGCCGCACCCTCGGCCGTGGTAGGGCTGCTCTACAGCCGGTTGCTGGAGGACGCCAAGGCCACCATGGGGCAGCACGTCGGGCTGTTCGGCGCGATCGAGATCCGGTTCCGGTCCGGACCGGTCTTCCTGGACCGCCGGTACCGGGTGACCGGCGAGGTGATCGCGGTGAGCCAGACACCCAAGACCGAGGTGCTGTGGTTTGACAGCCGGGCATCCGACCACCACGGGGCGCTGATCGCCGAGATGCGGATGATGCTGCGCGAGCTCAAGCAATCCTCGCCGTTGTACGCCGGCGACACCCCGTCATGACCCGCGCGGCCGCCCAGGCCCGGATCGGGGAGCTGGATCTCGGCGCGGAGGCGGCGGCGTTTCGCGGGCAGATCCGGGACTGGATCGCCGGGAACGCGCCGCCTGGCCTGGCCGGGCTGGCGGCCTGGAACCTGCCCGGTACCCGGTCAGCGGACCGGGACCAGGCGATGACGAGCCCGGTCTACCGGGAGTGGGAGCAGCGTCTGCTGGGCGCCCGGCTCGTATGCGCGAACTGGCCCGAGCAATACGGCGGCCGCGGCCTGAGCCCGGTGCAGATGGTGGTCCTCGCCGAGGAATGCGTCCGCGCGGGCATCCCGCGAGTCGAGCGCGGGATGGGCGAGCGCCTCGTCGGGCCCGCCATCCTGGTCCACGGGACCGACGAGCAACGGGCGCACTTTCTGCCCCGGATCGTGACCGGCGAGGACGCGTACTGCCAGGGCTACTCCGAGCCGGGGCACGGATCGGACCTGGCCGCGGTCGAGACCCGGGGCGTCATCGACGGCGACGAGATCGTGATCCACGGCCAGAAGCTGTGGACGTCGGGAGCGCACCGGGCGAACATGATCTTCATCCTCTGCCGGACCGATCCGTCGGCCCCGCGGCAGCGCGGGCTCAGCTACGTGCTGGCCAGGTTCGCGCCGGACAACGGGATCGACTACCGCCCGGTCCGTCAGCTGACCGGCGAGGCTAACTTCTGCGAGGTCTTCTTCGACGGGACGCGGGCGCCCGTCTTCAACATCATCGGCGGCCTCCACGACGGCTGGCGGCCGGCGATGACCACGCTGGGGTTTGAGCGCGGCGGCACGGCCACGGTCGTCTCCCTCGGCTTCGAGCTTGAGTTCTGGGACCTGGTCCGGGCCCTGGAAGGGGCCGGGCGGACCAGCGACCCGATGGTGCGCCAGCACCTCGGCTGGGCCTATACGCAGGTCGCGCTGATGCGTTTCCACGGGATGCGGCTGGCCGCGCAGATGCTGGCCGGCGGGCAGTCCGGCCCGGAGGCGTCGATCGTCAAGGCGTTCCGCACCGAGTACCACCGCCGGCTGGGCGAGCTCGCGCTCGATCTCACCGGGCCGGGCTCGCTGATCCGGCCGGACGGCGCCGGGTATGCCCTCAGCCGGTGGCAGGAGGTCTTCTTGTCCAGCCGAGCCGGCACGATCTACTCGGGCACCAGCGAGATCCAGCGCAACATCATGGCCGAGCGGGTACTGGGCCTGCCGCGCGAGCCGGCCGCCGTCAGCGGGCGAGCCCGGTGACGGCATCAGTCCCGGCCGGCGGCCGCATCGACAAGCGCGTGGCATCCGCGGCCGAGGCCGTGGCGGGCGTGCCGGACGGCGCGACCGTGCTGGTCGGCGGGTTCGGCGAGGTCGGCGTCGCGGCCACGCTGATCGATGCCCTGGTCGAGCAGGGCCCGACGGACCTGACGGTGGTGGCGAACAACGCCGGGGCCGGCGACCGGGGCGTGGCCGCGCTGCTGCGGGCAGGCCGAGTGCGCCGGATCATCTGCTCATATCCCCGCTCGCGCGGCTCGACCTGGTTTGAGCGACGCTATGCCGAGGGGAGCGTCGAGCTCGAGGTCGTGCCGCAGGGGACGCTGTCCGAGCGGATCCGGGCCGCGGGCGCCGGCGTCCCGGCGTTCTACACCCGGACGGGCGTCGGCACCGAGCTGGCCGCCGGGAAGGAGGCGCGAACGATCGGCGGCCGCGAGTACCTGCTGGAGTTCGCGCTGCCGGGCGACATCGCGCTGATCCGCGCGCGCCGGGGCGACAGCTGGGGAAACCTCGCCTACCACGCGACCGCCCGTAACTACGCCCCGACGATGGCCGCTGCCGCCGGGCTCACTATCGCCGAGGTGGCCGAGCCGGTGGGCGAGCCAGGCGCCCTGGACCCCGAGCTGATCGTCACGCCCGGCATCTACGTCGACCGGCTGCTGCACGTGCCGCCTGCGACCGGCTCCGCCCGGTGACCGAACGCACCGGCGCGCCGTCCGGGCTGCGGCCGTGGGCTCTCGACCAGGTCGCCGTGCACGTCGCCCGCGACCTGCCGCCCGGCAGCTACGTCAACATCGGCATCGGCCTGCCCACCCTCGTCCCTGGGCAGATCCCGGCCGGGCGCGACGTCGTCCTGCACAGCGAGAACGGCATGCTGGGCCTCGGGCCCCCGCCGGCCCCGGGCGTAGCCGACCCGGACCTGATCGACGCCGGGAAGAACCCGGCCACGCTGGTCGCCGGCGGCAGCTACTTCAGCCACGCGGAGGCGTTCGTGATGATCAGGGGAGGCCACCTCGACATCGCCGTGCTCGGCGCGTTCCAGGTGTCGCAGGACGGCGACCTGGCCAACTGGTCGATGCCCGGCGAGAAGCTGCCGGCCGTCGGCGGTGCCATGGATCTCGCGGCCGGCGCCCGGCGGGTGGTGGTCCTGACCCGGCATGTCGCGCGCAACGGCACGCCCAAGCTGGTGGCCAGGTGCAGCTATCCGCTGACCGCCCGCCAGGCCGTCAGCCGCGTCTACACCGACTTGGCGACGATGGACGTGGCGGGCGGCCGGTTCGTGGTGGTCGAAAGCGCGCCGGGACTTGATCCGGGTTACCTTCGCCAGGTCACCGGCGGGGCGGTCGACTGGGCCGCGGCCGGGCCGCCTCCGGGCGGGGCACCGGACGATGCCGCGGGCCAGCGGCGGTAGCCAGGCCCGCGAACGTCACGGCGCGGCAGCCTGGCAGACACTGGCACCATAGGAGCATGCTTGCGCCAGCCCGATCCGCCCCCAGCCGCCAGTCCTGGCGGCCGGCCCGCCGTGCTGGCGGTTGCGGTGAGGTATCCCGGCGGCCCGGCCGTGACTGATAACCGGGCGCGGGGAGGCGTCCTTACCGCCGCCGGCGGCCGGGATGCTGTCTTCGGCCTGACCGCGCTCAGCCCCGTGCCCGGCGCACGGGATCCCAAGCTGGCCGAGCGCATCGCGGCCGCGATCGAGTCCGACATCGTCCGGGCCGGCTGGCCCGTGGGCGAGGTTATCGGCTCGGAGGAACAGCTCATGGCCCGGTACCGCGTCGGCCGGGCGGTGATCAGGGAGGCGGTGCGGCTGGCCGAGCACCGCCAGATCGTCCGGCCCCGGCGTGGCCGGGGCGGCGGCCTGGTCGTGGTCGAGCCTGATCTGTCGGCCGTCACCGAGTCCCTGGCGATCTTCCTGGAGTATGCTCGCGCCGACCTCGATGACCTGCTCGAGGCCCGCACGGTGCTGGAGATCTACTCGGCGGCGAAGGCGGCGGCGAGCCGCCCCGGCGCGGGCCAGCTGGCCGAGTTCCGCCAGGCAGCGAGCGCCTGGCCCGACTGCGCCGACCCGGGCGCGGCGGGCTTCCACGAGGCGGTCGCCCAGCTGTCCGGCAACGCCGCCCTCTCGCTGTTCATCGGCGCGACCGCAGTGCTGACGGGCCGGCTTGGGGTGCCGCGTCCCGCGGGCGGGAGCCGGGGCCGCGCTGCTGGCCGGCCGGGCCACGCGGCGGTCGCTGCGGCCATCGCCGCCGGCGACCCCGGCCGGGCCGGCGCCCAGATGCGGGCTGACATGGTGTTCCTGCGCCAGATCACCCGGCGGCGTGGCGCTCCGTCGGCTGCGCCAGACGCGTCATCACAGCGGCCGGCCGACGCGATCGCCGCCCGGATCCGCCGGGAGATCATCGACCGCGGCTGGCCGGTCGGGGAGAGCCTGGGCTTCGAGGCCGAGCTGATGCAACGGTACGGGATCGGCCGCGCCCAGTTCCGGGAGGCCGCGCGCATCCTGGAGAACCACTCCGTGGTGCGCATGCAGCGCGGGGCGGCCGGCGGCATGGTGATATCGGAACCCGACGGGCGGGCTATCGTCCGGGCTGTCTCGCTGTACCTCACCTACCGCGGGATGAACACCACGCACATTCGTGATCTGCGCGCCCAGCTCGAGACGGCCACGCTGCGGCTGGCGATCGAGCGGCTTACGCCCGCGGGCGTGCAGCGGCTCAAGGATGTGATCGAGCTGGAACGGACCTGGCCCGACGACGACTTCCCAGCCGTGTCACATGACTTGCACGCGGTCATCGCCGAGCTGAGCGGCAACCTGACCCTCGGCCTGCTGCAGTCCATCGCCATGCAGCTGACCGCCGAGCGGCTGCACTCGGGCGACCCGCTGCGCGTCACCGAGCCGCCAGACGCGGTCCGCCGCGCGCACGAGGCGATCGTGCAGGCGATCATCGCCCGCGACGTGCCGCGGGCGCTGCGGCGGCTGGAGAAGCACCTGGGCGCGATCGCCCGCTGGACGATCGAGAGCCCCGCCCCGCGCCGTTAGCGCGGATTTCCACGCAGGAGGTTCGGGGCAACTGTCAGGCGAACTCGTAGCGGATGGAACGGCCTCCCCACCAGGGGACGGGGGTGTCGGGTGGCAGGTCTGCTGACCGGAG
>Ga0102924_1001311_pt1 | contig 29260 bp, 21 predicted proteins | sample PaiPotPPM11metaG_FD_80116 | JGI IMG/M metagenome (GOLD analysis project Ga0102924, IMG submission 80116) | Iron sulfur acid spring bacterial and archeal communities from Banff, Canada, to study Microbial Dark Matter (Phase II) - Paint Pots PPM... ... | reverse complement strand
GCTATGGTTCATCCTCTGGTCGCTCGACGTCATGTTGATGACCGGAAACACGCTGAGGAGGCCCACGACGATGGCGAGCCCCACCGTCGCGTACGCGTGCGCCTTCGAGGGCAGCGCGAGCGCTTCGATGCGCGCGGTGGCCCGGCCCCGGAAGCGGCGAGGCACGAAGCGAAGCCACGCCGTGTCGTCGAAGCAGGCGAGCGCGGGGACGATGGTCAACCAGTTGAGGAACGACAGGTTGCCGCTGACGATGAGCGTCGCTTGAAAGGCCACGAGGAGCGCGCCGGCCGCGTGCCGCCAGCGGCGAGGCGCGAAGACGAACCAGGGAACGACGAACTCGCAGAGGTGGTTGAAGAGGACGCCGAGGGCGTGCGCCCAGTGCGGCGCGGCGTGCAGCCACAACGCCGGGGGGCTGGGGTTCGGCTGCGTCTCGAAGTGGTAGTCGAGGCAGGTGAGGTCGCGCCAGCACGGGTCGCCGCGGAACTTGATGAGCGCTGCGCCGATCATGACGCGAAAGACGAGCCACCGCAGGAGCCAGACGACGATCCGCGGAGTCCGCGAAGGCGGCATCGCGCGGAGACTCGACGCCGGACAGAGAAAGACGGCGAGAAAGCCGGTCTCGAGGAGCTGAATCTCCCAGCCGTAGCCGTAGAAGATTTGCCCTACGTGGACGAACGACATGTAGAAGAGCCAGAGCGCGAGCTGGACGAACGCGTTCGTCGCCCCGACGAGCGCCGCGGCCGAGAGAGCGACGCCCGCCCAGCAGGCCGCATGCATCGCCCCGTCCGACGACGCGACCCAGAGCAGCGTGGGCACCTTCCAGTAGGCGTTCGCGCCGAGGTCGGCGTGCACTTCCCGCAAGAAGCGCGCGACCGGCAGGAGGCCATGGGACCCGAGCAGAGGGTCGAGCTGGAAGGCGAGCGACAGGAACGCGACCAGGTAGACGAGCGCGAGCAGGCGGAGCACCGCAAAGCGGGTGATCTGGTAGGTCGACCGCTCGGCGGTGAGGCGCTGCCACCACGCGGTGCGAAACTCGTTCGAGTTGCGACTACGATCCGTGCCGTCGGCTTCGTCGTCGTGGGGTGCCTTCTCGTCGTGAGAGCCAGGTCCGGCCACGCCGGGATGGTACCCTGCTCGCTGTGATTCGCGTGCTGAGCCGATCGTATGCGTGCCGCTGGGGCGTGCCTGTCGTCGTTCGGGTCGACACGGCCATTTTCGTCCGTCGCTACTTCATGCGCTGCATGGAGTGCTCCTATTGCTTCGACTCGTGCTGCCAGTACGGCGTGGACGTCGACGTGCGGAACGTCGAGCGCCTGCGCGCCCACGCGTCCGAGCTGGAGCGCTTCACCGGCGTGCCCGAGGAGCGGTGGTTCACCGAGGAGGCCACAAACGACCCGGAGTTTCCCGGAGGCAGCTACCGGCGAACGCGCGTCGAGGGCGGCGCCTGCGTGTTCCGCAGCCGCGAGCGCCGGGGGTGCACGATCCACTCGTACGCCCTGGAGCGAGGTATCGACTACCACGAGCTGAAGCCGATGGTGAGCGTCCTCTTTCCGGTCACCTTCGACGAGGGGCTCCTGCATGCGTCGAACGAGATCGAAGATCGTTCGCTGCAGTGCATTGACGACGGGCCGACCGTCTACCGGGGCATCCGGGACGAGATCGCGTGGTACTTCGGCCCGGCCCTCGTGGGCGAGCTGGACGAGCTCGAGCGCGGCACACTTGCCGAGACGGGCGGTTGGAAGTAAGGTCCCTCGCCCTTTCGCCCGTTCCCGAGGGAAAACACCCATGGCACGCGTCACCGTCGAAGATTGCCTCGAGCGCGAAGAGAATCGCTTCGCCCTCGTCGTCCTTGCGTCCCAGCGCACCCGTCAGCTCATGAAGGGCGCGGCGTCCCTGGTTCACTCGAAGAACAAGCCCGCGGTCACCGGCCTGCGCGAGATCGCGGCCGGGAAGGTGCACTACGACCGAGCGAGCCACGACGCGGTGCAGGAGTACATCGAGGATTTGAATCGGCGCGAGTTCGGTTGACGAAGGCCTCGCGGCCGCGCCGTGACCGCGAGCTCGAGGTAGGCTCGCTCGCCCACTACGCGGACCCCGGGTACTACACGGCGACGTACGCCCGGCGCATCGAGGACGTTTCGCTCTACGTCGACCTCGCCCGGCGCGCGCGAGGTCCGGTGCTCGAATACGGCGTCGGGAACGCCCGGGTGGCGCTTCCCATCGCGCGCCACGGCGTGTCCGTCGTGGGCGTGGACCACTCCGCCGCGATGCTCGAGGACGCGCGCGCGCGGCTGCGCGCCGAGCCGCAGGACGTCCGGCGCCTCGTGCGCCTCGTTCGCGGAGACATGCGCAGCGTGCGGCTTCGCGACCGCTTTCCGCTGGTCATCGCGCCGTTCAACGCCGTGCTACATCTCTACGTGCGCCGCGACGTCGAGCGGTTCCTCGCGCGCGTGCGCCAGCACCTGGCGCGGGGCGGTCGTTTCGTGGCCGACCTCTCGACGCCAAGGCTCGAGGACCTGTTGCGCCCGCCCGCCAGGCCCTTCTCCTCGCCCCGATTTCGCCACCCAACCGCGGACGTCGTCGTCAAGAACCGCGAGTTTTTCGACTACGACCCGGTTCGGCAAGTGCTCTTCGTGACGATGGAATTCGAGCCCGTCTCTCCCGGTGTACCCTCCTGGACGACGCCGTTGGCCCACCGGCAGTTCTTCCCCCAGGAATGGGAGGCGCTCTTGCACTACAACGGCTTCGTCGTGGAGCGCGTCGAGGGGGATTTCCACGGCGGGCCGCTCAACCGCGACAGCGACGTGATGGTCTGGTACGCGAGGAGAAGGGACTGAATGGGGGACGGCGTCGCGGAGGGCCTCGCGCGCGTCCGCAGCCGCATCGAGCGTGCGGCGGCGGCGGCGGGGCGCGATCCCGCGGGCGTACGCCTCGTCGCGGTCTCCAAAAAGAAGGGACCGGAGGCCGTCCGCGAGGCCTTCGCCGCCGGGCAGCGCGCGTTCGGCGAGAACTACGCGCAGGAGCTCGCGGTGAAGGCGGAGGCGCTCGCCGATCTGGAGGGTCTCGAGTGGCACTTCATCGGGCACCTGCAGACGAACAAGGCCAGGCTGGTAGCCAGGCACGCCCACGTCGTCCAGACGGTGGACTCGCCCGCGCTCGCGCGCGAGCTGGGCAAGCGCGCGGCGCGCGAGGGGCGCCGGGCGCCGATGCCGGTGCTCATCGAAGTGAACGTGGCGCGCGAACCGCAGAAGCCGGGGGCCGCTCCGAGCGACATCGAAGACGTGATTCGCGCGGTGCGTTCGGAGGAGTCGCTGGCGTTGCGCGGGCTGATGACGATGCCTCCGCCCGGGGACCTCGACGGGGCGCGCCGCTGCTTCGAGACGCTGGTGTCGCTGCGCAACCTCCACGGGGGGCGGTCGCTGTTGCCCGAGCTCTCGATGGGCATGAGCGACGACCTCGAGATCGCCGTCTCTTGCGGTGCGACGATCGTCCGCGTCGGGACCGCGATCTTCGGAAGACGCTCGTAGTCGCCGTCAGGTCGCCGGTCGACGAAAAGGCGGGGCGCTCAGGGTACGGTGCCCCACAGGACCGTGCCGCCCTGGAGCAAGACGACGTGGTCCCAGCTCGCCAGCGACGTCTTCGTCGCGTCGAAGGAGTAGTCGTTGGTCTGCGTGTACATGTCGTGCGCCGGGTCGGGTCCCTGCATTTGCCACGCGAACACGGCCGACTCCCCCATGCCGAGCGCGGGGTGGCTGCCGCTGGAGAACGTGAACTCGACGTAGCTGTCGGCGTTGGTCGCGGCAGGAACGACCGTCCCGAACGAGGAGCTCACGCTCACGTCCGCGTTGGCGCCCGTCGTGGAGATGTGAGACCAGTTGATGGTCATCTGAAGAGTCATGTGGACCTCGTCCGTGTAGTAATAACGGAGCGAAAGTCCGGAGAGCGTCGCCGAAGTCGTAGCGGAGTTGAGAATCGACAGCGTGGCGCCGATATACGCGCTCATCGCGGTCGGATCGGCGACCTGGTATTCGACGGAGAGTCCTGTGGGCGGCGGCCCGCTGGGCGCGTCCCGCGGCGCGGTGCTGTCGACGCCGCCGCCGCCCGCCTCGAGCGGCGATTCCGAGTCGGGCGATACTCCCGATTCGAGGGGGGCTTCCGAGTCGTCTCCGCTCGACGAGCCGAAACCGGTATCGGGTGATTGCCCGGAGTCTTGCCCGCCTTGGTACCAGCTATCGTAGTAACTGGAAGTGCCGGTGTCGTATCCGGTAGTCCCCGAGTCGTAATCGCTTGCACCGCTACCGCCGTCGTCGTCGGGATTCGTCCATTGAGCACCACTCGCACAAGCGGATAGCGCCGCGGTGAGAGTCACGACGGCGCAGCGACGACCAAGATCGGAACGACGACAAGGCATGATGCCCCCAAGAGCTACTGCGCGCGTGCGCCACGATTCGCGTGGGCGCAGCCACGCCTGACCGTCCAGTGCAACGCTACCGGACGGTTTCTATTTTGTGTCCTGTGGGGGGTCATCGCCACAAAGAACGTAGTCATCCCCGCATCTTTACCGTCGGCGTCCGACGGTAAAAAAAGGACCTTTACCGAGGCCGCTGGACGAGATCTTGCTAACTTTGCGGGAGACGCGGACACGCGCCGCCGCAGTGCTCGGGGCGAGGCCGGTACGTGCGCATTGGAGATCACGCGAATCGATGAAGCGCGAATTCGTTCTCGCGCTCGCAATGGCTGCGAGCGCGCCTGCCTGTGAAAGCTACTACTCGTCAGCTACCGGAGACGGAGGGATCGCCTCGGGCGACGGCGGCCCTACGGGCGACGACACTGGCGCCGTGGCGTCGGACGCCGCACCGGTTCCGCACTGCGCCGCCGCCGGGACGCCGGCGCGCGGAGCCAACGTCCCGTACCAGGAATACGAAGCAGAAGCCGGCATGACGAACGGCGCCGTCATCGGCCCGGCGCGCGGCTCCAACGCGAGCGACGTTTTCCAGAGCATCGCGGCGGAGTCGTCCGGACGGACCGCGGTGAAGCTCGCCGGTGTCGGACAATACGTGAGTTTCACCACGATATGTCAGGCCAATTCGATCGTCGTTCGGTACGTCCTGCCCGACTCGTCCGACGGGAGTGGAATCAGCGCCACCCTCGGTGTCTACGTCAACGGGTCGCGGGTCCAGAGCCTCAACCTGACGTCGCATTACGCCTGGGCGTACGGCAATCCGCAGACGAACCCGACGACCAACAACCCCGGCGACGGCTTCGCGCGACACTTTTACGACGAGGCGCGTGCCCTCTTGCCGGCGGACGTCGCCGCAGGCTCGACGATTTCGCTCCAGCAGGACAGCGGCGACTCCGCGCCTTATTACGTCATCGACCTCGTCGACCTGGAGGAGGTCGCGCCGGCGCTCGAGCAGCCGCCGAACTCGGTGTCCGTGACGCAGTGCGGGGCCACTCCGGACGACGGCACCGACGACGGTCCGGCCATCCAGCGGTGCATCCTCGCCGCGGAGTCGGCGTCGAGCGTCGTCTGGGTGCCGCCGGGCGAGTTCGACGACCCTTCGACGCCGCTCCTCGTGAACGATGTCACGATCCATGGGGCCGGAATGTGGCGCTCGACGCTTCGCGGGGCGCAGGCCGTGCTCAACTGCGCCGCCGGCGGCTGCCAGTTCCGGGACTTCTCCATGTTCGGCGAGGTCACGGTGCGGGACGACTTGAACAGCGTTCACGCGATGGGCGGCCCATTCGGTCCGGGATGCCGGATCGAGAACGTCTGGGTCGAGCACTACACGACGGGGCCGTGGGTGGGGATCGCCGGCCAGCCCCCGTCCGACGGGCTCGAGGTGAACGGGTGCCGCTTCCGCGACCTCTTCGCGGACGGGATCAACCTCACCGACGGGGCGAAGAATGCCGTGGTCGAGCAGACGCAGATCCGCAACACGGGCGACGACGCGTTCGCGTCCTGGGCGGTCGCGACGTCGCCGCCGAACTCGAACAACGTGTTCCGATTCGATACGGCGCAGATCCCGTGGCTGGCGAACTGCTTCGCTATCTACGGCGGGAACGACAACTCGATCCAGGACAGCGTCTGCACCGACGTGGTCACGTACAACGGCATCTTCGTCGACCAGGGATTCCAGTCGAACGCGTTCGGGGGCACGACGACCGTGGCGCGCGACACCATCCTGCGCGCCGGCGGCGCGATGTACGGCAAGACGTGGGGGTCGTTGACGATCAGCGGCGCGCAGGCCGCGGCGCCGATCACCGGCATTCAGGTTCAGGAGGTGGACATCGAGGACTCCACCTTCTCGGGCATCTTCGTGATCGGTCCGAAGGACCCCATCACGGGGCTCACGTTCGACAGCGTGACCATCACCAACCCGGGGACCTACGGCATCCAGGTGGACCCGTCCGCGATGGGCTCGGCGAACGCGAGCAACGTCGTGGTCAACGGCGCGGCCTCGGGCGGGCTGAACAACCAGGCCTCAGGCTGGACGTTCAACCGCGGCTCGGGCAATAGCGGCTGGTAGCGTCGCCGCCGACTTCGCGCCGCACGCCCGCGCGCGACGAGAGGGAGCGCTGACTACTTCGCTTGCGAATCTCGAATGATCCGCATGAAGTGATCCGGCTCGAGCCAGCGACCGCCCGAGTAGTAGTCGTAGTTTCGGTTGACCCCCGTGCCCTCACCGAGGTCGTTCCAGGTAGCCAGCACGAGGATGTCGGAGTCGTGAGAGGAGTCCAGGACGCGCTTGAGCAGCGCCGAGTCCTTGATTACGCGATCCTTGCTGGTGGCGATTTCGCCCGGTTTGTCGCGCCCCACGGCGTCCCACTTGACCATCGCGTGGTCGATGATGTGACCGTTCATCTGCGACCGATAGAGCTTGTCCGGCAGGTTGAACGTCACCCACGTGTACCGCGCGTCCGCCACGCCGGGCATATCGCTATCCGCGAAGTACGCGTTGTCGACGTCCACGAACGGCTCTTCGCCGAAGTCGGCCTTGAACCGCGCCTTCATCTTCGCGAGCACTTTGGCCGATCGCTCGCGAGGCTCGAGAGTGCCGGCGTTGTAGAAGTAGATGAAAGGTCGCCCCTGGAACCGATACCAGTAGCGCTTGTCGATCTGCGAGAAGAAGGGCTTCCACTTCGCCTCGTACAGCGTCTTTGCCGCCTCGTCGGAGTCGCGCAGATTGGGCTTCTTCTTCCAGAAATCCCCGAAGTAAGGCTCTCCCCAGGCCCAGGTATCGTCGAAGAGAGCGATCTGGACGGGCTGGTCCAGGCCGCTCAGCGCCTTCGCCAGGGGGGCGAGCTTTCCGTCGGCGATGTCGGGACCGTACGTGTTCAAGAGCAGAAACTGCAATCCTGCGTATTTGGCGTCGAGCAGTTCGCGTCGCCAGAAGCCGGGCTGCTCGGGGGTATAGAAGCCGCTCTCGCCCGGTTTCCCCCCGAGAAGCGGGTGCGTCTTCTCCATCCCCAGAGCGTGGGTGTTCGCCCAGTCCATCCCGCAGTTCGTCCCGCCCGGGCAGCTGAAGAAGAACATGCAGATCGCCCCGATGTCCCGCTTGGCCTTGTGGACCGGCGGGTCGAGGAGCTCGGGCTGTTCCACCCAGGGGTCCGAGTAGGCGAGCTTGATGGTCCGCTTCTGATCGGCCGCCAGGGAGCGTACGACGTCCACGCGGCGCACGTGCGCGTCCGTCTTCAGCCGCTCGCTCCACTGCGCCACGACGTTGGGCGGCGCGGCCTGTCCGGTGATCTGACAGTACGCCGCGCGGACGAACGCCTCAGGAGAGTTCCCGAGGTTGACGTCGACGGTGTCGGTCTTCGCGCAGGGACCCTGCCACTCCGGCTTGAGATGGAACGGGCTCGGAGTCTGGGCGGTCGCTTCGGCGGGTGCCGCTGCGGCGACGACGGGCGATGCGTTCGCCGGGCTCACCCCGGTCGGCGGGTCCACCGGATGCACGATGATGCACCCGCTAAGGCCGGCCATGGCTGCCATCACGGCGGCGTGCAATCGGGTCAAACGGCGCTTGGGTGCGATCTTCATGTCGAATCTCCCGCGGTGATATAGGCTTGCAGGAACACCTTGGAGTAGGTCGATGCCGTCTCGGAAGGCTGAGCGGATCACGCAAATACTGCGGCACGAGATCTTGTCGGGGGAGCGCGTACATGGGGAGAAGCTCCCCACCTACGACGCGCTGATCGAGCGGTTCGGCGTGACGCGCCCGACCGTGGCGAGGGTCCTCCGCGCGCTGCGCGAAGAGGGGCTGGTTCAGGTCAACGGGACGCGCGGAGTCTTCGTCGCCGGCCGGTTCCCCCACGACAACCGTTACTTGTGGGTCACCAGCGAGCAGCCGGGATCTCTCGAGTGGACGAGCTTTCTCGCCACGTTCCTCGATCTCATCGAACGCGGGGAGACCGGCATCGCCGGCGAGGTGATCCCCCTCGTCGGCGTAGACGGCCGGGCGAACAACCCCGAGTACCAGCGCCTCTGCGAGGCCGTCGAGCACGGGTCGGTGGCCGGCCTCCTCTTGATGAACTCCGCCACCGTGTACCTTCTCCCCGTCCTGCAGAAGCCCGGGCTGCCGCGCGTCGCCATCTGGGCTCCCCTGCCGCACGCGGCGCTGCTCAGCCTCGACTTCAACGGCCTCATCGAACGAGCGTGCGATCGGCTCGTTCGCAAGGGTCGGCGCGTCGCCGTCATCTCGCCGCACGCGCCGAACCTCGCCCGGACAGAGGAGTGCCTGCTGAAGAGGGGGATCGAGAAGCGCAACTTGTGGGCGTTGCACGTCGCGCCCGTAGGATGCGAACGCATCACCGAGCTCCTGTTCGATCGGATCGATCGGCCGGACGCGGTGTTCGTGACCGACGACAACCTCGTCGAGCCGCTGCTCGTGGGGCTCAAGCGCGCCAAGCGCCGCCCGGGCAAGAACGTCTACGTCCTGGCGCACTGCAACTGGCCCCGGCCCATCGGACTGGCCGAAGGTGTGGAGCACATCGGCTTCGACGTGAGAGAGGTGCTGTGCGCCGCGAAGGACAGCATCGACGCCCAGCGCGCCGACCGAACGGACGTCACCCGGACCATTCCTCCTCGCTTCGCGAGCGAGCTCACGTCTCCCATCACCACGCGCGCGGCCTCCGAGTAGCGCGGTCATTGCGCCGCCCCTCGGCTCTCGAGGGAGAACGAGAGCTCGAAGGGCTCTCCGTGGTTGTCGATGTCGACGCGAGCCCCTCGAGTCCCGCTCTCGACGCCGCGGACTTCGAGCGACTCGCCGGACCAGCCGTGGACGACGATCCGCAAGGCACGCCGCCGGAACTCCGGAAAGCCGGCGCCGGCGACGCGAGACGACAGGCGAATCCGTTCGCGTCGGCGAGTGACTCGCAGGCTCGTCCGAAGGTACGCGCCCTTGAGGTACGCATCGGAGACCCCGTCGCCCTCGTGGAGGCTCGAGAAGAAGTCGCCGTCCTCGTCCGGCACGAACACGTGGAGCTCGAGGACCTCCGGGTAGTGGTTCATCGTCGAACTCGGAGCGATGGCGTGCGTGGGGACGACGTAGCCTCCGCGGGCGAAGAGAGGAATCCGATCGAGCGGTGCGCTCGCCGTGATGAACTGCCCTCCGGCGTGTCGCTCCCCGGTGTGCCAGTCGATCCACGTCCCCTGCGGCAGGTAAACGTGGCGCGCCGTTTGTCCCGGCCCGAGCACCGGCGCGACGAGCAGCGCCTCGCCGAGGAGGTACGCGTCTTCGGTCTCGCGCGCGTGCGGGTCGTCCTGAAAGTCGTAGACGAGCGGACGCTGGATCGGGTCGCCGGTCTCGCTCGCCGAGACGAACGTGCTGTAGAGATACGGGAGCAAGCGATAGCGAAGCTCCAGCGCTGCGCGGAACCGCTTCTCGACCCCCGGCCCGAACGACCACGGATACTGGTCGCGCTCGCCCGCTTCGTTGTGGCAGCGGCAAAACGGGGTCAGGGCGCCGTACTGCATCCAGCGGACCGCCAGCTCGGGGGTGGGGCTGGCCGAGAACCCGGGTATGTCCGCGCCGACGAACGGCTGACCGCAGATCCCCATCCCCATCGCCATGGGGACGCTCATCTTCAGGTGGTCCCAGTCGGAGACGTTGTCGCCGAGCCACTGCGCGGCGTACCGCTGGATGCCGGCGAAACCTGCTCGGCTCAGGATGAACGGCCGCAGCGTCGGATGGGCGCGGCGCATGCCCTCGTGCGTGGCCATGGCCATGAGCAGCGCGTACTGGTTGTGGTAGCGCTCGTGCGGGTGGTTGGCGCCGTCGCGGTCGAAGCGCATCTCGAACGGCTCGACGTCGCCGGTCGCCGGCTCGTTCATGTCGATCCACACGCCGGCCACCCCGCGATCGGCGTGCTTCGCCGTCAGGTCGCTCCACCACGCGCGGGCGTCGGCCTTCGCGAAATCCGGAAAGACGGTGCGCCCCGGCCACACCTGCCCGATGTAGAGCTGCCCCCCCTCCGTCTTGCAGAAGAGGTTGCGTCGGCGCCCCTCGTCGAACACGCCGTAGCCCGGCTCGGCCTTGACGCCGGGGTCGACGATCGTGACCAGACGAAATCCGTCCGACGTCATCCGGCCGACCATGTCCGGGACCTCGGGGAACTTTCGGCCGTCCCACGTGAAGACGCGATACCCGTCCATGTACCCGATATCGAGCCACAGAACGTCGCAGGGATCTGCCGGTCACGGTAAGAGCGACCGATCGAGAGTATGTCCTCCTGCGTGTAATCATGAAATCGGCACTGGTGGTGGCCGAGCGCCCAGAGCGGTGGCGGGCCCATTCGCCCCGTCACGAGCGTGAAACTCGCGAGGATGTCGCGCATCTTCGGTCCGGCAAATACGTACTCCGTGTATTGGCCGCCGAAAAAGCGATACGTGTACGAGCCCCGTTCGTGGAACGAAACGGTCGCCTTGTAGCCGTTGTCGACGAAGAAGCCGGCCAGCCTGGCGTCCGCGGCGCCGGCGCGGCAGTGGTAAAAGAACGGGACGGAGGAGTAGTACGGGTCGAAGCGCGTGCTCTGCCCCTTGAGGGTGGCGTCTGCCTCGTCGAGGCGGTTCTTCCGCAGAACATCGGGCGCGAGGACGTCGGTGTTCCACAGAATGAATCGTCGACCGCGCCGGTCGAACCCTCCGGTCTTCTCGCCCAGACCGTAGACCGCATCGTGAGGCCCGATGCGTCGAGTGACGATGAACGAGTCGTTGAGGCTGACGTAGCCGCACGCGCCGCTGTCGTCGATCGCGTCCTCGAAGATCACCGAGCCGTCCGCCCGGTGCGCCCGCATCGAGAAGGGGCGCTTCGTGACGGTCAGCCGCATGACCCCGGTATCGAGCGTGACCTTCTCCCCGTCGTCGACGACCCGGAACGACGGCGGCTCGCGCACGACGAAGCTTGCGGCGAACGTTGGGGCTTCGTCGAAATGGCCCGCCTGCGAGATCTTGAGTCGCAGCACGTCGGGCGCGAGGACGTCGGCGCGGACCTTCTCGTCACCGACGCCGAGCAGAACGCCGTGTCCGGTCTTTTCCCAGAACACCACGTCTCCAAGGGGGCTGAACATCGGTGCTTCCGATTATCCCGCGGAAACGGGAGTGCGACCCTCGATCGAAACTCTTCGTGCGCAGTCCGGCGTGTTCACCCGGCTCTCGCGCTCAGCAATCGCCGTGAGCGTGCACGTCGCGGTCCAGCCGTGCAGGCGAAGGCACGATGCGTCCATGGTCCATAGCCTTGTTAACCACCGCCCTCGAGTCAAAGAAAATCGCGGTCAAAGAAGACGCTTTACCATATTGCGAGAGCCGCTCTCAGGCTGCCACCGCCCCCGGGCGCGCAGTCGAGGCCCGCGGCGCTTTGCGCTAATCGAGATTGCCGACGCTCAAGGTCGCCCTCGATCGCTCTCGACGGTTCACGACGGCTGCTCTTGCGGCGCGAGGGCCTCGGCCGCGGGTGCGCTGGCGATCACGGCTCCGCCCGCGTCTGCCAGGAAGAAGTGGAGACGGTTGGGATCCAAACGCATCGCGAGACCATCGCCGCGATCGGTGCCACGCCGTGCGTCGAGATGCGCCACGATGTGGGGGTGCTTCGGCGTGGACATGTAGAGGTCCATCTTGTCCCCCAGATACTCGACGACGTCGACGCGCATCTTCAGGACGCTGTCGAAGCCCTCGCTCGCCGAGCCGACGTGGTTCCTTATCGCCTGGGGACGTACGCCCAGGACGACGCGATCGCCGATCTTGGTCGAGAGCGCTCGCTCGGCCCAGCCGGGAATGCCAATACGACCGGAGCCCTCGTCGAACCAGAGTCGGCCTCCCGCGCGCTCGACGGTCCCCTCGAGGAAGTTCATGGACGGGACCCCCACGAAGCCAGCCACGAACCGGTTGGCAGGGGAGTGGTACACCTCGAGCGGCGCGCCGCACTGCTGCACGACGCCGTCCCTCATGACGACGATGCGATCCCCGAGCGTCATAGCCTCCTCCTGGTCGTGCGTGACGTAGATCGTCGTGCTCTGAAGATCGAGGTGAATCCGTTTGATCTCCGCGCGCATCTCGCAGCGAAGCTTCGCGTCGAGGTTCGAGAGAGGCTCATCGAACAGAAAGCAGCTGGGATCGCGAACGATGGCGCGGCCGACCGCAACGCGCTGCCTTTGACCGCCGGAGAGAGTCTTCGGCTTTCGGTCGAGGATCTCGCGGATCCCGAGCACGCCGGCGGCTCGATTCACCTTTTCGCGAATGACGTCTCGAGAGAGCTTTCGTAGCGAGAGCCCGAACGCCATGTTCTCGAACACCGTCATGTGCGGATAGAGCGCGTAGTTCTGAAAGACCATCGCGATGTCGCGGTCCTTCGGCGGCAGGTCGTTGACCAGGCGCTGCCCGATGTGGATGGTGCCGGAGGTCACGTCCTCCAGCCCGGCCACACAGCGCAGGGTCGTCGACTTGCCGCAGCCCGACGGGCCGACGAAGACGACGAACTCCCGGTCCGCCACGTCGAGGCTGAAGTTCTTCACGGCCTTGAGGCCGCCCCGATACGTCTTTTCGACGTTGCGCAAGACTACGCGCGCCATGACTCGCTTCCGCTCACCACCACATGCTCGCCGAAAGCGACACGACGTTCTCGTCGGGGTGAATCGTCGGATCGTAGACGGCCGGATAGCCGTTACGGACGACCACGCCCGAGCCGTTGAACCAGTGGGAGTACTGGAGAACGACCTGGTCGTGGGCTTGCCAGTTGCTGCGGAAGATCAGGCGAGGCGAGACGACATCGAAGGTCTGCGACGAGTCCTTGTCGCTCGGCTCGACCCGGTCGAGCCGCAACGACGCCGCGAGCCAGGGGAGGAAGCCGTAGCCGCTCTCGATCCCGTACTTGCGCTTTGTGACGTTGTCGTAGGCCGGGTCCAGGCTCGCGACGTGCGTCTGCATCCCGAAGATGCTGAAGACCAGGTCCGGGGCGTTTCCGTGAAAGGCGTAGGGATATCGCAAGAGGCGGCCGACGCTCAGGTCGTACTGTCCGGCGACCGTCAAGAGCGTCCCCGTGCCTCCGCTCCTCGGGCCGAGGTAGTCCTCCATCAGGCCCGGCCCTCCGATCGTATTGAGCACCTGAACTATCCCCCCCACGGGCCGCGAATTGTTCCCGTGGGCGCGGGACACGGCGAAGTACAGGTGACCGAAGTGGCTGAGCGAGAACCGCGCGTCGGCCGCGAGGACGTCGATGGAGCCGTCGGGCTGCACTCCTTGGGACGCGCGATCGTCCTGCGTCCACCCCGAGATGTAGTGGAGGCCGAGGGTGGCGATGCCCATGTACCCGAGGCCGGCGTGCAGGTGGTTGGCGAAGCCCGATCCGACGTTGGGATCGGCGAAGCCGTTCCACCCCGCCGCCAGGATGCCGTTCGGCGGCTTGTCGAGCTGCCCCTGGATCCCCTGCTCGAGCGCCACGAGCCAGTTTCCGAACGCGAACTTCGCGTTGATGTTCTCGCCGGCGCCGTTGATCTGGGCGATGGCCGGGGTGCCGTAGCGTCCCTCGTCGTACTCGCCCATGGCGCCGTAGCGGTTGGTGAAGACGCCGACGTTGGCCTCGATCTGGGCATGAGCACCCAGGTTGGGAAGGTGGAACGTGATGAACGCGTCGCTGATCCCCGCCTCCGCCGGCGGATCGAGAAACGTGGCGGCGGTTGCGGCGGTGCGCGCCAGGATGAAGACGTTCCCCGTCACCAGCGAGTTGCCGTACGAAAAGTTGAGCTGGGCGTAGGGTTGCGGCACGACGCTCGTGTACGTGAAGGCATCCGGATAGTCCGGCACGACCGGCGGAGCGTGCAGCACGACGTTGTGCTGCTCGGTCGTCACGACGCCGGAGCGCTCGTTGATGCCGGCGCGCAGCGGCATCGTGAGGAAGCCGTGGAAGTCGAAGCGCCAGTCCTTCTCGTCGGCGGCGGCTTGACCGTAAGCCGGCGTGAGCCCGCCGGGCAACGCGCCCACCTGCGGGGTTCCCGGGGCCAGTCCGAGGGATATCGGGGGCTTCTCGTCGCCGTTGCTTCCGCTGTCTTGCGCTAACGACACACGAGAAACGGACATGCCTGCGACTAGCCCCACGAGCGCGGCGACGCGTTTTGTTCGAAGTCTTCGATTGGCCATCGGTGACAGCATTTTTGAGAACCCCATGAACCCAGCGGGAGAACCGAGCCGCATCGGCTAAAACCACATCCCGAATGTCAGCGAATACATGTCCGGATCGAGCTGGCCCCGCGTGTAGTCGTCGGGGAACTCAGCGTGTGTGTGGGCTCCGTAAAACCAGTGCGAATAGGCGAGCGTGACCTGCTCGTGCGTGATCCACGCGCTCTTGAAGATCAGCTTGGGACTTATGACGTCAAAAGTTTCGAGAGAATCTTTCGAATTCGGGACGACGTGATCCGCCCTGCCGGAGACTGCCAGCCAGGGGAAGAAGCGGTAGGTGACCTCGGCTCCGAACTTGTACATCTTGCGGCCGTCGAAGTCCGGGTCATGGCTGGACACCGAGACCGCGTCGGCAAAGATGCTCGTCGTGAGATCCGGGGCGTCTCCCCCGAACCCCTCGGGATGCCGAAGCAGCCTGCCCCAACCGAGCGAATACTCCGCGCCCGCGACCAGGATCTGACCGGTACCCCCGCCGCGCGGCCCCAGGAACCGTTTCGTCATCTGGTCGCCGGTGTAGGAGCCGAAGAAGTTCAAGCCGGTGAGCAGGTCGGCGTAGTACGCGTTCGCGTACGACACCGCAGCGGCGAAGTTGCCGAGCCAGCTGTCCATGATGCGCACGTCGGCGCCGTACACGTCCATCTTCGGATCCGGACGATGGGACTCGTCGATCCAGTACGTCTTCGGATCGTCCTGCTGGTCGCGCTCGTCCAGGGCAAAGTTCTGCAGGTAGTGGAGGCCCACGACGACGGGGATGTCGCCGCGGAGCGCGAAGCCGGCGTGGACGTGGTTCACCCAGCTCGAGGGAATCGCGGGATTCGCGGCGCCGTTGTCGAGGGTCGGAACGACGCCCGCCGGGACCTTGCCGAGGCGGCCCATGAAGCCGTGCTCGAGGTGCAGGGTCCACGTGTCGTTGACGTCGTAGGTCGCGGTCAGCGTTTCGCCGAGACCGAACGGCATCCCGATGATCTGCGCGTTGTACTGTCCGACGCTGTACTGACCGAGGCCGCCGTAGATGTTGCGGAAAGCGCCGGCGGTCCATTTGAGCTTGAACGGCCCGGTCGGGACGACGTTGTACGTCAGATACGCTTCGTCGACGAAGTTCTGGCTCCCGAGGGCGGTCCAGTCGACGGCGCCCTCCGGCTTCCACGTCGTGATCTTCGCGTGGGCGGCGACGACGGAATTGCCGTAGTCGAACGTGAGGTCGACCCAGCTGCCCTGCGGGTTGTTCGTTCCGCTGAAAGCCCCGTACACGTCCACGACGCGCGGTAGCGTGTGCAGCGTGAAGGAGTTCTGGTCCGAGGTTGGGTCTTCACGGCCGCCCGCGCTGGCGCGGAGGGCGGCGCTCATGAATCCGCGCAGCGAGAACGTCCACTCGTCCGAGGGGCCCGGCGCGCCCGGTGGAGTGGTCAATCCACCGGGGAGCGCCGGCGTCTGCGGCGAGTAGGGCGAGAGCCCCAGGCCGAGGACCCTCCGGTTTCCCGGAATGTATCCCGACTGCGCCTGGTCCGAGCCGTCGTCGGGCTGCGGCGTGGTCTGCGCGCGCGCGACGGACGGACACAAAGGCAGCAGGGCGCCCAGGACAAGCGCGAGTGCCCGCGGGGACCGCACCGACCGGCGGCGCACCGAAAAGCGGCTGTGGATGATCATGGGGAGGGCGCGCGCCAACGTCTATTTCGTGTGACGGTAGAAGGTGACGTTGTCCACGAAGACATCGGACCATCCGACGATCGCGCTGAAGGCAATCGTGTCGACCGCCTTCAAGTTGAAGTAGGGCGCCTTCTTGCCGTACCCGCCCTGTTGCATATCCGAAAAAGGAATCGCGTAGAACTGCCAGTCCGTGCCGATCGGCACCGTCCTGACCCATCCGTCGAGGCACTGTTCGTCGCGATCCGGAGGCGGCGGATCACCCTCGTCGTAGCAGTACTCGGCGCTGATATCGGCCGCCGGGAACGTATAAGGCCGGCAACTCTTCCCCTCGAAGTCGGGATCGGGGTAGCTTTGCCGGAAATTGCAAGCGCTCGGTCCGCAGCGCGGATACAGGAGATCGAGGAGCGCGTCGTTCGCGACGTTCGGGACCTCGCCGCCGTTGACGTTGGGGTCGGGGTTGAAGCAGCGATACACCGGCGTGCTCGCCTCGGGCATGTCGGGCGAGCACGGCGCCCCGTTTATGCATTCCGACCAGCACTGCTTGAGACGCCGGCAATACTTCTGGTTCTGGCGCGCCAGGCGATCGCTCGTGAAATTGTCGGTAATCGTGACAAGGAGCGGGCTCTGCCCCTCCGGGCCGCCCCGGGCCCAGAAGGCGACCCCCTCGTAGGCCGAGACATCAATGAAAGTATGTGTTTCCGCGTAGGCGCCTCCGTCCGGCGTCGTGGTGGGGAGCCCGGCGCTATCGACCGTGGCTCCTGGAGCAGGTTGCGGAGGGCAAATATCAATCGACGCATCCTCGTCGCACAGCTGCGTGGCGCCCTGCATATCCTGCAGGGCATATCCAAGATCCGTGAATACCCGGCTGACGCCGCCGCCCCAGTTGCGAAACAGGCCGCCACGAAAGTGCAGCGACCAGTTGTTCGGCTTGCCGTCGCACGACGGCGGCGCCTCCTCGACCGCTGGCAATCCGTAAGTCGCAGCGGTGTGGGGGGCAATGGTCCCTCCGCCTGAGATTCCCGAATATGCAGCGACGTCCCCGGGAACGTGAAATGAGTTTTTGGTGAGGTCGTCGAACGACGTCCACGCCTGGCCGACGCCCACCTGCGGAGGAGGGTTCAGCAAACCCTTAGGCGGTGGCAAAGGCTCGAACGTGTCGAAGTACGCCTGGGAAAACTCCAGACCGACGAGCGCAGCGCAGGCCGCAGAACCCGTAGTCGAACCGGGATCCGGAACCCCGTTGTGTATGGGTGGATACACCGGCTGCGACGGCAGGATGACGTTTCCCGTGTTGTTGTCGACGGCAGGGAGAAGCCCGTTGAACCAGGGGACTTCCAGGACGATGGAGGCGTCCGGCACCGACTGTCCGGAGTTGCCCCCGTTCGTGCACGATGCCGCGCCTGCGACCGCGCTTGCGACCGCAAGGGGCGTGAGGACGAACGCGATGGCGAAGGATAACGATTTGCGTAGCCGCATGTTCGACGTCGCTCTCCAACTGGCTCCGACTTCGGTCAAGCCTTCATTCCGGTGACCGTGATTCCCTCGACGAAGTAGCGCTGGAAGCAGAAGAAGACGACGACGGACGGGACCGTCATCAACATGTTGGCCGCCATGAGCATCGACCAGTCCGCGCCGTGATCGATGCGCATCCCCAGGAGGCCGAGGCTGAGCGGAAATTTCGTTTGATCGCGCAAGTAGATCAGGGGTCCCATGAACTCGTTCCACGCGCCGAGGAAGCTCAAGACGCCGACGGCGGCCAGCGTGGGCTTCAGCTGCGGGACGATCACGTACCACCACGTCTGTACGACCCCGAGCCCGTCGATCTTCGCAGCCTCTTCGAGCTCGCGAGGGATCGTCTTCATATGTTGAATCATCAGAAATATGAAGAACGCGCTCCCGAACCAGGCGGGGACCCACATGGGGTTCAGCGTGTTGTACCAGCCGAGTCTCTCCCAGACCACGAAGGACGGGACCATCGTCACTTGCGGCGGGATCATCATCGTGGAAAGCAGCAAGACGAGAGCTGTCGTGCGTCCAGGCCACTCCAGACGGGCGAACGCGTAGGCGACGAACGCGCTCGAGAAGAGCGAGCCGGCGGTCGTCAGCCCGACGAGCAGCAGACTGTTCCCCATGTACTGGAGGAAAGGAACGGAATCGAAGGCGCGCAGGTAATTCCGCTGAACCTTGGCGAAGACGGCCTGCCCCTGAGACGTCGGCGAGAGGGTGAGCGCGAAGCGCGCGTTGCGCCGGCGGTCGCTGGCTCCGTCGATACGCAGCGGAACCCACGTGCGGGGGCGTGTCGTCTTATCGTCGAAGCCCGGTGGTTGGAACGCGACGCTCTGCGGGCGATTCTGCGCGAGGTACGTCGGGCGCGCGGACTTCCAGCGAACACCGCCGACCTCCAGGCTGGCGTCGATCCGGTGCCAGCTGTCGTCGGGGCGGATCGACAAGACGAGCTTATGGATGTCGGACGCCTGGACGTCGTCGGGCAGGGCGAAGTCGTGGACGAGCACGACGGGCGGGTCGTCGGTCGATCCAAACTGGTAATCGAGGCGCAGCGCATCGCCCGACGGGACGAGCGACGCGTTGCCGGACTCCACTCGCCAGGTCGCCGGGTCGGCTCCGGAAGCGAGCGAGAAGAGCTGGCCGTCCGTGGACGCGAGCGCCAGGTTCGACAGCTCGAAGCGCGAGAGCTGGTCGGACACTGCGTTCGACACCGCGTCGGGTGTGAGGAGCACGCGGTACTGGGCCGCGAGGACCTCGTCGGTGTCGTCCCAGGCCTGGCGGGGGAGCTGCGAGACCGCGCGATTGAGGAGCGCGGACGAGCTGGACGCCGCCCACACGTCCGGATCCACGAAGGGCGGTACGCGCGCCGGCAAGGCCGACGCGACCGCGGAGGTCGTGAGCTCGCGCAAGGCCGGGAGCGCCGCCGAGAAGCGGACCGCTCGCACCTCGTCAGGGCGAATCACGGCGAGGCTGGGACGAACGTACGGCGAGTGGACCCTAAAGACGGGAAGCGACGGAAGGGCGTTGCCTTGTCGGAGCTCCTCGTCGGTCTTGACGCTCGCGAGGAACATCCAGGCGAGCGGATACAGGCAGCCGGCGACGAGCGTCAGCAGGAGGACGTGCACCCAGCCCCTGCGCGCCATCCATCGTCCGACGCGCGCCATCGCGACCGGTGCGACGTGAAACGGCGCGTGGTCGACGGGCCGGAGAACGGCGCCCTCAAGCCTGATCATAGTGAACCCATCGCTTGCTGACTCGCAGCTGGAGGAGCGTCAGGAGGAGGACGGCGACAAAGAGGATCCAGGCGAGCGCGCTCGCGTAGCCCATTTGGAAAAACTGGAACGCCTGCCGAAACAGGTAGAACGCGTAGAACAGCGTCGAATCGACCGGGCCACCGCCGGTCATCACGTATGCCTCGGCGAAGACTTGCATCGTGGCGATGACGCCGACGATCGAATTGAAGAGGATGTACGGGCTCAACATGGGCACCGTGACGTGCCAGAAGCGGCGAAAGGGTCCGGCGCCGTCGATGCTCGCGGCCTCGTAGAGTTGCCTTGGAATGGACTGCAGACCGGCGAGCCAGATCACCATGCCACCGCCGGCGGCCCACACGTTCATCAGGACGAGAGAGAACTTGCTGAGCTTCGGGTCTTGCAGCCACAAGGGCGCGTCGAGACGAACGGGCTGGGACGCGAAGCGATCCGCGACCCACTCGATCGCGCGCGCGGGCGCCGTGTCGAAAAGGAACCGAAGCCCTTCGTTGAGGAAGCTCTCGCGCGAATTGAAGATCCACGTCCAAAGAAGGCAGGCCGCCACGAGCGGCATCGTCACCGGCAGGTAGAGGCTGGCGCGATACAGCGACAGGCCGCGCACGCCGGTGTTGAGCAAGAGTGCCATGACCAGCCCTGCCCCCATCACCAGCGGAATCCGCAGGATCATGTACGCCGTGTTCAGCAAACTCTTGTAGAAGGTCGGGTCGGCGATGACGTCGTGGTAGTTCGCGAGACCGACGTACCGTGCGTCGGTGAGGATGTCGTAGCGCGTGAAGCTCAGTACGAGGCTGAATACGATCGGCCCGCCGGTCAGGACCGCGAACCCGAGGAACCAGGGGCTCGCGAAGAGGAGCGCGGCGCCCGTCTGTTGCAAGCTGTAGCCGTGCGATCGTCTCCGCCGCAGCGTGAGGACGACGACGCCGGCGAGGAACGCGAGCACCGCGCCGCCGTAGACCAGGAAATAGGGCGACCAGCGGACGACGTTCGGCGGAAGCGGCCGGGTCGCCTCGTCGAGCTGGTGCTGCACGGGTTCCGCCATGCGCGTGAGCGCAAGCTGCACTTCGTCCTGTCCGCTGGCCCTGGCCTCGGCCGCGTACTTGTGGGCGACCGCAGCCTCGAAGGCGCGTATCTGTTGACGCCAGAGGACCTGACCGACGGGTGAAACGGGACGGATCTCGGGGTGGTCGACCAGCTCGGCGAGCGAGCGGTAGGCCCTGCGAAAGGTCTCCGGCATGGCCCGGTCGTCGAACACGTCCTGTTCGAACAGCCGGTGAGCGAACCAACGGTCGGCGTCTACGGTCGGGAGGTAGACACGCCCCTCGCTCTGCTTTCGCTCTCGCTTGCTCCGGTCGAGCATCGCGACCACGTCCCACGTCCGGAGGTACCGAATGAGCTCGAAGGCTGCCTGCTTGTGCCGGGAGGTCGAGGGCACGACGAGCGACCACCCGCTCCCCCACGTCACGGGAGCGCGGCCCTTCGCCAGCTGGTCCTCCGGCATCGGGGCCGGCGCCAGCGCGAAGTTCATATCGGGCTTCCAGTCGCCCAGCGTCTCCAGGTACCAGGTGCCGTCGATCTTCATGGCTACTTGTCCCTTCAGAAAGGGATCGAGCGGCCCGAGCTGCGCACTCTGCTGGAAGGCGTTCACCTGCGCGATTCCGCCGAGGTCGTCGTACACGTCGGTCATGAAGCGCAGCGCGCGCGTCACTTCCGGCGAGTCCATCGTGACGCGGAGGCCGTCCGGGCTCAGCAGCCGTCCGCCTGCCTCGAACGCGTACATATAGAGGAAGCTGTCGCCGTAGTTCGGCGCAAACCCGAGTCGAACGAGCCCACTGTCCGGCCGGCCCGGCACGCGAAATCGACTGAGGCGGTTGGAGTACTCCCGGAGCTCGCCCCACGTCGTCGGGAGCTTCGGCTCTCCGCGCTCGTCGGTCATCCCCTCCTGGCGGATCAAATCCAGGTTCGCGTACAGGAACCGCGCGTCGACGGCGGTCGGAACACCGTAAATCCGGCGCGGCTCCAGCGAGCCGGGCGGCCGACTGCTGGCTTCCTCGACGGCCCACGGGTAGTAGCCGCTGAGATCGAGGCGCTCCGGATCCGCCGGATCCTGCGCGTCCAGATAGGGCGTCAGGTCCTCCAGCGCGTGCCGCGACGCCCACTCGCCGATGGCGAACCGATCGAAGAAGACGACGTCCGGCGGAACGCCGCCGGCGATCGCCGACAGGAGTCTCTGCGCGTCTCCCACTGCGTCCTGCGCGGTTCCGGTCGTGGCGACGACTCGGTACTGCGGGTGCACGTGTTCGAAGCGGTCGATGGCGGCGTAAATGTCGTCGCCGATCATCCAGCCAGCCCAGAACACGATCGGCTCGCGGCCGTCCTCGTTCGCCTCGCGCGACGAGCGCACGGTCCACCAGGAGACCGCCACCGCGAGCGAGAGAAAGAGTAGGGCCGCGACCCTGAGGGAGAGGCGCTTCATGGCGCCCTATTGCAGCAAGGACACTTCGCTAATCGTGAAATCCCAGGGAACGCCGCCCTTCGACGTGAAATTGAGCCCGATCAGCGTGTGGGGATCGAGCGACGCTTTCGGCGCGCCCCATCCGGAGGCATGCAGCTGCGACCACTTGAAGCTGTACGTCTTCGGTGTGCTGCTCAAATCGGTGATGTCGGTGGCGAAGTGATCGTAGCACTTCGTGCATTTGCCGAATTCAGGCATCGTCGCGATCGTCGCGAGGCCCACGTGCATGGGCGTGGAGCCGGACGCCTTGATGCTGATGCCGCTGTAGCCCGAGGCGTCGAGCGGCGTCAGCGAATCGGCGCCCACGAAGTTCACGCCGATGCCGCCGCCCCAGTCGGTGAAGCCCTTGCCCTGCGTGTGAATGCCTCCGGCGACCAGCGCGGACGACGCGAAGTCGCCCGTGCTCTCCGGAGTCATCTTGCCCTTGACGCTCTTGTCGTTGAAGACGAACCAGCTCCCCGGCGGGTCGACGCTCTTGACCATGTTGGACTTGCCGTCGGAGATCACCGTGCCGGTCGGCTTCACCGCCGGCGGTGCGGCCGTGCTCGTGTCCGAGCTCGACGATTTCGCCGACGCTGAGTCGCCGGAGCTCGCGCTCGAGCTGGAGCCCGAAGAAGTGCCCGAGCACGGACACTGCGCGACCGGTGGCGGCGCAATGCAGTTCGCCATGACGGCCCCGATTGCAATCAACCCGCAGACCCCTCGAATTCGTGTGCTCATCGTCTCGTCTTTCTGAGTTCGAGTGCCCATATTTCCGACTTCCGGACTCATATCCGAAACAAAGACGAATGGACAAGACAAACAGAAGTCAAAATCAACGGTGAACCGAAATCGCTTGCTCGTCGATGTTTCGGTAAGCTTTCAATTTTTACCGAGACACTCCGAGCTTCACTGGACAGGCACCGGCGGTACCTTGAATGTGTCCCAGGCTGGAGTGTGATTGTTCTCCGCTGCGGGCTGGTTCCACAGGTAGATCGCCCCGTGGTTCTCCAGCGAGCCATCGGCGCGGTGCACGATCGACGTGATGAAGAGTTGTGTCGTCTGGCCCGCTCGTTTCGAGCTGAAGATCAGCCAGTAGTACGTGTTGCCGTTCGCCTGCGGCGCGTCGGGGCCCCACTTCGGCCAGCTGTTGCCCAGTCCCGGGCTCGTCTGCCCGGAGCACTGCGGAGGATCGTTGGCCGCGAGGCGTGTCGCCGTTCCGCCGGAGGCCGGTATAACGAATACCTCGGCGGCGGGCTGATCGTGAAGATTGGCGTCGTTCGGACTGCGGTTGTACGCGATGAACTGATCGTCCGGTGAGAATGCCGGATAATAGTTCTGCCACGACGGATCCGACGCGCCGTTCAGCGGCGTCGCCGTCCCGCCCGCCCCGCCGGCGTACGGTAGTGTAAAGATCTCCGCCCGCGACCCGACGTCTTGCGGAGCGTCGTATTGTGGCGTGCAGTTGCCGAGTCGACCGGTGCAGATTCGAGTCGTCGAGACGTAGGCGATCGTTTGCCCGTCATGGCTCCAGCTCGGCGCTCCGGCGAGCTGCGTGTCCCCGTTGCGCGCGATCACGCCCGTCGCCTTCGAAGGGTCGGTCGCCTCGAGGTCAATCCACGAGAGGGTGATCGGGTTGCCGCCGCCATTGGCGTCGTACGAGACGACGGCGCGGCGGTCGCCGTCGGTGTAGTGCGAGCGGGAAAACGCGACTCCGCCCTGGTTGTAGCGGGCGAGCGCCTGCCCTCCGGCGGTCCCGAGGAACGTCGGTGCGTTTCCCACCGTGCCGTTTTTCGAATCGATGAGCGCGACGCCGGCCGGCCAAGGCGTCGTCGGGCCGGGGTTGGCCACGGTCGAGCTCGTGAACGCCACGAACTCGCCGTCGGGCGTCGATGTGTGGCAGCCGATGCAGACGGACGTCGTCCGTTGCGACTGGGAGTACTGCGCCGGAGTCAAGACGGTCACCACGCTCTCGTCCCCGGGCGAGAAGCCCTTGAGGATCGAGCTGCCCGTGGCCATGTCGTTGGTGGTCCAGTAGACGATCGCGCCCGTCGCCGGGACCGGCGCGATTCCCATCGGAGTCTGGGTGCCGAGCGCCTCGCCGGTGAGCGCGCCGCCCGAAAGGGCGCCGCCGCGGACGCTCGCGGTCATGGTCTCCCCCGGGGAGTGGGTGCGCAGGGCGTCCCACATCGCCTTCGGCATCGTCCACGAGCTCTGCGACGTGTAGACGACGAGGTCCTGCGTCTGGTTGGCCACGTGCAGTCGAAGCTCGAACAGATTCTGCGCGCTCGGGGCGACCCACCGGAACCGGGGCCGCAGCCAGTTCTGCGGATAGAGGGCGTCTCCCTCCGGCTCGACCAGGCAGGGTCCGCCGCTCTGCGCGCCTTGCGTCGGCGCGCCGAAGAGCGAGCCGGCGTTGGACGGGGCGCTCGGGTCGTACACCGGCGCCGGGAAATCGGTGACCGGACCCGACGGCGGAACGACGACGCCGCTCCCGTCCGTCCCGAACCCCGAACCATCGCCCGATCCCCCGTCCGCCGTCGCGAAGCTTCCGCCGTCGCTCGAGGTGCCGTCGAAACCGGGGCTGGGGGAGGAGCCGCCGCACGCTGCGGCGAGGGCCGTAGCCGTCAGGAGGGTCGCGGTACCGATTCGTACCCGATGCATGCTCCCCCTTGGTGCACCTCCCGATCCAGCCAGAAGCGCTGAAATTCAAGGGAAACGGCGCGAACCGGGGCGCTCGACGCCGCGCCGATTCCGCGGGCTGCTGCGGCGACACGCGCCGCACTGGATCCCGCCCGTACCGTTAGGCCACCAGTCGGCCCGGCCACGGAGCGGCGGCCGCGGTATCCTGTGGACGGATGTCCCACGACGCCGAAGATTTCGTGACGACCGTCCTGGGCGAGGACCCCAAGAGCGGCAGGTCGCTTCCGCTCGCCGCCATCGATCTCGTGGTCATCGACGGTCCGGATCGAGGCATGCGCGGGCGGCTGACCGGGGGCGTCACGCGAGTGGGAACTTCGTCGAGCAATCACCTGCGGCTGACCGACCGCGCGGTATCGCGCGTCCACTGCGAGCTTCGTCTACGCAGCAACGTCGTCCAGATCGTCGACGCCGGGAGCACGAACGGGACGTTCGCGGAAGGGGTACGCATCCTCCAGGCCGAGCTCGTGCCCGGGAGCGTGTTCCGCGTCGGCGCGACCGCGATTCGCCTCGAGGCCAGCGACGCTCCGATGCGCGTCCCGGTGTCGCAGCGCGACCGGTTCGGCGAGCTCCTCGGCGGCAGCCTCGCCATGCGCAGGGTGTACGCGGTCCTCGAGCGGCTCGCCGCGACCGACACGACGGCGCTCATCCACGGCGAGACGGGGACCGGCAAGGAGCTCGCGGCGCGGGCGGTCCACTCTGCGTCGCGCCGGGCGCGCGGCCCGTTCGTCACCGTGGACTGCGGCGCGATCGCCGAGAACCTCATCGAGAGCGAGCTGTTCGGGCACGTGCGCGGCGCGTTCAGCGGAGCGCACGGGGATCGCAAGGGTCTCTTCGAGGAAGCCAACGGCGGGACGCTCTTCCTCGACGAGATCGCCGAGCTCCCGCTCTCCCTTCAGCCGAAGCTGCTCCGAGCGCTCGAAACGCGCGAGGTGCGGCGCGTGGGCTCCAACGTGCCCCGCCCGGTGGACGTGCGCGTACTCGCGGCCACCCACCGCTCGCTCGGCGAGGGCGTCAACCAGGGCACCTTTCGGGAAGACCTCTACTATCGCTTGGCGGTCGTCGAGGTCGAGCTGCCCCCGCTGCGCGCTCGTCGCGAGGACATCCCGGTCATCGGGCAACGATTCTACGAGCGCTTCAGCGAGAGCGAGGACCCGTTGCCGGACTGGCTGGCCGCCACCCTCCAGTCGCGCGCGTGGTCGGGAAACGTGCGCGAATTGAGGAACTTCATCGAACGCACCGTCACGCTGTCGCGCGCGGGGGAGCCCGTCGAGCACTCGCCCGGGGAGACGTTGAATGCGGAGCTGGTGGTACCCATCCACTTGCCGCTGAAGGATGCGCGCGTGGCGTGGATGGAGCAGTTCGAGCGCCGCTATGCGGAGGCGTTGCTGAGGCGCACGCGAGGGAACGTGACCCGCGCGGCCGAGCTGGCGGGGGTGCACCGCCGGTCGATGCAACGACTCATCGCGTCCGCCGGCGGCCGACTCGCCGAGTCGATCGCGCCCGAGGATCCCGACGACTCGGACACCGGTTGAGCGGCGTTCATAGCGCCGCACCCAACGAAAGCGATGCGCCCCCCGGAACGAGAATCACGCCGATCGTCGGAGGCGCTGCCGGCCCGATCTGGGGAGGCCGGAAGAAGAAGAAGGCCGACACCACTGCGCCGACCAGGCCGACGCCGAGCACGATGTCCGAAGCCACGAGCTTGCGGCGGACCGGATCGACTTGCGCGTCGGTGCACGCCGGTGCGCACGTGGAACGCAGGTCCGACAGATCGCTCCGGCCGGTGAGGCCCAGCCACGCGGAGACGCCGAACGCAGCGGCCGTCCCCGAGGCAGCGAGGATCGCGGGCAGGTACGTGCGGCGTTCGTGGAGGATGGGTCGCTCCTGCGGCGGCGAAGCATGCGGCGGAGCCGGTGCCGGCGGGGGCGGCGCAAGCGCGCGCAGCGGGAAGCGGAGGATGCGATCGCGCTCGCCTTGCACGATGACGATCGCGCGCTCCATTGGTTCGTAGCCCGGGCGCTCGAGGCGAAACACGTGCTCGCCCGGGTCGAGCTCGAACGCGCGCCCCGACGCCGCCTCCGCGCGCTCGGAGCCGTCGACGAAGACGCGGGCGCCGTGCTCGTCGACGTAGTATTCGTCCTGCGCGACTACGACCACCGACGGGACCTCGCGCTGGATCTCTCCCGCCCAGCCCGCGCAGTCCCTGCGAGCGACCTCGGGGCACGACGGCCGACTGCACACGAGGGCCGCCTCCCGCGCTTCGATCAGCTTGCCGCTCCTGCGGAGGAGCTGCGCGTCCTCGTACGCCGCCTGGCAGGCCGCAGCGCCTGAGTCGCCGGCGAGCGCGGAGGAGCCGGCGGAGAGGAGCGCGGGGACGACGAAGGTCAAGCCGAGCGCCGCGCCGCGCGTCACGGACATCGAGCGACCCGCATCGTCTTCATCACGAAGATCCGCCGATCGGGATCGAACACCTTGCACCAACGCAGCGGCGGGATGGCCGCCGGGGGTGATGCCGGCGATCTCTCCGGGCCTCGTGGAGAGGCGGTGGACGTCGAGGTGGCCGCCGTCACCGGGCCGGCCTCCGGCGCACCGGAGATTACGGTTTCGGCGATCGCGGCCGACCCCGAGAGGGCGACCGGGGCCTCGGGCGAAGTGCCCGATGCAGTGGGAGCGGCGGGCCTGGTCGGTCCTTGCGCGTGCAGAGCGGCGGTGCGGCGGGACGATCCGAGCAACACCATCCCGACGATGCCGCCTGCGAGCGCGACCGCGACCGTCGCGGCTGCGACGCGGTGGTTCCGCCTCGAGTGAGGAGGCTTCGCCGAGTGCGTGACGCGCGTCGTCTCGTCGGAGGGACCTCGCGGGAGAACGAGCGCCTCGTCGGACGAGCCGGTGTCGCGGAAGACGACCGACGCGGACGGCGCGTGCACGTGCCTCCGGCCGTCTCCGACCTCGGCGAGGGCCTCTCGCTCCATGTCCGCGATGACTCCGGAGCGCCGGGCGAGCGAATCGCGTGCGACGTCCGCGACCCACTCCGCGACCGCGGAGGCCAGCGCGAGCGTCGGCATCGCCTCAAGAGCAACGGCCATGTCCCGGGCGGTGGCGAAGCGCCGGTCCGGATCCCTGTCGAGCGCGCGCATCACGACGGCGTCGAGCTCCCGCGGGATGCGCGGATCGAGGCGGCTGGGCTCAGAGACCGGATCTTCGAGGATCTTGGTGAACAGCGTGGGCTCGTCGTCGGCCGTGAAGAGGCGCTTGCCGACGAGCGCTTCCCACAGCGTCACTCCGGCGGCGTAAACGTCGGTGCGGCGGTCGACGGCGCGGCGCAGGAGCTGTTCGGGAGAAAGGTAAGGCATCTTGCCTTTCACCTCCCCGTCGCCCGTGCTGTGTGCCGACGCGATGGTCTTGGCGATGCCGAAGTCGACGACGCGCGCGGCGCCGTCGGCGCCCACCAGGATGTTCTGAGGAGAAACGTCGCGGTGAACGAGGCGCAACGGCGTGCCATCCTCGGCCGTCGCCTCGTGGGCGGCGTGAAGTCCGTGCAGAGCATCGGCGAGCACCCGTACCACGATCGCGATCGGGACGGGACGCCCCGACTGGCGTGAGGTGGCCAGCAACCTGGCCAGAGACTCGCCGTGCACGTAGTCCATGACGAGCAGGAGCTCGCCCCCCGTGGAGACCACGTCCAGTATGTTGGCCACGTTGACGTGCGCGACGCGCGACGACAGGCGCGCTTCCTCCGCGAACCCTGCGGCGATCTCCGGGTCGCCCGCCAGGTGTGGGTGGAGGCGCTTGATCGCGACCCGACGGGCGAACCCGCCGGACGAAAAGAGTCGCCCAATGTGTACCGTGGCCATACCACCCGAGGCGATGGCACGATGCATCACGTAGGAGCGAGCCCTCTCGCGAGGCGCCTGCGACGCCATTCGCCCCGAACCGTAGCACGATCCACCCGCATCCTTCGGCGGAGACCGCTGTTACGCTGCCCCCCGCATCCCCCAATGGCAACCGCGGCTCCGACCGTCTTCAAGAGAGGGAACCTCATCCTCGCGCTGTCAGCAGTCGCAGCGGTTGCGCTCTCGCTTTGCGCGCCCGCGTGTGGCCTCACCGCGGACTACTCCGGGCTTCAAGGCGGGTCCCCGCGCAGCTACTGCAGCGCTCTTCCCACGCAGCCTGCGTTCTGCGCGGACTTCGACGAAAAGCCGCTCCCCTTCCCCTGGGTAACGATGACGGGCGAGGGCGGCCAACTCGTGCTCGACCCGACGGCGTCGGTCTCGGCTCCGAACTCCGTCGCCGTGCAGAATTACGGCACGGCTACTACGCTCAACCTCGCGCTGCGCACGCTCTTCCCTCAGCTCCCCGCTCCTCCGTCGACGATCACCTTCGAGTTCTCGTTTCAGCCGGTCGGGGTCGACTCGCAGACCGACGGGCCGCGCCTCGTCATCGCCGCGATCGACTTTTTCGGCTCTTCGAGCT
>Ga0102924_1001310_pt1 | contig 29272 bp, 30 predicted proteins | sample PaiPotPPM11metaG_FD_80116 | JGI IMG/M metagenome (GOLD analysis project Ga0102924, IMG submission 80116) | Iron sulfur acid spring bacterial and archeal communities from Banff, Canada, to study Microbial Dark Matter (Phase II) - Paint Pots PPM... ... | reverse complement strand
GAGCCGAGGGACACCGACCGTTGCTGGCGGCCGCCGACACCTACCGGGCGGCTGCAACCGAGCAGTTGAGGCGATGGGCAGAGCGGGCGGGTGTTGACGTCGTCGCCCACCAATCCGGGGCCGACCCGGGCGCAGTGGCCTTCGATGCAATCCAGGCTGCGCGTGCGCGCGGGTCTGACGTCGTGATCGTCGACACGGCCGGCCGGCTGCATACTCGCACCGACCTGATGGAGGAGTTGCGTAAGGTTCGCCGGGTGATCGAGCGCCTCGACCCGAACGCGCCCCAGGAGGTGCTGGCTGTGCTCGATGCGCACATCGGCCAGAACTCAGCGCAGCAGGTCAAGGTCTTCCAGGAGGCCATCGGGCTGACCGGGCTGGTGGTGACGAAGATGGACGGCTCGGCCAGGGCGGGCGTGGTGCTTAATATCGAGGAGGAACTTCGCGTCCCGGTCAAGCTGGTCGGAATCGGCGAGGGTCTGGACGATCTCAATCGCTTCGACGCCGGCGAGTACCTTCGCGTATTGCTCCAAATGGAGGAGGACCATGAATCCTCTCGATAACCCATCGGCGTTCGTCAAGCTCGTGACCGCCAGCGGTCTGCCCGAAGCCGACCTCTGGAAAGCCGTCCTCGAGTCTGCGGGGATAACCGTCTACCTGAGGCACGAGGCGCTGGCGTCGGTGGAACCTGTCACGGTGGGCGGCTATGCCGCGGTCGATCTCTGGGTACCCCGCGAACAGGCCGTGAGCGCCATGGAGATACTGCAGGACGAACGGGTGACGGACCCGAGTGAGGAGGAGGAACGGTAGCCGTGGTCCTTGCCGCCCTCGCCATCGGCATCCTGGGTCTGACCGCCCTGGCCGCGGTCGTCGCGGGGTTCCTCTGGCTGCTTCAATTCGTGCTCAACAATGAGGAGGCACGGCTGCCCCGGCGCTGACCCTATACTGTCAAGGCCCAATGCTTGACAGAACCCGACAGAGGCACCAGCGGCTTCGCCTTCTCGATCTCTACGGAGCCCTTCTCACCGACCACCAGCGCCGCATCCTGCACCTGGCCTGGGAGGAGGACTGGTCTTACGGGGAGATCGCCGAGCGGGAGCGGGTGAGCCGGACCGCGGTCTACGACGTGGTCCGCCGGACGGCCGCCAACCTCGACTCCTACGAGAGAAAGCTAGGCCTCTTCAGGGAACGCAATGTTTGACTCGCTGACCGAGCGCCTCGACGCTGCGCTCAAGAAGCTGACCGGGCGCGGCAGGCTGAGTGAGGCGGACGTCGACGCCGGCCTGCGCGAGGTCCGGCTCGCTCTCCTGGAGGCGGATGTCAACTACAAGGTGGCCCGCGACTTCATCGCCAGGATCCGCACTCGGGCGGTTGGCGTCGAGGTGATGGAGAGCCTTACTCCAGGCCAGCAGCTGGTCAAGATCGTGCACGAGGAGTTGATCGCGCTGCTCGGCGAGAGGCAGCCGATGGTGTACGCGCCGACGCCGCCGACGGTGATCGTGCTGGCCGGGCTCCAGGGCGCCGGGAAGACGACCGCTGCGGGCAAACTCGCGCTCTTCACGCGCCGCGAAGGCCATCGACCTCTGCTCGTTTCAACTGACGTCCGCCGGCCGGCCGCGATGGAGCAGCTCGAAATGCTGGCTAAAAGTATCAACGCGCCGTCCTTTGCCCCGCGGGGCACCGATCCCGTCGCGATCGCTCGAGCCTCGCTGGAGGAGGCGCGGCGTCTGAACACGGACGTGATCATCATCGATACCGCGGGGCGGCTCCAGGTGGATGCCGACCTTCTCCTGGAGCTCAAGCAGATCGTCGATGCCGTCCCGTCGCAGCAGCGGCTGCTCGTCCTCGACGCCATGACCGGTCAGCAGGCGGTCAACGTGACCACAGCTTTCCAGGAGACGGTACCCCTGACGGGCGCCATCCTCACCAAGCTGGACGGCGACGCTCGCGGCGGCGCGGCGCTTTCGCTACGTGCCGTGACCGCCTGCCCGATACAGTTCATCGGCGTCGGCGAGAAGCTGACCGACCTCGAGGTCTTCTATCCCGACCGGATGGCGTCGCGGATTCTGGGCATGGGCGATGTCCTGACTCTGATCGAGCGAGCCCAGGAGCACGTTGACGAAGGCCAGGCTCGGAACATGGAACGGAAACTGCGAGCCGGCCAGCTGAACCTGACCGATTTCATGGAGCAGCTCAAGCAGGTGAAGAAGATGGGTCCGCTAGAGGGACTGATCGGAATGCTCCCGGGGGCCGGGAAGATCAAGAACCTGGCGGGCGCACTGCCAACGGACGACCAGCTCAAGGAGATGGAGGCGATCATTCTCTCCATGACGCCGGCCGAGCGAGACCGGCCCGAGACGATCAACGGCAGCCGTCGTCGCCGTATCGCTCGAGGATCCGGGACCGATATCGCCGACGTCAACCGGCTGCTCAAGGGTTTTCAACAGATGCAGCAGATGATGAAGCAGATGGGGAAGGGGAAGAGGATCCGCGGGCTGCCCATCGATCCCGCGCAACTACTCAAAGGCTGAAGCCAGGAGGTTCACTTGTCAGTCAAGATTCGTATGCGTCGCATCGGTGCCAAGAAGCACCCTTTTTACCGACTCGTGGTAGCGGACTCGCGCTCACCGCGAGACGGCAAGTTCATCGAGATTCTCGGCACCTTCGATCCGATGTCCGAGCCGGTCAAGCGGACAGTCGATGCCGACAAGGTGAAGGCCTGGCTGCAAAAGGGAGCGAGACCCTCAGACACCGCCCGGGCCTTCCTCATCGGTGAGGGACTGCTGCCCAAGGAGACGGCCAGAAAGCGTCCCAGCAAGCCTCCCAAGAGCGCCAGCAGCGCCGCCGCCGCCGCGCCGCCCGAGGGCGCGACGGCGACCGAGGCTTAGTCGATGCAGGATTACACCGAACTGGTCGGCTACATCATCAGGGCCATCGTCTCCAACCCGGAAGAGGTCAAGGTTGCAATGGTAGAGGGTGAGCGCACCAACCGGGTGGAAGTCACCCTCGCGAGCGATGATGTCGGCAAGGTCATCGGCCGCGGTGGCCGCAACATCGATGCCATCCGGGCCGTAGTCCGCGCGGCGGCGCTCAAGAACCACGACCGGGTGATGGTCGAAATCGTGTGACCGAAGGCGCGGCACCCGCCCTGCGCATCGGTCGTGTACTGAAGCCGCACGGCGTGCGCGGCGGTTTGCGCGTCGAGTCCCTCACAGACTTTCCCGACAGGTTCGAGGCCGGCCGGCAGGTGATGGTTGACGGGCGCCTGCTGACCATCTCCCGATCATGGCAGTCCGAGGGGGGTTTGATCCTCAATTTCGCCGGGATCGACAACCCCGAGGAGGCCGGTCCCTTACGCGGCGCCTATATCACCGTTCCACTCAGCGAGGCCCGCACCCTGCCGGCCGATCGTTACTACCACTTTCAGCTGGTTGGCCTGAGGGTGATCGACAACCATGATCACCATGCGCTCGGTACCGTGGCGGAGGTACTCACATACCCAGCGAACGATGTGTTGCGCGTAACCGGCGCGGGGCGAGACCGGCTGGTACCCATGGTGTCGAGCGTGGTTCTAAAGGTCGACCTGGGCGAGGGCCAGATAACAGTCGATTTACGGGAGGATACGGAGGCATGATCTTCGAGGTGCTGACCCTCTTTCCTGAAGCCTTCCCCGGACCGCTCGGCGCGGGCGTGACGGGCCGTGCGCTCCAGTCTGGAGCGGTACGGCTCCAGATACACCACCTGCGCGACTAAGCGCACGACCGTCACCGGCAGGTCGACGACATTCCCTACGGCGGCGGGGCGGGAATGGTGCTCAAGCCCGAGCCTATCTTCGAAGCGGTTCGATCCCGGAACGGCCGCGGCCCGGTGGTACTGCTCAGTCCCCAGGGAGAGCGGCTCAGGCAGCCGCTCGTGCGCGAGCTGTCGGCGCACGACGACCTGTACCTCATCTGCGGTCGTTACGAGGGGGTCGACGAGCGCGTTGCCACGGGTCTTGCTGATCGGGAGATTTCAATCGGCGATTACGTTCTAACCGGCGGCGAACTGCCGGCGATGGTCCTGATCGACGCCGTGAGCCGGTTGCGCGAGGGCGTGCTTGGCTCGGCCGACTCGCCACTCGACGATTCCTTTGGCACCGAGCTGCTCGAATATCCTCACTACACGCGCCCCGCCGTCTTCGAGGGCCTCGCCGTACCGGAGGTGCTTCTCTCGGGCCATCACGCCGAGATCGAGAAGTGGCGACGCGCCCAGGCCGAAGGCCGTACCAGGCGGCGACGGCCGGACCTCAGTCTCTGATCCGCGCCTTCCCGAGCGTGCAATGGTATCCTTTTGAGCCGTGCCTAACGTCATCGACCTCCTTGACACGGAGAGCGAGCGCAAGAACCTGAAGGTCTCCAGCCTCACTCCTGGCGACACCGTGAAGGTGCACGCCAAGGTGGTGGAGGGAAACCGCGAGCGGGTACAAATCTTCGAGGGCACGGTAATCGGCTGCCGGGGCAGCGGGGTCAAGCAGATCTTCACCGTGCGGCGGATCGCCCACGGGGTCGGCGTCGAGCGGAGTTTCCTGCTGCATTCCCCGCGCATCGACAAGATAGATGTCGTCCGGCACGGCAAGGTGCGCCGGGCAAAGCTCTATTACCTTCGTGGCAAAGTCGGCAAGAGCGCAAGGATTCGGGAGAAACGACAAGCCGTTGGCACAACCACGACTCCAGAACCGACGTCCCCCGGCGAGCAAGGCGAAACGCCCGAAAGCTGACCGGGACCTCTGGGTCTTCGAGCGCCAGGCCTTCGGGCTCGGCTACCTGACGGTTGCCGGAGTCGATGAAGCAGGGCGTGGACCGTGGGCCGGGCCGGTGGTGGCGGGCGCAACCATCATGCGTCCCTATTTTGACTGTGAGGGTATCGACGATTCAAAGCTGCTTACGGCCGAGCAGCGCGACCATTATTACGAGCGCATCCTGGAAGGCGCCGAGGCATGGGGCGTGGGCATTGTCGAAGTCGACGAGATCGACCGCGTGGGCGTCTCTCGGGCCGCTCGCTGGGCGATGGGCATTGCGCTCCAGCAGCTGAACCGGCGGCTCGACTACCTGCTGGTCGACGGCTTCACACTCCCCGAGGCACTGGTACCGCAGCTTCCGATCGTCAAAGGCGACCGGCGTTCGATATCGATCATGGCCGGCGGTATCCTGGCCAAGGTCACTCGCGATCGGATCATGATCCGTACGGCGGAGCAGTTTCCCGGTTATGGCTTCGAAGCGCACAAGGGTTATCCCACCCCCGATCACCTTGCCGCCATGGACCAGCACGGCCTTAGTCCGCTCCACCGGCGATCCTTTACTTCGATTCGATCGCGAGCCGAACTGGAGGCGGCGGCTTTTGCCCTCATTGCTCGGGGCTAGCGGGGAGGCGCTCGCGGAGGACCATCTACGCGGTCTCGGTTACGCCATCATCGGGCGCGATGTCCGCACGCCGATCGGTCAGCTCGACCTGGTCGCGAGGGATGCGGACACGCTCGTCTTCGTCGAGGTCAAGACCCGCACCGGCCATGGCTTCGGCCTACCCCAGGAGGCGGTCGATGCTAGGAAGATACGAAAACTACGGCAGCTGGCCCTCTATTACCTCAAACAAACGCCCTATCGCGGGCCCGTTCGCTTCGACGTGGTCGGCCTGACGGTACGTCAGGGCAAGCTGCTGCGCGTCGACCACATCAAGAACGCGATCGACTGACAGCCTCGCAGACGGCGCCCTCCCAGGCCCGCAGGAATTGATGCAGGATAAAGCCGGTCGCTCCCCAGATGACATCATCGCCGATTGTGAAGAAATGAATCTGGTAGGAACGGCCGGCCAGCTCTCGGGTCTCGGTCCTGTGGACCGAGTCGTCGAGCAGCCGGTCAACCCCGACCGTAAAGACACTCTTGACCTCGGCGGGAGCGAGTGTCAGAGCCGGTAGCGGTTCGTCTACCAGCCCGACGACCGGCGTGACGATGTACCCGCTCACCGACGTGAACATGTCGTCCATCTCCCCGAGCACGCTGACCGAGGAGGCATCGAGACCGATCTCTTCGTAGCTCTCCCGCAATGCGGTTTCCACCATGCTTAGGTCGGAAGGCTCCCGCTGGCCGCCGGGGAAGGATATCTGACCCTTGTGAGTGAGAACCGTATCCGTCCGGCGAGTGAAGAGTACCTCGACCTGCTCCTCGTTACGCAGGAGTGGTATGAGGACGCCCGCGCGGAGCAGCGGAGGCGGCGCATCGAGGCGGTGCGGCAGTTGCCGGGCCAGCCGCTCTTCGAGGCGCTCGAGCGTCCTCAGGACCGGCGCTTTGATCAGGTCCAGGCCTCGAATGAAACCGGCGTGCTATGGCCGCAGTGGGGACAGACCCAGACCTGGCCACGGCGGACCACGATCCGACCATCGTCCAGGGTGACCTCCCGGTCCGGTCCAGTCAGGCGCTCCCAGTTCGGCATGCGCTTGCACTGATCGCAAATGGGTGGCGGGGGATTTGCCTTCACTCTGGTGGATTATCCCGCGGCGCGCCATCCAAAGCGCGGATCACACGGGCGGGGTTGCCTGCGACGATCACGTTGGATGGGACCTGGCTGGAAACCACGGCGTGGATACCGAGCACTGAATTCCTCCCTACCGTCACACCCGGGAGGATTGACACCTGTCCGCCGACCCAGACGTTGTCCTGCAGGATCACCGGGGCGTGCGCCGGGGAATAGGCGCGACCTGCCCGTGTGAAGTTGGGCAGGTGGTCACGGATCTCGCACGAGCCGAGGACGCAATCATCGCCAACCTCGATCGACTCAGCCGCGATCAGGGTGCAGCCATTCAGGCGCACGTTCCGGCCGACTCGGATAACCGCCTGAGCGCTGGTCGTGATCAGGCGGTTCGCTTCCGCGTGTGACCATGCGTTGACGTCAGCTCCCAGCTCCACACGTCCCGGACCGGTTATCCGAAGTCTCCCGTTGCCGAGCAGCCGGGGCCCGATTGTGATCCGGGCACCCGGGAGTCGGTAGGGCACCGTCGTGATGAATCCCGCGGCACGGGCGGCGGATCGCTTCCAGGGCATGTCTTCATTGTCGGCCCCCGGCTCCCGGTTGTTGTGAATACCGATACACAAAATAGTATAAGATAGCGTGCGATGCTGGCCCGCGCTCTGTGTGGCGCCGTCTTCGGGCTCGAGGGAGTACGCGTCGATGTCGAGGCCAACATCGCTGAGGGTCTGCCCGGCTTCCACATCGTCGGGCTCGGCGATCGCGCCCTGCAGGAGGCGCGAGAGCGGGTTAAGATCGCGATCAACAACAGCGGCTTCGAGTTCCCCGGCCGAAAGGTCACGGTCAACCTGGCGCCGGCCCAGCTGCCCAAACTCGGAAGCGGCTTCGACCTGGCCATGGCGGTGGCCATCGTATCCGCCGCGATGGAACGCAGTCTGCCCCCGGAGGCGGCCTGGCTCGGCGAGCTGGCGCTGGACGGCCGGGTACGGTCCGTCCGCGGTGTACTCGCGATCACCGCTCACCTCGAGCGGCTCGGCGCTCGACGGTTTTTCATTCCACGTGCCAACCTCCAGGAGGCGCGCCTGGCCACCAGGCTGGCGGTCGTGCCGGTGAGCCATCTGAGCGAGTTGATCGAGCACTGGAAAGACGGAGCTCCGCTGCCCGACGGCGGCAGCGCGCTCCAGGCTGAGCCGGGAACGCAAGCCGAGACAGTCGACCTCGCCGAGGTCTGCGGCCAGCCGCACGCTCGTAGGGCGCTCGAGATTGCAGCCGCGGGAGGACACCACCTATTAATGATGGGTCCGCCGGGAGCAGGTAAGACGCTGCTGGCCCGGGCGCTGCCCGGCTTGCTTCCGCCGCTCACGGTCGAGGAAGCGCTGGAGGTTACGACCATCGCCTCCTGCCTCGGGATGCTGCCGCCGGGTGCCGGACTGGTGCGCACGCCGCCCTTTCGATCACCGCATCACAGCATCTCTCCGGCCGGCCTGGTGGGTGGCGGCGGAAACATGCCGCTGGCCGGCGAGGTCACCCGGGCGCACCGGGGCATTTTGTTTCTCGACGAGTTCGCGGAATTCCGCCGCGATGCGCTGGAGGCGTTGCGCCAGCCGCTCGAGGAAGGCCGGTTGGCAGTCGCGCGCGCTCGCGGGCACGCGGTGCTGCCCGGCCGCTTCATCCTGGTTGCCGCGGCCAATCCCTGCGCCTGTGGATTTGCCGGTGACCCGGGACGCGTTTGCGAATGCACGCCGCTGGCGCGAGCGCGATATCGGGACCGGATCTCGGGACCGATCCGCGATCGAATCGACCTCCAGGTGCGGGTTCTGAGGCAGCCCGCCGGCGAGTTGCTCGGCGAGGCCGGTTATGGCGAACCCAGCCGGGTGGTTCGCGACCGCGTCCAGCAGGCACGCGAGCGCCAGCATGCGCGGCGACCGCAGGGGCCCTTGAATGGCAGCCTGACCGGGCCCATGTTGCGACGTGACGCCCATCTGCCTACCGCGGCGCGAGACCTGCTCGAAAGCGCGGCGGAGCGCCTGCGTCTGAGTGGCCGCGCGATCCACCGAGTTCTCCGTGTAGCAAGAACCATCGCCGACCTGGAGGGTGCGGCAGGACTTGAACTGTGTCACGTGGCCGAGGCGCTGCAATATCGGGAAAGCGGTTGACGGCAGCACGGATCGAGCGCGATCAACCTGACTATCCCGCCCTACTGCGCGAGATCTTCGACCCGCCCGATCATCTCTATGTAAACGGCCGACTGCCAGAGGGTCCCATGATCGCGATCGTGGGATCGCGACGGGCAACACCCTACGGGACTCGAACCGCACGCCGGCTGGCAAGGGAGCTTTCCGATCGCGGCGTGATCGTCGTGAGCGGACTGGCACGCGGCGTGGATGCGGCGGCCCATCGAGGCGCACTCGAGGGGAGGACGCCGACGGTTGCCGTGCTCGCGACCGGACTGGATGAGATCTACCCGCCCGAGCACGCCGGTCTTGCCGAAGAGATTGCCGTTGCCGGTGCCGTGGTTACCGAAGCCGAGCCCGGGACGCCACCGCTGCCGAGCCGCTTTCCTCATCGCAACCGCATCATCAGCGGCATGAGCCTCGGGGTGATCGTGGTCGAAGCGGCGGAGCGCAGCGGTGCTTTGATCACGGCCCGAATGGCGATGGAAGCCAACCGCGAGGTCTTCTGCGTCCCCGGGAGCATCGAAAACCCGGTTGCCATCGGTCCCCACCGGCTGATCAAGGATGGCGCTAAATTGCTGCAAACGGTTGAGGATGTGCTGGAGGAATTCCCGGCGCTGGTTCCGCCCGCGATGCGGGCCGCGGCGCATTCCCGCAGGCGGTCGGTTGATGCTTCCGGACCGGTCGATCCTGATCTGGCCGCCGTTTGGGAATTGCTTGATTGGGTAGAACCGCGCCATCATGACGAATTGGCTGCGATCTTGAATCTCGACATCAAGGAAGTCAGCCGCCGCTTGACTTTATTGGAATTGGGCAACTATATAATCGGCGACTGCGGTGCGGTAACCCGGCGCCCACAGAACTGAAATGGCAAATCCACTGATCATCGTCGAGTCACCGGCAAAGGCAAAAACCCTTGCGCGCTACCTGGGCGGAAAGTACGACATCCGCGCCTCGATGGGCCACGTGCGCGACCTTCCCAAGAGCACGCTTGGGATCGACCTCGACGATGCCTTCAAGCCGGAGTACGTGACCATCCCCGGAAAGGAGAGCACGATCCGCGACCTCAAGGCGGCAGCCAAGGGCGCGTCTGAGGTGCTTCTTGCTTCCGACCCGGACCGCGAAGGTGAGGCGATTGCCTGGCACCTCGCCAGCGTCCTCAAGCTGACCGAGCCGAGGCGGATCGAGTTGCACGAGATCACGCCATCTGCCGTGGAAAAGGCACTGCTGGCGCTGCGGCCCATCAACCAGGACCTGGTCGATGCCCAGCAGGCACGCCGTGTGATCGATCGGCTGGTCGGCTACAAGCTCAGCCCGCTCCTGTGGAAGAAGATCCGCAAGGGACTCAGCGCCGGCCGCGTTCAGTCGGTCGCCGTCCGCCTTGTCTGCGAACGCGAGGAGGAGATCGAGCGCTTTATCCCGGTTGAGTCCTGGACGCTGGATGCGATGCTGGCCAAGCAGCAGGGCTCCGATCGAGTCTTCGCCGCGCGTTTCATCGGCAAGCAGGGAGAAGACAAGGCGGAGCTAACCGTCGAGCCGCAGGTCCAGGAGATCATGGCGCAGCTCGAGGGCGCGAGCTACAGCGTTCTCTCGATCGAGACCAAGGACACGACGCGAAACTCGCCACCACCCTACAAGACGAGTACGCTGCAGCAGGACGGCTCCAACCGTCTACGGTTCAAGCCAAACCGGACAATGAGCCTCGCCCAGCAGCTGTACGAGGGCATCGAGCTCGGTAGTGAAGGACCGGTGGGCCTGATCACCTACATGCGAACCGACTCCTTCCGGGTCTCGGAGGAGGCGGTTACCGCAACCCGTCGCTTCATCACCGACCAGTTCGGTCCGACCTATGCACGTCGCGATCGAGCAGAGTGGAAGTCCAAGGGCACGGTCCAGGATGCGCACGAGGCGATCCGGCCGACGGACGTTACCCGTACCCCAGACGCGGTTCGAACCTTCCTGACCCCGGACCAGTTCAAGCTCTATCGACTGATCTGGCAGCGATACACGGCCAGCCAGATGTCGCCGGCACGTTTTGCCCAGACCCGTGCCGATATCGGCGCGGGCGCGTGGCTCTTCCGCGCCAACGGATCGGTTCTGGTCTTCGATGGTTTCTATCGCGTGTGGGAGCGCGATAGCGAGAACGACGAGGAAAAGGAATTGCCGCTGCTGGCGGTCGGCGAAGCGCTCGACCTGCGGGAATTGAAGCCGGAGCAGCACTTCACCCAACCACCGCCGCGTTATTCCGAAGCCTCGCTGATCAAGGCACTGGAAGAGCTCGGCGTTGGACGTCCCAGCACCTTCGCGCCGACCATAGACGTGATTCAGAGCCGCCATTACGTTGAGCAGGAAGAGCGGCGGCTGCACCCGACCGACCTCGGCAAGACGGTCAACAGCTGGCTGATCGAGCACTTTCCCGATATCGTCGACGCCGGCTTCACGGCGGAGATGGAAGAGGAACTCGATGACGTCGAAGAAGGGCGACGGCAATGGGTGCCGATCGTGCGCGAGTTCTTCAAACCATTCCTGAAAACGCTGACCAAGGCGGAGGCTACGGAACGGGTCAAGGTTCCGATGCGGGAGACTGGCGAGGATTGCCCGAAGTGCAAGGAGGAAGGCCGGGACGGCCGGCTGGTCTACCGGATGAGCAAGATGGGGCAGTTCGTCGGTTGCTCGCTCTATCCCACTTGCGACTACATCCAGGGGCGCGAAGGCCAGGAGAAGGCCCCACCCGCAAAGGAGACGGGCGAGCCGTGCCCGACCTGCGGCAAGCCGCTTGTCGAGCGGACCGGCACGCGCGGACCGTTCGTGGCCTGCTCGGGTTACCCGAAATGCCGCTACGTCAAGCGTGAGATCAACCCGGCGGACGTGGTCCCCGATCGCGTCTGCCCGAAGTGCGGCAAGGCGTTGCTCAATCGCACCGGCCGTTTCGGCACTTTTATAGGTTGTTCCGGCTACCCGCAATGCCGCTACCTGGAAGGCGGTACTCGCACAATCACCCCGCCGGAGCTGAGCGAACTGCTGCTCGACGATCCATGTCCGCGTTGCGGCAAGCCGCAGGTGATGCGCAAGGGCAAGTACGGGGACTTCAAGAGCTGTTCCGACTACCCCGGCTGCAAGCCGGAGCGTGCCGCCAGGACGACCACCAAACCGCCGCGCGGGTCGCGTACGTCGCGTACCAGGAAGCCGACCGCGCCTGCCGCCTGACGGGGCAGGTTATACTCATGCGCGCGGATTAAACACGCCTTCTGACGGCGTGCCGGGTTGCCCACGGGGTCCGGCCGTCGAGCGATGGAGGCGGAAGCGTCAAAAACAAGGAGGACTCTCGCATGCCACTCGTCACGCTCAAGCAGCTGCTCGAGGCAGGTGTCCATTTTGGACATCAGACCAGCCGCTGGAATCCGAAGATGAAGCGCTACATCTTCACCGCCCGGAACGGGATTCACATCATCGACCTGCAACAGACGGTCAAGCTTCTCGACGACGCCTCGACCTGGGTAAAGGATGTGGTCGGGACCGGCAAGACAGTCTTGTTCGTCGGGACCAAAAAGCAAGCCCAGGAATCGATCGAGCTCGAGGCACGGCGTTCCGGTATGCCCTTCGTAAACCATCGCTGGATGGGAGGGATGCTGACCAACTTCACGGTGATGCGCCGGCAGATCGACCGACTTAACAGCCTGCGCGCCATCCGCAACGACGGCGGTTTTACCGGTAGCAAGAAGGCGATCACGCAGCTCGAGGAGGAGTACCAGCGACTCGAACGGTTCTTCGGCGGCATGTCGGATATGAAGCGCCTTCCAGGCGCCGTATACGTGGTCGACCCGCGCAAGGAGCACATCGCGGTAACCGAGGCTCGCAAGCTGGGCATTCCGCTGGTGGCCATCACGGACTCGAACTGCGACCCGGACGAGATTGACCATGTCATCCCTGGTAACGACGACGCAATCCGCGCGGTCAAGCTGATCACCTCGAAGATCGCCGACGCCGCGCTCGAGGCGCGCCAGCTGATCAGCCCCGACGAGCTCGCGGTGGTCGCGCCGGAAATGCCGGTAACCGAATTCGAGTTCGGTGAGGACGAGGAAGAAGAAGAGGAGAAGGGACTGGCGGGCATGCCTACCATCGACGAGGCCGAGTTCTACGAGGACGAAGCCCTGGATGACGAGAAGTAGATGGCGATACCTGCCGACCAGGTAAAGGCGCTGCGGGAGGCGACCGGTGCCGGCATGATGGATTGCAAACGCGCCCTCGAAGAGTGCAATGGAGATTTCGAGAAGGCAAAGGACTGGCTGCGCCAGAAGGGGATCGCCAAGGCAGGCTCGAAGTCAGCACGAGTTGCGGCGCAGGGGCTGATAGCAACTTATGTGCACCACAATCATCAGCTGGGCGTGCTGCTGGAGTTGAACAGCGAGAGTGACTTCGTAGCGCGCAACGATGAATTTCGCCATCTCGCGCACGAGATCGCCGTGCACATTGCGGCCGCCGAACCACGTTACCTGCGACGCGAGGATGTCCCGGCTGACGTCGTGGATCGGGAGCGCAAGATCTTCGAAGCCCAGGCGAATGACGCCAAGAAGCCGCCTGCAGTGGTGGAGAAGATCGTCCAGGGCAAGCTCAACGACTTCTACAAGCGGGAGGTCCTGCTCGACCAGGCATGGGCAAAGGACGACAAGAAGACGATCGAGCAATTGCTCAAAGAGGCAATTGCCAAGCTCGGTGAGAACATAACCATTTCCCGTTTCGCTCGTTTCAAGGTAGGAGAAGCAGGCTAAGTCGAGTGATCAAGCCGTCCGCGGCGCCCCGATACAAGCGCGTGCTGTTGAAGCTCGGCGGCGAGGCACTGGCAGCCGCGGGGACCTTCGGCATCGATCCGGGGGTGGTCCACGCCATCGCCGAGGAGATCGTCCGGGTCAAGCGCGCTTACGGCACCCAGTTCGCCATCGTTGTGGGAGGCGGCAATATCATCCGTGGCGATGCCGCCAGCAAGCGCGGTATGGATCGGGTCACGGCTGATTACATGGGAATGCTTGGGACAGTCATCAACGCGCTCGCGCTCCAGGACGCCCTGGAGAATATCGGGCAACCGACAAGGGTACAGACTGCGATCAGCATGCATCAGATCGCCGAACCTTACATCCGCCGCCGGGCTGTGCGCCACCTCGAGAAGGACCGGGTGGTGATACTGGCGGCTGGCAGCGGTAACCCGTACTTCAGCACCGATACTACGGCGGCCCTCCGCGCGGTTGAGATCGAGGCGGAGGTGGTGTTGAAGGCGACAAAAGTCGACGGAATCTACAATGCTGACCCGATGAAGGACCCAAAGGCAAAGCGGTTCGCCCACCTGGAATACCTGGACCTGATCAACAAGGATCTGCGGGTGATGGACCATACAGCCGTGACTCTCTGCCGCGAAAATAAGATCCCCATCATCGTGTTTGACCATTCCCAGGAGGGCAGTATCGAGAGTGCGGTGCTGGGCAGGCAGATCGGTACTTACGTGGGAGACCGCGAATGATCGAGGACAACGTCCGAGACGCCGAGACAAAGATGCAAAAGAGCATTGATGCATTGGCCAAGGAAATCATGACCATCCGTACGGGCCGGGCCAGCGCCTCCCTGGTGGACCACATCCCGGTCGAGTATTACGGCAACCCGACACCGCTGAATCAGCTTGCGACGATTACCGTGCCCGAGGCGCGCCTGATCCTGATCCAGCCCTGGGATAGGACCGTGATCGCGGCTGTCGAGAAGGCGATCCAGAAGTCCGAGCTGGGCCTCAACCCCGGTAACGACGGGCAGCTTATCCGAGTCCCCATCCCGCCGCTCAATGAAGAGCGGCGCCGCGAGTACGCGAAGCTGGTCAAGCGATATGCGGAGGGAGCGCACGTGGCGGTCCGCAACATTCGGCGGGAGCAGATGGACCGCATCAAGTCGCTGGAGAAGGAGAAAAAGATTTCGGCTGACGAGGCGCGGCGCGGCGGCGAGCAGTTGCAGAAGGTCGCCGATCGCTACATCGCTCGCGTGGACGAGATGGCCGCCCGCAAAGAAGCCGAGATCATGGAAGTGTAAGAAGCTCCAGTGAACTCGCCGCCGCCCCCCGAACATGTGGCGATAATCATGGATGGCAACAGTCGTTGGGCCCGTGAGCGTTTCCTGCCGCGCGTGATGGGGCATAAAGCTGGCATCGAGTCGATCCGGCGGGTCGCCGAGGCAGCCGACCGGCGTGGTATCCGGATCCTCACCGTGTTTGCATTTTCGACCGAGAACTGGTCCCGTCCGCGAGACGAGGTGGATGCTTTGATGAGCCTATTTTCCGAGAGCATCCGCCGGGAGGTTGATGAACTTGCGCACCGTGGCATCGAGTTGCGCTTCTCCGGGCGTTTGAGCGAGCTCAGTAATGCCTTGCAGGAGCAGATCCGCCACGCCAACGAACGCACTCGGATCGGGGCGCGCTCCGTGCTCAACATCGCGATCAACTATGGAGGCCGCGGCGAGATCATCGACGCGATCCGTGAGCTGGCCAGGGAAGGCGCGGACCTCACAGCGATAGACGAGCGGGCCGTTTCGGAGCACCTCTACACACGTGGATTGCCTGATCCCGACCTCGTGATCCGAACGGCAGGCGAGATGCGACTGAGCAATTTCCTTCTCTGGCAGGCGGCATACTCCGAGTTCTACAGCACCGCGACGCTCTGGCCCGATTTCGGCGAGAACGAGCTCGACGACGCGCTTGCTTCTTATCAACGACGGGTCAGACGATTTGGTGCCCGTCCCGAGGAGGTGAGCAATCGAGGTCGCTGAGGCGGAAGCTGGGAAGCCCAATCTGCAGTTGAGCCGGCGTTCGAACATGAGGGCGAGGATTGCCGCTGCCGCCGTCCTGATAGCGCTTGTCCTGGCGGTGCTGATCGCCGGCTCCTTCTGGGTCTACCTCGGCACCGGGACCATCCTCGGCGCGGCGCTGCTGGAGTACTGGCGATTGACGCGGGCGATGAGCGCCAGCGCACCGCCCTGGTTACTGGTCCCGCTCAGTTACGCGTTGTTGCTGCACGACCGTTTGCCTGGTTGGGCCACACTGACCTTTCTGCTCGCAGCCGCAACCGTGCTCGGTCTGAGCAGCCAGGTGTTCGTTCGCGACTGGCGGCTGAGCCTGACCCGCTGGGCGCTTGCCGTCGGCGGCAGCCTCTACCTCGGTTACCTGCTGAGCTTCTATATCGCTCTCTACTTCCTGCACCGGCCGGACCCCAACCACCTGGGCTTCGGCTACGTGATCGCCGTCCTCGGAAGCATCTGGGTAGGCGATACAGTCGCCATGGTCGCCGGGACCCTGCTCGGACGCCACCCCTTCTTTCCTCGCATCAGCCCTAAGAAGACGGTTGAAGGTGCCGTCGCTGAGCTCCTCGCGACCAGCCTCTTCTTCGGCGTGGCGGGGTTGTTTCTGAACATCGGATTACCCCACAGCATCATCCTCGGGGCTCTGATCGGCGTCTTTGCCGAGATCGGTGACCTGGTCGAGTCACAGATCAAACGGAGCGCGGGGGTGAAGGACGCAAGCCATCTCATCCCTGGCCACGGAGGGATCCTCGATCGCATCGATTCACTGCTAATGGTCGGAGTCGTCGTGTACTATTACGTCACCTTTTTGCATCTCTACTGAAGCGCTCGGCACGGTCGAGCCCCATCATCTGCTTCCATCTGACAAGCCCATGACTACAGCTCCATCGTCGCCTAAGCGTCTTGCCCTGCTGGGGGCCACCGGGTCGATAGGCCGGCAGGTCTGCGATCTGGTCGAGCGTTATCCAGACCGTTTCTGTCTCAGGACGGTGGTGGCCGGCAGCGATGCCGCCGGGCTGGAAGCGATTACCGCGCGCCATCCGGGGGTGCGCAGCCTGATCGCGGCCGGTGCGGACATGGCCGCCGCAACACGCTCGATCGAGGAGGCGATGAAGGACCCGGAGGTCGACATGGTGGTCGTGGCGGTGTCTGGCAGCGCCGCGCTCGGTCCCACGCTTGCCGCACTCGACGCCGGCAAGGACATCGCGCTGGCGACCAAAGAGGTCCTGGTGATGGCCGGCGAGCTGGTGCGCGACAGGATGCGCAGCTACGGCTCGAAATTGTTTCCTGTCGACAGCGAGCACAGCGCGATCTGGCAGTGTCTCTGGGGCGAGCAGAGGTCGGCCGTTGGCAAGCTCGTCCTGACCGGCTCTGGCGGCCCTTTCCTCCGGCGGCCGGTGGAGACGTTGGAAAGCGTGAGCGTAGCCGAGGCCCTGACCCATCCGCGCTGGCGGATGGGACCAAAAATTACGGTCGACTCGGCCACGATGATGAACAAGGGTCTCGAGATCATCGAGGCGCATTACCTCTTCGAGGTGCCCTTTCCCCAGATAGAAGTACTGGTCCATCCGCAGAGCGTTGTTCACTCCATGGTCCAGTTCATCGATGGCAGCGTCAAGGCTCAGCTCGGCGTACCCGACATGCATCTTCCGATTGCCGTCGCCCTGGGCTACCCACATCGTCTTCCCGAAGTCACCGCGCCACCGGAACTTGGCGCGATCGGCGAGCTGACCTTCGAGCCGGTGGACGATAACCGCTACCCGGCAATCGGCCTGGCACGGTCGGCCGGCGAAGCGGGTGGCACCGCGCCCGCCGTACTCAACGCCGCGAATGAAGTCGCCGTTGAACTTTTCCTCAAGGGACGGCTACGGTTCGTCGACATCATTCCCGCCGTCCGGTCCTGTCTTCAGGCATCTGCTCCCAGCGTAGCCACCTCCCTGGAAGCCGTCCTGGGAGCCGACGCCTGGGCCCGCGCTTACGTGCGGGACTGGCGGCCCAGCACGACAACCGAGAGGAGCAAGCGCCCGGCGTGAGTCCGTTACTGGTCGCCGTCCTGATCGTGTTGATCTTTACCGGGATCGTCGTCGTGCATGAAGGCGGGCATTTCCTCACCGCCAAGCTTTCCGGAATCAAGGTTGAGCAATTCAGCGTCGGTTTCGGGCCATTGCTCATCGGACGCCAGCTGGGTGAAACTCAATACGCCATCCGCGCCATCCCGCTTGGTGGCTTCGTGAAGCTGGCAGGGATGGATGGCAGCATGGAGGCCGGCCCACGCAGCTTCAACGCGCATCCGCTGTGGCAGCGCTTTTCAGTCATCGTAGCCGGGCCGGTCTTCAACCTGGCATTGACGACCCTGATCTTTTTCGGAGTATTCGTTTTCGTCGGCACATCCGACGTGCAGACACCCGTGCATGTGAGCAGCGTGGACGCTGGCACTCCAGCGAGCTCCGCAGGCCTGCTGTCGGGAGACGTGATCCGCTCGGTGGACGGCAGACAGATCGTTCAGTTCGACGACCTGCCCAATGCGCTCAATGCGTCCAAGGGGGCCCCGGTCACGGTCACCGTTGACCGCAACGGTCAGCCTTTTACGCTGACCGTCACCCCCAAACTGGATCCAGCCGGCGGCAACTATATCCTCGGCTTCCATCCGGCCTTCATCACCCAGAAAATGGGCCCCCTTCAGGCTGCCCCGCTCTCCCTGCAGCGAACCGGCGAGTCGATTGTCGGCACCTTCAGCGGGCTGTACCAGCTGGCCACCGACAAAAGCCTGGGTGGTTTCTTCGGCCCTCGCGGCCTTGAGGGCCCGGTCGGGATCGTAAAAACCACCGCCAAGGCCGCCCAGGGCGGCGGCATCAGCCTGATAGGGATCGTCGCCTTCCTCAGCCTCAGCCTGGGGCTTCTCAACATCCTGCCCTTTCCGGCGCTCGACGGCGGCCGCGCTGCCTTCCTCGTGCTCGAACTGATCCGGGGCCGGCCCGTCGACCCGCAGCGGGAGCAGGTCGTACACTACCTCGGGCTGGCGCTTTTGTTTGGTTTGATCGCCCTTGTGACATATAACGATGTGCTGAGATGAGGAAATGAGGCCCCGGCGTAAATCGGTCCCGGTAAGGGTCGGCGATGTCGTAATCGGCGGTGCCGCCGAGATCGTCGTCCAGTCGATGTGCAAGTCCGACACCCGCGACGTCAAGGCGACTCTGAATGAGATCGGACGGCTAAAGGACGCCAACTGCAAGATCGTTCGGGTGGCTGTGCCCACCAGGGAGGCGGCCGAGGCCATGATCGAGATCAAAAAGGGCTCGCCGCTACCCATCATTGCCGACATCCACTACGACGCCCCGCTCGCCCTTCTGGCACTGGCGGCAGGTGTCGATGGGCTACGTCTCAACCCGGGCAACATCAAGGACCCGGACAAGGTGAAAGAGATCACCCGCCAGGCGAAGGCGCGCGAGATCCCGATCCGAATCGGCGTCAATGCCGGATCGCTGCCGGGCCGGGCTAAGGAAGGGGCCGGCGTCCGACCGCCCACCGAAGAGGTGGTCGAGGCGATGGTCAAGGCCGCTCTCGGTCACATCCACATCCTCGAGTCACTCGATTTCAACCTGATCAAGGTCTCGATGAAGGCCTCGGACCCCCCTACCATGATCGCCGCCAATCGGGCGATTGCCGACAAGATCTCGTACCCGCTGCACCTGGGCGTGACTGAATCGGGCCCGCCGCGGACAGGCTCGGTAAAGAGCGCGGTCGGGATCGGCGTCCTCCTGGAGGAAGGCATCGGTGACACCATCCGGGTCTCCCTGGCGGGCGATTCGGTGGAGGAGGTGGAGGTCGCCTACGGCATCATCAACGCGCTGGCGGAGAAGCAGACCGGCCCCAACCTGATCGCTTGCCCGATGTGCGGCCGGCTCGAAATCGACATGCTGCCGATGGTCGCCGAGGTGGAAAAGGCCCTGAAAAAGATCAAGCGTCCGATCAACGTATCGGTCATGGGTTGTGTCGTCAACGGCCCAGGCGAAGGACAGCACGCCGACATCGGCATCGCCGGCGGCAAGAACAAGGGCATCCTCTTCAAGCACGGCAAGATCGTCGGCACCTTCCCCGAGAAAGAGCTTGTACCCGCCCTGCTGCGCGAGCTCGACATTATCGCCAAGGAAGACGCGGCGAACAGCGCCGCTTAAGCCTTCTTCCGCTGTAACTAACACGCACCAGCGCCGTCCAGCCGCCCATGCCCGGCTCGCGGCCGCAGGAGCGGCACGCGAGCCCTGCGCGTACAGGCGGCATGCGGCGCCGGTGCTGATACGCGCCAAAGCGCGGCTCGGCCTGCGGCCTCGCGGTGCCCGCCTGCGGGGCTACAGCCTCGCGAAATCTATACTCAGGCGCTGATGGCCGACGAAGAAAAGCCAGGATTTGTCGATAAGATTCGCAGCCAGGCGAAGGATTTTCCGGGGTGGTACACGGACGTGGTCCGCAAGGCGCAGCTGGCTGATTATTCACCGGTCAAGGGATGCATGGTGATCCGGCCCTACGGCTACGCGCTCTGGGAGAACATCCGGGACGCGCTCGACGACATGATCAAGAAGACCGGGCATGAGAACTGGTATTTCCCGGCGCTGATCCCGCTGAGCTTTCTGCAGAAGGAGGCGGAGCATGTCGAGGGTTTCGCCCACGAGTTCCAGACTGTGACGCATGGGGGAGGGAAGGAACTGGATGAGCCGCTGGTGCTCCGGCCGACCTCGGAAACCATGCTGGCCAGCGTGCTACGCGATTACATCCAGTCATACCGGGACCTCCCAATGCTCACCAACCAGTGGAACAACGTCTTTCGCTGGGAGTTGCGGACCCGCCTTTTCCTGCGTACTCGCGAGTTCCTCTGGCAGGAGGGGCATACCTTCCACGAAACTCCGGCTGAGGCGGAGCAGGAGGTGGCGACGATGCTCGACTGCTACCGCCAGATCGCGGAGGACTGGTGCGCCATGCCGGTGCTTTCGGGTCGGAAGTCGGAAGCTGAGAAGTTCGCAGGGGCGCAGTATTCGACCTCGATCGAGGTCATGATGAAGGACGGTAAGGCACTCCAATCCGGCACGTCGCACTACTTCGGCGACAACTTCAGCCGCGCCTACGACCTCACCTTTACCGGACAAAGCAACGCTCTTGAGTACCCCTATTCGACCAGCTGGGGTATGTCGACCAGGATGGTGGGCGCGATCGTGATGGCGCACGGCGACGAAGCTGGTCTCCAGCTGCCGCCGAGGATTGCGCCCATCCAGGTGGTCGTGATTCCCATCTTCCGTAGCGATACCGAGCGGAGCCAGATCGAGAGCGCGCTCGCACCCGTCGTCGCCCAACTCGACGCGGACGACATCAGGGTCAAAGTGGACTGGCGCGACTCCAGGCCCGGGTTCAAGTTCAACGAATGGGAGTTGAAGGGAGTGCCGATCCGGCTCGAGGTGGGTCCCCGGGACCTGGCCAAGGGGGAGGTGACCCTGGTTCAGCGCCTGGACAAGGTCAAGGAAGCGGTGCCCCTTCAAGACCTCCCGGTGGCGATCGCTGCCCGGCTCGGCAGGATCCAGGCCGCCATGCTGGATGGCGCAAGGCAATTTCGTGAGGCGCACACGCAACGGGTTGACTCCATGGACGCCCTGGTCCGTTTCTTCAACGATTCGATCGGCTTCGTAATCACGCCCTGGTGCGGAAGCCCGGAGGACGAGAACAGGGTAAAGCAGGAGACGACCGCTACCACCCGGGTGATCCTTGACCGGTCAATCTCCGATGGTTCTGCGTGCGCCATTTGCGGCCGGCCCGCCACCTCGGAGGTCGTTTGGGCTAAGGCCTATTAGCCGGGCCTGATTCAGCCGTCCGATCTTCGGGGATAATTTCAGCATCGATACCCCGAGGACGTGGCCATGCAGTTCGCCGATCTCCTAGGTAAGGTCGGGTACCTTCCGCCGCAGGACGTAGAGGTACTGTCGCGCGCCTACGACGCTGCGGCCAGCGCTCACTACGACCAGAACCGGCTGAGTGGCGAAAAGTTCATCGAGCATCCTCTGAGCGTGGCCGGCATCCTGGCTGATCTGCAGCTGGATCGCGATACGCTTGCGGCGGCAATCCTCCACGACACGGTGGAGGACACCCACCTGACGATCGCCGACCTGGAACAGAGCTTCGGGCCCACCGTCGGCAAGCTTGTCGCCGGTGTCACCAAGCTGGAGAAGATCTCCTTTCACAGCCAGGAGCAAGCCCAGGCTGAGAACGTCCGCAAGATGCTGGTCGCGATGGCGGAAGACGTAAGGGTCGTCCTGATGAAGCTCGCAGATCGCCTCCACAACATGAGGACGGTCAACTTCCTGCCCGAGCCGCGCCGGCGTGCCATGGCCCAGGAGACCCTCGATATCTATGCGCCACTTGCCCATCGACTGGGGATGTGGAACATCAAGTGGGAGCTCGAGGACCTCTCCTTCGCGCAGCTCCACCCCGAGGAGTACCAGGAGATCGTCAAGAAGATCGCGCGTAAGCGCAAGGAGCGCGAGACCTACGTCAACGACATCAAGGAGATCCTCGATCGAGAGCTGACCTCGGTTGGAATCAGGGCCGACACGACCGGCCGGCCCAAGCACGTGTACAGCATTGCCAACAAGCTCGCCCTCGGCAAGGAGTTCGATGAGATCTACGACCTGTCGGCGATCCGCGTCCTGACCGATTCCATCAAGGACTGCTACGGGGCCCTGGGAGTCATCCACTCCTTATGGAAGCCGATCCCGGGGCGGTTCAAGGACTACATCGCGATGCCGAAGTCGAACGGCTACCAATCCCTCCATACAACCGTAGTCAGCCATAGCGGCGAGCCCATGGAGATCCAGATCCGGACCGTGGAGATGCATCGCACCGCGGAATGGGGGGTGGCTGCGCACTGGACCTACAAGGAGGGCGGAAAAGAGGACCGCAAGATGGACCAGCGTTTCGCCTGGTTGCGCCAGCTGATGGACTGGCAGAAGGAGGTCCTCGATGCGGAGAAGTTTGTCGACGCCGTCAAGGTGGACGTCTTCCGAGACGAGGTATTCGTCTTCACCCCCAAGGGTGATGTCCTGGCCCTGCCTTCGGGCGCGACCGCGGTCGATTTCGCGTACCGGATCCATACCGAGGTCGGCCACAGGTGCATCGGCGCCAAGGCCAACAGCCGGATGGTCCCGCTGGATTACCCGCTTCAGAACGGTGACATCGTCGAGGTCCTGACCTCGAAAGGTCCGCACGGCCCCAGCCGGGATTGGCTCTCGTTCGTCAAAACTGCCGGGGCTTCGCAGAAGATCCGGGCCTGGTTCAAGAAGGAACGGCGCGAGGAGAACGTAATCAAGGGCAAAGAGCTGCTCGATAAGGAGTTCCGGCGCATCCAGCAGCGAGCGCTCGCCTCGATTGGCGACGAACGCATCCTCGAACTGGCCAAGGAGTTCCGCTTCAACACGCTGGACGATTTTTACGCGGCGATCGGCTACGGCGACGTCAGCCAGCATTCCGTCCTGCTGAAGTACCTGGCCGCGGGCCAGCCCGAGGGCGGCAACGGCGAGTTTCCGTTGATTCCCCTCGTACCCCAGTTCAAGCCGACCGGGGAGATCGTTGTCAAGGGCGAGCGGGGTGTCCTCACCCAGATCGCCCAGTGCTGCAAGCCGGTACCTGGCGATCCCATCCGCGGATACATCACCCGCGGCAAGGGAATCAGCGTGCACCGCACAAGCTGCAAAAACGTGATGAACGTGGTGGTCAGCGAGCGGGTGGTCGAAGTCGACTGGGACACCGGCGGTCGCCAGCTCTACCCGGTCGCCATCAAGATCGAGGCCTGGGATCGTACCGGCTTACTCAGGGATATCGCAACGGTAATTGCCGAGAGCAAGATCAACCTGACCGGGGCCGAGGTCCAGGTGTATGACGACAAGACGGCAATCATCTCGACCACGGTGGAGATCAGCAGCCTCACCCAGCTGAGCCGCCTGATGGAAAGGCTCGAGACCATCAAGGACGTGCACACGGTCGCCCGCGAAGGGAATCTCGCTGCGACCTAGCAGGAATCGATCTCGGCAATTCCGTCGTTACACACCTGTTTCAGAGCTGTTGCGACCCGTTGCCTGATGTCTGAGCCAGCAACGGCTCCCGTAACTTGGCGAACCTAGCATCGGGGTGCGATGGGTAACCACCGAAATGGGCGGCGCACGCTTGCTGGCTTCTTCGGCCTAACAGTCGGCATCGTCATCCTGTTCGGCGCCGTCGCCGTGGCCGCCCTTCGGCCGACCGACGGTCTCGCCTGGGTGCAGGTTCCCGACCTCAGCCCGGACCTCGGTCTCGATGCCGGGCTCCGAACCAAGCCGCTGAAAAACAGCGTGGTTGCCGAGGCGGTCAAAGACCGCGCCCTCGAAGGGTCGGAATCGCTTGCCGTCGTTCCGGTTCTGACCCTCGCGGGTCCTGCAGCCACGCTCACTCCCGGCAGCACGCCCGTTCCGGGAAACCGGCCGGTCACACCGCCCGCGGTGACGCCGTCGTCGTCACCATCCACCAGCCCATCGGCGGCAGCAGTCACAACGGCTTCGGCCGCTCCCTCTCCCGCCGCGACCCCCGCCCCGACGCCGGGGCCGACACCCACGCCCACACCGGCCCCGGCGCCGACCCCGACGCCGACCCCGGCGCCGACCCCGACGCCGACCCCGGCGCCGACCCCGACGCCGACTCCGGCGCCGACCCCGACGCCGACCCCGGCGCCGACCCCGACGCCGACCCCGGCGCCGAAACCGGCCTACGCCATCGTCTTTGCCAACGAGACGGTCGCACATTTCCCCAACCAGAGCAAGACGAAGTGCGCCGCCACTACAGTGACCGCCTTCGGAACCTTCAAAACCAACGGCGTGGGCGGATGGATCTCGTACAAATACGTTCGGATCGACGTCAACGGCAACCGGGTCGACGTCGCCGAAGCTCCGATCTGGGTGGCGCCGGGCGATACGAACCTCCACTTCACGGTCCTCGATTTCTGGACTCCGAAAACTTCGGGCAGCGAACAGCTGGTGTTCCTTTCACCCACGTCACTCACGGCCACCGGCCAAAGTTGGACCTGTGCCTCCTGAGTCTCGTGAGATATTTCGTTCCCGGCGGCCGACGCTGCCGGCAATGAGGATCCGCACCCAGATCATCCTTCCCTTCCTGCTCTTGATGGTCATCCTCGGCCTCGTTGGCACCTACCTGACCACCAGTCTCGTGGCGACATCCCTCGAGGAGCGGATCGGAGAACAGCTCGTCCAATCCCAGAACAGCGCGCTCGACGCCGCCGTCAAACTGCAGGGCCGCCAGGTCGCTGGTCTCAGGTTGATCGCCAACACGGAGGGCGTGGACGAGGCTGTCAAGTCAGCCAACGTAAATGCCCTCAAGCAGCTCCTGGTACCGATCGAGGTCAATAACCGGCTCGGCACCGTGATCGTCTTCGACGTGCGCGGCCACGCGATACTGGAGATCGATCAGCCTGACCCGGCCAACCCGAGCGGCCTCGTCTTCAAAAGCGGCGCCGACCTATCCCAGGATGCCGTCGTCAAGCCGATCCTCGAAGGTTCCTACGACGGGCTGGGGGACAAGTACATCGGCTACGAGGGCACACCGGTCTCGACCCTGGGGGCCGCAGGCCCGGTCCTTGCAGGTGACCAGGTGGTCGGCGGCGTGCTGTTGCAAACGCCGGTGCCGGCGCTGCTCGCCGATATGAAGGTCAAGTCACAGGCGCACGTGATGCTGCTCGACCAGAACGGCCGCCTGATCGGCAGCTCGATCGCCGGTGTCAAGGGTAGTCTCCTCGACGACCACACCCGCTCCTATCTCGACGTGGCGGCTCCAGGTCGTGCTTCCCGCCAGGCGGTGACCATCCAGGGCCAGGAGTACGAGGTTCAGTTCAGCCTCTTCTACCTTCGCCAGAAGCCCGCCGGCTACCTCGGTGTAGCCATCTCTCGCCAGGCCGTCATCCAGGCCGGGATGCATTCCGCAGTACAGATGACGGCGCTCTTCACCGGCGTGGTACTTGTCCTGCTCCTGATCGGCTATCTGCTCGCCCTGCGGCTCACCCGGCCGATCGAGGAACTCGTGGCGGGGACCCAGGCGGTGGCTCGCGGCAACCTCAGCACCAGATTGACACTGCGCCGGCGTGACGAGTTGGGAGAGCTTGGCAGCGCCTTCAATTCAATGACGGCGGACCTCCAGGAGCGCACCCGGGAACTCAACGAGCAGATGAGCCGTCTTGCCGCCCTCTACCAGACCAGCCAGGGCCTCGGAGGTGGAGGCGAGCCGGGCGCCATGGCCGAGGCCATCTTGGGCATCAGTCTCAAGGCCCTGAACGTCGACACCGCGCTGCTGCTGGCACGCAACCAGGACACGAACGGCCTCGAGGTTCGTGCTGTGGTCGGGCTGACCGGCGCATACTCCGACCAGCTTCTACGGCTCAGCGGCGCGAAGCTTGCCGAAGGTTTTTCTGAAACCACCGCCGAGATCGAGACCGTGATAGGCCTCGCAGGGGACCCGCGCCGCTCCCTTCGCCTCTTTGGCGAACTGGCCGGCGTGCAGCGCGCCTTCGTCGTTCCGCTAATCCGTGGTTCTAAAAACGCGGGATACCTTGTCGTCGGCGTCGGTAACGATTACGCCCTTCCGCAGGCCGACGTAGAGCTGCTGCAGACGATCGCCACGGAGATGGCGATGATGATGGAAAACACCGACCTCCGTAAGAAGACGCAGCTCCAGGCTCACCGGCTGGACCAGGCGATCACCGCCCTGGAAAAGATCTCGCAAGCTCTGACCGCCGTCACGGTCGGGACCGATAACCTGCTGCGGGCGGTGGCTCACGCCAGCTCGGAGATACTCGACGTTCCCTACGCGTCGATTCATCTGAGGAAGTCCTCATGGCGTGAGGAGTTTGCCGACGTCATCGTGCGCTGCACCACGCGCCGCGAAATGGCCGGGGTGCGGGCCAGCGGCGACCTGGTGACGCGGCGGCTGGAGCGGCCCGAGCAGGTCCTCGAGATCGATCTCGCCGAGGAGCAGGGCGGGCCACTTGCCGCTGCACGCCGGATCGGTCTGGAACGTGTCATCGGCGTGCCGATGTGCCTCGGCGGCGAGATCGTGGGTGTGCTGGCAATCCACATGCGCGCCGCTCGTCGCCTCGAACGCAGCGAGATCCGGGTATTGCAGACGCTGGCGAACCAGGCTGTCATCGCGATCGAGAACGCGGCGGCCTACGAACAGACGAAACAACTGGCAACCACAGATGCAGTGACCGGTGTCGCCAACCACCGCGAGCTGGAAGCTCACCTCGAGCGCGAGCTGGTTCGGGCCGTAAAGACCAGGGAGTCACTGGCATTGATCATCTGCGACCTCGACCACTTCAAGGAAATAAACGACAGCGTGGGACACCCCGCCGGGGATGCCGTTCTGCGCCACCTGACCAAGCAGATCCTGGTCCCTGCGGTACGTCCAAAGGACCTCGTGGCCCGCTACGGAGGCGACGAGTTCGTGCTCGTGCTGAGGGGGGCCGACGGTCGCGCCGCGCTTGCAGTGGCCGAGCGCATCCGCCGGGCCGTCAGCACCCAGGCCGTCATGCACGAAGGCAAGGCGGTCACGAACCTCTCGCTCAGCCTGGGTATCGCAGTATTTCCCCGGGATGGTACGACGAGAGAGGCGCTCGTACAGGCGGCTGACCAGGCGCTCTATGTCGCCAAGCGCACCGGCCGCAACCGCGTCGTTCGCAGTGAAATCGCGGCGGACGACCCTCGGCTCAGCGCCTAGCGCTCCACTGTTCGCTAAGCTTTCGGGACTATGGCTCCTGTGGCGCAGCGTGTTCGCGGCACCCAGGATCTACTGCCCGCGGACCGACCCTACTGGGACCTGATGGAGAGGGCTGCCTCCGAGACGGCCGGCCGCGCCGGCTATCAGCGCATCGAGACTCCCGTCTTCGAAGCAAGCGAGCTCTTTAAGCGGAGCGCGGGCGAAGGGAGCGACGTGGTCTCCAAGGAGATGTACAGCTTTACGGACCGTGGTGGACGATCTCTGAGTCTGCGACCGGAGGGAACCGCGCCCATCGTCCGCGCCTACTTCGACGGCGGCCTGGACCAGGAGCCCCAACCGGCGCGCCTCTATTACGTCGGGCCCTTCTTTCGCTACGACCGGCCGCAGGCCGGGCGGTATCGCCAGTTTCACCAGTTCGGGATCGAGGCGATCGGCGAAGTGCACGCACTCCTCGACGTCGAGGCGATCCAGGTCGGCTGGGAGTGGTTTCGCCGGCTGGGCGTCGGTGACCTTGCCTTGAAGCTCAACAGCATCGGCGACGAGGTCTGCCGGCCTGCCTACCGGGAAATGCTGCGCGATTACTACCGGCCCCACCTCGCCGGCTTGAGCGAGGACAGCAGGTTGCGTTTCGAGAAGAACCCGCTGCGGCTCTTCGACTCCAAGGATCCCGAGGACCAGCCCTACAAGGAGCGGGCTCCCCGCATCGTCGATCATCTCTGCGCCCCCTGTGCCGAGGCGTTTCAGATTGTGCAGGCTGGGCTCCGGGCGGAAGGCATTTCCTTCGAGCTGGATCCGACCTTGGTTCGCGGCCTCGACTATTACACCCGGACCGTATTCGAGTTCCAGCACGGTAGCCTCAGCGGCGCCCAGAACGCGCTGGGTGGCGGCGGCCGCTACGACGGACTGGCCGCGGAGCTCGGATACCGGGCCACGCCGGGCATCGGTTTCGCCCTCGGCCTGGAGCGCACCCTCCTTATTCTCAGGCAGCTCGGCGAGTCAGCAGTCGAGGGGCCCGACGTCTACGCCGTGGCGCTGCAGCCGGCGGACCAGGCCTATGCCGGCCGGCTGGCCTCGAGCCTTCGAGCGCGTGGGCTTCGCGTGGTCCTGGACCCCGGAGAGGCGCGGCTGGACGCTCGGCTGCGCAAGGCCGCCCGCAGGGGCGCCCGGGTTGCGGTCATCATCGGCCCTGACGAGCGAGCACGAGGGGAAGCCGTCATCCGGGACACGCGGTTGAAGACCCAGGCGACGGTTCCCGAAGGCGAGATCGTGGCGGCAGTTACGCGCACTCTCGGTGAGATTTGAGTAAGACGGCTCGAAATCCCTGCGGAACTATAGGGGCCACCAATGTGGGCGATCGGGTCGAGCTCTACGGCTGGGTCCATCGCCGGCGGGATCATGGTGGATTGATATTTATCGACCTGCGCGACCGCAGCGGGATGGTGCAGGTGACCTTCGACCCCGGCCATCAGGAGGCCCATGCCCGGGCGGCGGATCTCCGTCTCGAAACGGTGATACACGTCAGCGGTCCGGTTCGGCGAAGGCCGGCCGGCTCGGAAAATGCGGAGCTCGAGACCGGCGAGATCGAGGTACAGGCGGAGCACCTTACGGTCCTCAATCGAGCCTCGACGCCGCCTTTCGCCATCAACGACGAAACTGGCGTCGACGAGCAGTTGCGGCTTCGTTACCGCTACCTCGACCTACGCCGCCCCCGGATGGCGCGGAACCTATCGCTGCGTCATCGGATCTCCAAGGCGATCAGGGATTTCCTCGACGACGAAGGGTTCCTTGAAATCGAGACCCCGGTGCTGATTCGGAGCACGCCGGAGGGAGCTCGTGACTATCTCGTGCCAAGCCGCCTCAATCCAGGGCACGTTTACGCCCTGGCGCAGTCGCCACAGCTCTACAAGCAGCTGCTGATGGTCGCCGGGATCGACCGCTATTTCCAAATCGTCCGTTGCTACCGTGACGAGGACCAACGCGCCGAT
>Ga0102924_1001309_pt1 | contig 29312 bp, 22 predicted proteins | sample PaiPotPPM11metaG_FD_80116 | JGI IMG/M metagenome (GOLD analysis project Ga0102924, IMG submission 80116) | Iron sulfur acid spring bacterial and archeal communities from Banff, Canada, to study Microbial Dark Matter (Phase II) - Paint Pots PPM... ... | reverse complement strand
TTTACAGTGACCCTTTCATGGGAACGGCCTCTATTCGTGCTCAAAACGGCCGCCGCCGCAGGCGTGGCGGCCTCTGTCGTGAGCGTGACTCCCGCACCGTAGGCGATAATGGTCACTGTAGTAATAGGCGTCATCTCACGGCGGTCGGCCCTCACCCCCGTCCCCTCTCCCAATCCTGGGCGAGGGGCGATCCTGACGAGGGAGTTCCGGGCCAGCATCGGGTTAGCGGTATGGGCTACGGTCTGCTGCACCCCGTACCAGGGTTAACCGTACTGGCCACGGAACGCACGACCCGGGATCGCCCCTCGCCCAGGATTGGGAGAGGGGACGGGGGTGAGGGCCGACCGCCGCGGATGGGCACAGCCCGCGCGGCAAGTTATGCGGTCCCCAACTGCGCTCGGATGGCCGTCAGCTCGTCCATGAAGGCGTCGCACTCGGCCGCGGTGTTGTAGAAATGCGGCGCCACGCGAATGCCCGCGCCCGGCCGGTAGTCGATGATGAAGCGGCGGCGGATCAGCTCCTGCGAAACCGCCTCGGCGTTGGGGAAGTCGAGCGTGACGTGGCCGCCGCGCCGCGCCGCCTCGCGCGGCGTGTTCACGGTCAGGCCGAGATCCTCGGCGCGGGCGATCAGACGGGCGGTGAGCTGCAGCGAACGCTCGCGGATGCGCTCGACGCCCACCTCCCGCACGATCTGGTAGCCTTCCCGCGCCGCATACAGCGCCGGGATGCCCGGCGTGCCGCCCATGAAGCGCTCGATCCCCGGCGCATACTCCAGCTCACCCATGTCGAAGGCAAACGGCCGCGCGTGCGAGAACCAGCCGGCTTCGCGCGGGCGCAGCCGCTCGATCAGATCCGGCCGCACATACAGATAGCCAGCGCCCGGACCCCCGCAGAGCCACTTCACCGAGCCGCCGACGACAAAATCGACGCCCAGTGCGGTCACGTCGAAGGGCACTGCACCCGTCGCCTGATACGAGTCGAGCAGCACGAAGGCCCCGTGACGATGCGCCTTTTCGATCACGGCGGCCACGTCGACCAGCTCGCTGCTGCGGAAGACAACGTGTGAGATCGGCACGATCAGCGTGCGGTCGTCGATCGCTGCGAGCAGGCGGTCGAGCGGGGCCAGCAGTTGATTCTCCGTCGGAATGTACGCGACCTGGGCGCCGAGCCGGCGCTGCTGCTCCCAGAAGTAGTGCATCGTGGGGAACTCGGGGTCGGCATAGACGACGTTGCGCCGCGGGCCGTCATAGTCGAAGCACGAAGCGAGAATACTGACCAGCGTGCTCACGTTCTGGTGCATGATCACGCTGCCCGCGGGCGCACCGATCAGCTCGGCGATCAGGTCGCCGGTCTCGCGCACCAGCGGCAGCCAGCTATTCCAGGCGACGACGCCCTCCTGCTCCCACAGGTCGGCGTAGGTCGCGAGGCCGTCGCGCACGCTCGCCGGCATCGCCCCCAGCGAGTTGTTGATCAGGTATACCGAGGTCTTGACGATGGGAAAGCGCTCGCGCCAGCGCAGCAGATCGTCGTCACCCATGATTGCCCCCGATTGCGGTCTCACTACCAGCGCGGTGGATCCATGCGATCCCTGGATCATCAACCCGCGCCAGCCGCGCGGCCATGTCTTGCATGCCGAACGTGGTCAGCCAAGTGTAGCCCGAGCGGCTGCAAGATCGCAGCCGTCGCCGTCGTCCTCTGATGCCGGCGGTCGCGAGCCGCGGCTCCACGGCCCGTGGAGGCGCTGCCGATTGTCACGCCAGGGGTGGCGAATCTGCCGCCGCGTCTGTGATAGAACGATTCGGGCGGCCGGTGCGTCTGATCAGCGAGATCAGCATGCAAAGGACCGGACCCGACGTGACATGGCGGTGGTAATGGCGCGCGTTGCGGCGCGGACGGCCCTCGACGAGCGGTTCACGCGGCTGGTGCTCGACCATCAGCGGCGTATTCATCGCTTCATCTACGGCATGGTCGGCGTCGAACAGCTCGCCGAAGACCTCACACAGGACGTGTTTCTCTCGGCCTACCGCGCGCTCGGCCGGCTGCCGGACGATGCCAACGAGTCGGCCTGGCTGTTTACGATCGCCCGCAACCGCGCCTTGCAGGAGCTGCGCCGGCGCAAGATCCTGCGCTGGCTGCCGCTCGCCCGCCCCGACGACGACGAAGACGACATTCACCCGCAGACCGAGCAGCCGTTGGCGGACTCGGTGGCCGAACGCGACCGCCTGCGCCGCGCGATGGAGGCGGTGCCGGCGAAAGACCTGGCCTGTCTGCTGCTCAGCGTGGATGGGCATTCCTACAGCGAAGTTGCGCAGATCACCGGCCTTTCGCTGGCGGCGGTGCGGGCGCGGATCTTTCGCGCCCGCGACCGGCTGCGGGCGCTGCTTGGTGAGGATGAGGCGAAAGGCGGAGCGTGATGTGGCCGTTCGCTCGCCGTCGCCCCGCGCACGACCGCGTGTGGGGTCCCCTGGCGTCCGCCTACGTCGACCGCGAGCTGACGGGCGCCGCCGCGGAGGGCTTCGCCGCACATCTGCGAACCTGTGACGCCTGCGCGGCGCTGGTTGCCGAGTATCGCGGCCTCAACGCGGGGCTGCGGCGGCGGCTGATCTCGGCGCCGGCCATCGCGGCGCGGCCGGTCTTCGAGGCGGCCGAACGCCTTGGTCCGCATCCAGTCGCGGTGCCGCGCCGGCTGGCGCTGGCCTCGGCGGCGGTGCTGCTCGTCGGTGGTGCAGCGACGCCGCCCGTGCGCGCCGGCGTGGGCGGCGCCGTCGAGTACGTGCGCGAGGTCGTGGCGCCGTCGAGTTCAATGTCGTATGCCGGCGATCGTGCCGTCTTCCGCGCCGGGACCGACAGCGTGCTGGCCAGCGTAACCCGCGAGTATGCGCTTTACAGCAGCGCCGATGATTCGACTCCGCCCACGGCGGCGGGCGCCGTGCAGCTCCACGCCGGCCCGATCTTCGCGCTGGCGAACGGCCGTATCCTCTTCAACGCGGCGCTGGCCGATGGCCCGGCGCAATGGACGACGGTGCGCCGCGACGGCAGCGACGCGCGGCCGTTCTTCTCCGCCGAAACCGCCGGCATGATCTCCGACCCGGCCGGCCTGTCCGCGATCGCCACGACGCCGGACGGCTCGCGGGTCTTGTTTCGTCGGGCCAACGACGCGGGTCGCTTCCTCACCACGGCCGGAGCCACGCTGGTCGCCGATGCGGCTGGGAACCTGGTCTGGAGCGATCCGGGCGGCGCCGATGTCTACTCCCTCTCCCCCGACGGCCGCTACGCGCTCTCCGGAGAAACCGGCGGTCTGCGCCTGATCCCGCTCGATGGCGGCGCCGCGCCGCCTTCGCCGATCAGCGATTGCGATGTGCAACGGCCGCAGCTCTCTGCCGACGGCACGCGGGTGGTCTTTGTCGCCACGCGGGTGGGGCCGGAATGCCCCGCGGCCTCGGCGCTGTACTATTTCCGCCTGAACGGGGCGATCGGCAGCCCCTACCTTGAGCCTGTGCCGTTGCAGGACGGCGCCAGCTTCAGCCTCTCGCCCGACGGCCGCTACGTCGCCGTGCAGTCCTGGCTGAGCGAGCCCGCGGCCGGACAGGCCGGTTCCGGGCCAACCGCGCTCAAGCTGTGGAATCTCGGCAGCGGCGAGCGGCAGGAGATCCCCGGCTTCCAGAACGTGCGCATCCGTCAACTCGTCTGGGCGAAGGACAGCGGCCGCCTGCTGATCGTCGATGAGCGCGACGGCAAGACCGAAGGCTGGCTGGGCGATCCGCACGGCAGCATGCGCCAATTGCTGGCCGGAGAGTCGATCGCTGGCGCCGCATTGTATCCGGATGGCCCCGGCCTCGCCATCGCCGGTGGCGGCGCGGCGGCCGGCCTCGTCGCCGTCGGCCCGCCCGCCACACACGATCGCGTGACAGACCTGCTCGCTGACGCTTCAGGGCTGACGCCGGCCTTCACCGCGCACGGCGCGGCGGCAGCGTTGCTGCGTGACGGCGCCCCGGCCACGCTGCTTGAGAGGCACGGCGTTGCGCCTGCCGGCATCGATCGCGCAGTGGACGGCTTCTCCTGGGCGCCGGATGGCCGCCGCGCCGCGGTGGTCGCGGACGGCCAGGTCATGCTGTGGGACGCGCGAACCGGCATTATCGCCGCGCCGCTGCTCGCCGGCCATGCCGTCGCCTGGTCGCCGCGGGACGATCGGCTGCTCGTCACACGCGGCGATGGCTCGGTCGTGGTCACCGATCTGTACGGCGGCGTCAGCGCGACCGCCCCCACGCGCTTTGCGGATGTTGTCTGGTCGCCCGACGGCCGCAGTGTCGCCGCCGTGCGCCACGACACGGACGGCGATGCGCTCGTGCTCTGGGAGCCGCGAACCGGTGCAGTGCAGCAACTGGCCGCTGCGGTGGCACTCGGAACCCCCGTTTGGTCGCCGGACGGCGCCATGCTCGCCTTTCCCGTGCTTGAATCCGGCTCGAACACAATCCGGCTCAAGGCTGTGAGCGCAGCCGGAGGCACACCGCGCGTGATCGCCACACTCGCCGCCGTCGACGATGCCGCGGTGTGGTCGGCAGATAGCCGCGCGCTCTACTACCTGTCGCGCGGCGCGGCCGGCGTTCCGGGGGCGCTGCACCGGGTGAACGCCGACGGCAGCGGCGACCGGCGCGTCGGCACGTTGATCGCTTCGGCGCTGTTTCCTGGGCCTCGCTGAGCCGCCTGCTTCGAGCCGCGCCGGCTTGTCTCGCGTCCGCCGATCCGCCATCGTGGATGATGGTGCGCGTGCGCGGAGGCGGAGGAGGAACGATGGCGCTGCCGGCGCGGGCCGATCGCGTAAGAACGCCGTCCGCCGGCCTGGGCTGGTTCGAGCGGCTGTCGGCGCCCCAGTACATCGCTCCCCTGGTCATGCTGGGCCTGATCGCGCTCACCTCCGAGGGGGTGCTAATCGTCCTGATGCGGCGGCTCTCGCTGAAGCGCTTTCCGCACGTGCTGATCAGCAACGAGCCCGTCGCCGATGCGCTCGGCATCGATACCCGCGGCCTGACCTGGTTTGTACTGGTGCTGGGCCTGCTCACCCTCGCCTACGTGGTCGGCTACGCGGTGGCGCTGCGCATCCGCGAGCCGCGCTGGGGACTCGCCGTGCTGGGCGCCGGCGCCGTGTTCATGGTCACGGTGATTCCGATCTTCCCTGGCGGTGCCCAGGACGTGTATCACAACATCGCCGACGCCCGCACGCTGTGGCTGTATCACGAAGATCCGATCAGCACGCCGCCGGTCGCCCACCCGGCAGACCCGATCGTGCAGCAGGTGGCGTTTTGGCAGGACTCGACATCGAGCTACGGCCCGGTGTGGTACATCGTCTCCGGCGCGCCGTTGCCCTTCGCCGGCAGCGATCTGGTCAAGAACGTCATCGGCCAGAAGATTCTGGTAAGCCTCTTTTTGCTGGGGACGCTTGGCCTGATCTACCTGATCCTGCGCCAGCGCCGGCCGCAGAGCGCCACGGCCGCCATGGTCCTGCTCGGCTGGAGTCCGCTGGTGCTCTGGGAGATCTCGGGCAACGCGCATAACGACATCGTGATGATGTTCTTCGCCGTGGCCGCGTTCTACGCGATCCACCGCGGCGCCTGGCAGTGGGCATTTCCGCTGCTGGCGCTCGGCGTCGGCGTCAAGTTCATCGTCGCACTGCTCGGTCCGATCATTTTGGTCTGGCTGCTGTTCAGAAAGCCGCGCGTCGACCGGCGCGAGCTGCTGCTCTCGATCGCCTACGGCGCGGCGCTGATCGGGCTGATCTATCTGCCGTTCCTGGTCGCGTCGCATCGTCTGGGGAACACGGACGCGCAGTGGAATCGCTACATCAGCTCGCCGGCGTCGCTCACCATCGCCTTTCTGATGCAGTACACCTCGCTGGCCCGCGCGATGAATCTCACCCGCGCGCTGGCATTGACGCTCTTCGGTCTGCTGTATCTCGCCGTGCTCTGGCGGGCGCGCGGCGGCTTCGATGAGCTGGTGAAGGCGGTATTCTGGGCGGTGCTGATCACGCTGACGGTGCCGACCTGGTGGTTCTGGCCCTGGTACGTGGTCTGGCTCATGCCCTTCGCCGCGCTCACCGCGGGCCGCAAGCACGCCACCATCGGCCTCGTCTTCGCCACCTCGGCCCTGCTCGTCTACCCGATCTATTACTGGCGCAACGTGATCCTGAACGGCCCCGACTGGTACGCCAACCAGTTCGTGATCGTCGGCGCCGTCTTCGGTCCGCTGGCGCTGTATCTGCTCGGCTCGTCCGGCCTGCACCTGCTGACGGTCGAGGACCGCGCTGAGGAGCCTGCCGAGCGGCTCGGCGCGGCGTAGCAGCGCTCGACCATCCGCCATCTGGCCGGTGACGGCCGGGCAGCTTTGTCGTCATGCACGCCCGATCTGCCGCACACGTGTCGAGTGTGTCCGAACCTCTCGCCTTCCGTCAGATCAACGCATTGACGAGCCGTGTGCGAATCTCTAATCTCACGATGTTGGTGTGGGGAGGAGGCGATATTGGGCCATCCCGTCGCGTGGGCGACGGAAACAGTGGCGCGGAAGGAGCATAGCGCATGGATGCGAAACGGCTCGTCGGTGTCCTCGTGTTGGTCGGCATCGTTGTTGGCTCCCGCGTACAAACACCGGTTCGTGCTCAGACCAGCGCACCCGGTCCCAGCGCCGTCATCTTGCTGCCGAACGTGACCCGTGCGTTCGACATCAGCTGGGTTGATCCGGCTTCCCACCGCTACTACCTTGGCGACCGCACGAACAGCGCCGTCGATGTCATCGATACGACGAACGACACCCTGATCACACAGATCGGCGGCTTCGCCGGCTTCCACGGCATGAACGATGTCGCGGGGCCGAACGGTGTGCTCGCCATCCCGGACTCCAACCAACTGTGGGTGGCTGACGGAGACAGCACGGTGAAGGTCATCGACCTTGCCAGCGGCGCCGTTCTCTCGACGATCTCAACCGGCGGTCAAAAGCGCGCCGATGAGATGGCCTACGATGCAGCCGACCACATCCTCGTGGTCACCAACGACGCCGAAGACCCGCCCTACCTCAACTTCATCTCAACAACCGATTTCACCTTGCTGGGCAAGCTGCCCTTTCCCGACGCCACCGACGGCATCGAGCAACCGTCGTGGAGCGCGGACACCGGCCTGTTCTATCAGGCTGTCCCGGTAAGCAAGACCAACGCCGGCGGCGAGATCGATGCGATCGACCCGAAGACGATGCAGGTCGTCAACGTCTTCCCGCTGACCGATTGCAAGCCGGCGGGCACGGCGGTCGGCCCGAACAAGCAACTGCTAGCCGGCTGCAGCGATCCCGGCCACAGCGAGATCATCGACCTGGCCTCCGGCAGCATCGTGGCGACGATTACGCAGGTCGGCGGTTCGGACGAGGTGTGGTACAACCCCGGCGACAATCGCTACTACCTCGCCGCCTCAGGGAGAACGTCCGACGGAACGACCAAGGGAACCGTGACGCCGGTTCTCGGCGTGATCGACGCCTCAACGAACACCTGGTTGGTCAACGTGCCGACCGTTGGCGCTTCCCATTCCGTGGCGGCCGATCCGCAGACGAACCATGTGTACGTTCCGCTCGCGAACGTGGGCATCGGCGTCTATGCGATCCCGTGACAACGGCGCAGGCGGGCTTCCGAACGCCGGAAGCCCGCTTGACCCCGCGGGCGGGCCGGACGCGGCGCGCCCCTGTTGACAGCCGCCCTAGTCTCCGACTATGGTGAAGGAGGACTAGCGGTTATCTATCACTTGTACGGCGTTGACGGAGAGCAGTAGGCACGCCAGGCGCCTCTAGCGAGCCGGGGATGGTGGAAGCTCGGCGGGTGGCAGCGCCCGAACTCGCTCCTGAGCCTTCCGGACGATGGTCCTTCTCTCTGAACTGGCCGTGAAACGGCCAGCTTAGACCGCGGGGCAGCAGGACGGAACGAGTGGCGCCCGTTACCGCGCCGCCGAGGGCTTCGTGGCTCAGCCATGTGTGCGATGTGTTATGCGTGCATGGGCCGCGGGGAACGAGGGTGGTACCGCGGGCCTTGCCCGTCCCTTGTGTGGGACGGGTTTTTTCGTGCGTAGGCGAGGGCAAGCGTGAGCGGACGGTGTTCCGGCGGGTGGACGGCAGCGACGGCCTCGAACGAGGCCGGTTTCACGCTGCGTGTCGCCTGCCCCGCGATTCTGCTGCCCCGGCATTCGCTCGTACTTCTTCCCCTGCTGCTCATCTGACGGTCGGGAGCGCCGCGCCATGCAGCGACACGCAGGCGGTGCTCCCGAAGGGAGACCGTCGCGGCGGATCGCCGCGCGCCGGCCAAAATAGTGCCGACGAGTGTCGATACGTATGGAGAGACTGATGGCCAACATGCCGCGAAAGGAGCGCTTCGCCGTCCCGTCGTCACGGGACGGATGGGTAGCGTCGCCGCGCTGAAGCCAGCAACGCGATGCGGCCCGTTTCCGTCTTCAAATGGCGGCGAACGGTGAAAGGACTCCAGCATGCGAATGAACGGTGCGCAAATCCTGCTCGAAAGCCTCGTGCGCGAGGGCGTCGAGCACATTTATGGCTATCCCGGCGGCGTGGTGCTGCCGCTCTACGACCGCTTCCCCGAGTTTCCGAAGCTGCACCATGTGCTGGTGCGGCACGAGCAGGGCGCGGCGCACGCGGCCGACGGCTACGCCCGCGCTTCGGGCAAGGTCGGCGTCTGCCTGGCGACCTCCGGCCCCGGCGCAACCAACCTCGTCACCGGCATCTGCACGGCGTGGATGGACTCGGTGCCGCTGGTGGCGCTCACGGGCAACGTGGCGCGCAACCTGCTTGGCCGCGACGGCTTTCAAGAGGCCGACATCACCGGCATCACCCTGCCGGTCACCAAGCACAACTACCTGGTGATGAAGGCATCCGACATCGCCTACACCGTGCGCGAGGCGTTCCACATCGCCGGCACGGGCCGCAAGGGTCCGGTGCTGGTAGACATTCCCAAAGACGTCTTCCAAGAAGAAGCCGAGTTTCACTGGCCGGAAACGGTCTCGCTGCGTGGCTACAAGCCGACCATGCAGGGCCACGCGGGCCAGATCAGGAAAGCGGCAAAGCTGATCGACGAGGCGCAGCGGCCGATCATCATCGCCGGCCAGGGCGTGATCGCCTCGGGCGGTGCGCCGGAGCTGCGAGCGTTCGCTGAGAAGGCCGGCATTCCCGTGGTCACGACCTTCCTCGGTATCGGCGGCTTCCCGCAGGACCACGCGCTCAGCTACGGCTGGATGGGCATGCACGGCGCCTTCTACGCCAACCACGCGACGGATAAGGCCGACGTGGTGATCGGCATCGGCAACCGCTTCGACGACCGCGCCATGGGCCGTTTCGCCGACTTCAACCCGAACGCGCAGATCGTGCACATCGACATCGACCCGGCGGAGATCGGCAAGAACTTCAAGACCGCCGTGCCGATCGTCGGCGACGTGAAGACGGTGCTCGGCGCGCTGATCGAAGAGGTCGAGCCGCACACGCACGTCGAGTGGGTACGCTGGATCGACGAGATGCGGCAGGAGCACCCCAGTTTCATCGTGCCGCAGGGCAGCGTGATGTCCGTGCAGTACGTGATCAGCCAGCTCAACGAGGCGACGCGAGGCGACGCCGTGATCGTCACCGGCGTCGGCCAGCACCAGATGTGGACCGGCCAGTTCTTCACCTTCCGCGAGCCGCGCCAGCTGATCACCTCCGGCGGCCTGGGCACGATGGGCTTCGAGGTGCCGGCGGCGCTGGGCGCGGCGATGGCGCGGCCGGACAAAACCGTCTGGTCGATCTGCGGCGACGCGGGCTTCCAGATGACCTCGCAGGAGCTGGCGACGATCATGGACCAGCGCGTGCCGGTCAAGTTCGCGATCATGAATAACGGCTTCCTGGGCATGGTGCGCCAGTGGCAGGAGCTGTTCTACGACAACAACTACGTTTCCGTGGACACGCGCGAGGCGCTCTGCCAGCCGGACTTCGTCAAGCTGGCCGAGGCCTACGGCATGAAGGCGATGCGCGTGACGGCAAAGCAGGACGTGCGCGCCGCGATCGACGAAGCGATGGCGCATCCCGGCCCGGTGCTGGTCGACTTCCACGTCGAGGCGGAAGGCAACGTTTGGCCGATGGTGCCGGCCGGCGCCTCGCTGGCCGAGACGCTCGATCATCCGTTGACGGCCGGCAAGTTCTCGAAGGGGGCACGATGATGACCACGATGCATACGCTGGTGGCGCTGGTGGAGGACCACCCCGGCGTGCTGAACCGCGTGGCGAGCCTCTTCCGCCGTCGCGGCTTCAATATCGAAAGCATCACCGTGGGCAAGACCGAGACGGACGGCATCTCGCGCATGACGCTCGTGATCGACGGCGCCACGACGCAGGTCGAGCAGGTCGAAAAGCAGCTCTACAAGCTGATCGACGTGGTCAAAGTCTCGGATATCACGCACGACGGCATCATCGCCCGCGAGCTGGCGCTGATCAAAGTGCGCTGCAACAATCTCAATCGGCACGAGATCGTGCAGCTCGCGCAGATCTTCCACGCCGAGATCGTGGACGTGACCGACACGACGCTGGTGGTCGAGGCCGTCGGCGACGAGGACCGGCTGGAGAGCCTGCTCAAAGTGCTGCGGCCCTACGGCATCCGCGAGATCGTGCGCACCGGCCGCGTAGCGCTGGCGCGCGGCGTCGGCTCGACCAGCGTCGATGCCGAGCCCGCCGAGATTCGCCAGTTTCATCGCCGCGAGGGCCGCATGCCCGCCAAGCCGCTGCCGTTCGCCTCGGACTGATGCGGCGCACGGGTGGAGACGACGACGATGACGCACCGACTCTCCCTTAGCTGGCCCTCCGGCTCGCACTGAGCCGAGAGGGCCGGGACGGACGAGGAGATAGTGGTCAGGAAATAGGAAATAGGGGTAGGGGCGGTTCGTGAACCGCCCGTCGCGGCCGCAGCCGCGACCAGCGGCGCGCCGGCTGGGCGCTTCACGAAGCGCCCCTACAGAATGCCCGGTTGATGGAGAGCTAACCATGTCGGACCGCGTCATCATTTTCGATACGACCCTGCGCGACGGCGAGCAGGCCGCCGGCGTCGCCCTCAACGGCGAAGAGAAGATGGAGATCGCCAAACAGCTCGAAAAGCTGGGCGTCGATGTCATCGAGGCGGGTTTCGCCGCGTCCTCGCCCGGCGACTTCGACGCCGTGGCGGCGATCGCCCGCGAGATCAAGGGCGCGACCGTCGCCTCGCTCGCGCGCGCCGTGCCCGGCGATGTGGACGCCGCCTGGGAGGCGCTGCGCAACGCGGCCGAGAAGCCGCGTATCCATGTCTTCCTCTCGTCGTCGGACATCCACATCATGCATCAGCTCCAGAAGGACTATGAGCAGGTGCTGAACCAGGCCGTCGAAATGGTCGCCCGCGCCAAGAGCTACACCAGCGACATCGAGTTCAGCCCGATGGACGCCACCCGCTCGCGGCCGGAGTACGTCTGGAAGATGCTGCAGGCCGTGATCGAGGCAGGCGCCACGACGGTCAACATCCCCGACACCGTCGGCTACGCGATTCCGGACGAGTTCGAGCGCTTCATCCGCGGCATCTTCGAGAACGTCAAGAACATCGACAAGGCCGTCGTCTCCGTGCACTGCCACAACGACCTCGGCCTCTCGACCGCCAACTCGCTGGCTGCGCTGCGCGCCGGCGCCCGCCAGATCGAGGTCTGCGTCAACGGCATCGGCGAGCGGGCCGGCAACGCCGCGCTCGAAGAGGTCGTGATGGCGATCAAGACGCGCGAAGACCACCTCAACACCGTGATGGGCATTGATACCACGCAGCTCTACCGCACGAGCAAGCTGGTCGAGCATCTGACCGGCATGCCCGTGCAGCACAACAAGGCCGTGGTCGGCAAGAACGCCTTCCGCCATCAGTCGGGCATTCACCAGGACGGCATCCTCAAGCTGCGCGCGACCTACGAGATCATGGACCCGAAGGCGATCGGCGTGCCCGAAGGCACGCAGCTCGTGCTGGGCAAGCTCTCCGGCCGCCACGCCCTGCAACAGCGGCTTGAAGACCTCGGCTACAAGCTCGACAACGAGGCGCTCTCCCGCGCCTTCATGGCCTTCAAAGAGCTGGCCGACAAGAAGGGCGAGGTGGACGACCGCGACCTCGAAGCGCTGGTGCTGGACGAGAAGCGCGTCGCCAGCGAGATCTACCATCTCGTCTGGGTGCAGGTGCAGTCGGGCAGCAGCATGACGGCGACCGGCACCGTGCGCATCCGTATGCCAAACGGCGATGAAGTCACCGACGCGGCGATCGGCGACGGCCCGGTTGATGCGGTGTTCAAGGCGATCGACCGCATCACCGGCGTGAGCGCCGAGCTGGTGGACTACCAGGTGAAGAGCGTGACCGAGGGCACCGACGCGCAGGGCGAGGTCGTGGTGCGCGTGAAGTCGGGCGAGCACATCGCCACCGGCCGCGGCGCCGACACGGACATCATCGTCGCGAGCGCCAAGGCGTATCTGGATGGCCTCAGCCGCGTTGGCCACATGGCGAAGGTCTCCGGCCGCGTCGCCACGGCGAGCACGCCTTAGGTTGCGGTTAGGGGGTGAGTAGTGAATGGTGAGTAGTGAAGCGGTGCTCATGCGCGTGACCCGCAGCTAGTTGCCTTCCCAGGCTGTATCGCGGCGGCTGTGCAGAAGCGTATAGGTCTGGAACGGCAGCACTCACCATGCACCACTCACCCTCATCCGGCCGGAGGGAGGCTCCATGGCAACGTTCAAAGTCGCGGTCATTCCCGGAGACGGCATCGGGCCGGAGGTCTGTGCCGAGGGCGTGAAAGTGCTGCACGCCGTCGCGAAGCGCTTCAAGCACAGCTTCGCGCTGAGCGAGGGGCTGTGCGGCGGCGCGGCGATCGACAAGGCCGGCGTTGCCATCCTGCCCGAAACGCTCGAGCTGGCAAAGAAGAGCGACGCGGTGCTCTTCGGTGCGGTGGGCGGGCCGAAGTGGGACGATCCGCGCGCCAAGGTGCGGCCCGAGCAGGGGCTGCTGGCGCTGCGGCGCGGCCTCGGCCTCTTCGCCAACCTGCGCCCGGTCAAAGTCCACCCGCTGATGAAGAACGCCAGCACGCTCAAGCCCGAAGTGCTTGAGGGCGTGGACATGATCGTCGTGCGCGAGCTGACCGGCGGCCTCTACTTCGGCAAGCCGCAGAAGCGCTACGACTCGGCGCGCGGCCGCGCGGCGGTGGACACGATGCGCTACACCGAGCCAGAAGTGCGGCGGGTGCTTCAGACCGGCTTCGAGCTGGCGCGGCAGCGGCGCAAGCGGCTGACCAGTGTGGACAAGGCCAACATCCTCGACAACTCGCGCATGTGGCGCGAGATCGCCGTGGAGATGGGCAAAGACAACCCCGACATCGAGCTGGATCACCTGCTCGTCGACTCGGCGGCGATGCACTTGATCCGCCGGCCCGCCAGCTTCGACGTGATCGTAACCGAGAACACGTTCGGCGACATCTTGACCGACGAAGCCTCGATGCTGGCCGGCTCGATGGGCATGCTGCCCTCGGCCAGCCTCGGCAAGACGAGGAAGGACGGCACCGGCCAGGGCCTCTACGAGCCGATCCACGGCACCGCGCCGGACATCGCCGGCCAGGGCAAAGCCAACCCGCTGGCGATGATCCTGAGCGCGGCGCTGATGCTGCGCCTCTCCTTCGGCCTCGGCGCCGAAGCGGACGCGGTCGAAGCCGCGGTGGATACGGTCCTGGAACACGGCCTGCGCACGCCCGACATCGCGCAGGAGGGCACGAAGCTGGTGTCAACCACGGCGCTGGGCGATGCCGTGGCGGCGGCGGTGAAGGGCTGATGGTGGTCGCCCGGCCCCCATCCCCCGCCCCTTCCCCAATACTAGGGGAAGGGGAGATCTACAGACGGAGGATTGGGGCTGAAGGCGGGCCTGCTTCGCACATCGGTAGGGGCGCACGGCGTGCGCCCTCCGCGCCCGCAGGCGCGACCAGCAGCGCGGCGCGCGGATAGTCCAACGCCGTCTGCGCCAGCAACACAGGATCGCCCCTTCTCCCATTCGAGATGAATGCACGCGGACCGCACTGGTTGGCGAATGGGAGAAGGGGAAGGGGAATGAGGGCCAAGCCTATGATGCGCCGCACCGCGACCGGCCAGCCGGAGAGGATAGCAACCGCCCGAGCACGCGCTCGGGCGGGGGTGATTGGGGGCTCGTAGGCCAAACGAGTCGTCGATCATGCGATCATGTCCGGCGCCCCGCCGGTATCTCAGGAAGGCGCTTCATGTCCAGCAAACCTCAGCTTTATGACTCCACGCTGCGCGACGGCTCGCAGATGGAGGGCATCTCGTTTTCGGTCGAGGAGAAGCTGCTGGTCGCGCAGAAGCTCGACGAGCTCGGCGTCGACTTTATCGAAGGCGGTTTCCCCGGCTCCAACCCGCGGGACGCCGAGTTCTTCGTGCGCACTCAAAACCTTGCGCTCAAGCACGCGCGTATCGTCGCCTTCGGCGGCACGCGCCGCGCCGGCCTGCGTTGCGAAGACGATCCCAATATTCAATCCATCGTCCGCGCCGAGACGCAGGCCGTCTGCTTCGTCGGCAAGGCCTCGGCCAGGCAGGTGCGCGAGATTCTGGAGACGACGCCCGAAGAGAACCTGGCGATGATTGCCGATTCAGTCGCGTATATGCGCTCGCTGGGCAAGCAGGTCTTTTTCGACGCCGAGCACTTCTTCGACGGCTACTACCATGACCCGAACTACGCGCTGCAAACGTTGCGCACCGCCGTGCGCGCCGGCGCCGAGGTCGCGGTGCTGTGCGACACCAACGGCGGCATGATCACACCGCGGCTCTTGCGGGCGCTGGAAGCCGTGCAGCGCACCGGCGTGCCCTTCGGCATTCATGTCCACGACGATGCCGGGCTTGCCGTGGCCAACACGCTCGCCGCCTATGAGGCCGGCGCCATGCAGCTCCAGGGCTGCGTCAACGGCTACGGCGAGCGCTGCGGCAACGCCAACCTGATGTCGATCATCGCCAATTTGAAGTTGAAGTTGGGCGTCGACTGCGTCAGCGACGAGCAACTCGCACGGCTCACCGAGATTTCGACCTACATCGGCGAGCTGGCGAACGTCGTGCCGAATCCGCAGGCGCCCTACGTCGGCCAGAGCGCCTTCGCGCACAAAGCCGGCTACCACGTCGCGGCGATCGTCAAGGACGTGAACTCGTACCAGCACGTCGATCCGGCAGCGGTGGGCAACGGCAAGCGCGTGCTCGTCTCGGAGCTGTCGGGCCAGCGCAACATCCTCGCCAAGCTCGAAGAGCAGGGCTGGTACGTGCCGCTGAGCGGAACGGAGACGAGGCGGCTCTTGCAACAGGTCAAGACGATGGAGAGCCGCGGCTACCAGTACGAAGCGGCCGAGGCCTCGTTCGAATTACTGGTGCGCCGCTCGCAGCCCGAGTATACTGCGCCCTTCGAGCTGGAAGACTTCATGATCGTCGAGCGCCGCCGGCACAAGGCGGACCGCGACGGCGACGGCAACGAGATGCTGGCCGAGGCGATGGCCAAAGTTCGTGTGGGCGACGAGATTCGCCACACGGCGGCCGAGGGCAACGGCCCGGTCAACGCGCTCGATGCCGCGGTGCGCAAGGCGCTGGCCGACTTCTACCCGGAGATCGGCCGCGTGCATCTGCTCGACTACAAGGTCCGCATTCTGGATGGCAACACCGGCACCGCGGCCTCCACGCGCGTGCTGATCGAGTCCAGCGACGGCGAAGAGATCTGGCGCACGGTCGGCTGCTCGACCGACATCATCGAGGCCTCGTGGCTGGCGCTGGCCGACTCGCTTGAGTACTGGCTGCTGCTGCACGCACGACGGCAGGCCGAGGGTACGCCGGCGGCCACACCCGCCCGGGGCACCTAACCCCGCCGCGGCTGAAGCCGCGTCTCCCTTCCCCACAGGGGAAGGGTTCGGGTGGAGGATGGTCAAAAGTGTGTGAGACGAACTCTCCGCGTGTCCCACAGGGACACCCGACCCCGCCGCCATCCGGCGCTGCTGGGAGCGCTCCAAGAGTCCCTTCCCGAGGCGGGAAGGGACAGACCTCGCTGAAGCGAGGTCAGGGTTAGGCGCCCCGCTCGCTCGCCGCCGTCAGGAACGCACGCAACACGCCGGCCGCGCGGAGCGCAAGCGCAGCGCTCTCAGCAGTGCTCGTGGCGCCTCCGTGCGGTAGCATCGTTGGTGGCTGCTCTCGCGCCCGGGGACTGGAAACGACGATGATCAAGCGCCTGCTCATGGCCAACCGCGGAGAGACCGCCGTGCGCGTGCTGCGCGCCGTGGCTGAGCTCGGAATCTCCACGGTGGTACGCGCTCACGCTCAACGTCGCGCGGCCCGATGCGGTGGCAAAGCTGCACGACCGCGGCCGGCGCACCGCGCGCGAGAACATCGCCGACCTCTGCGATCCGGATAGCTTCAAAGAGACGGGCCGGTGATGGCCGCGCTCAAGGCCGCGCCGCCGCCCGCGCCACGCAGCGGCAAGAAGCGCCCCTGTATTGACACCTGGTGAGGGCTGCCACCCCGCTCCGTCAGCCGCACGAATGCGCTACCATCACCACGGCCACCCGGCCAGATAGAGCAGAAGACGCTTCAGGAGCGGAGGCAGGCACGATGGCAGAGATCGATGGCGCAACCCTGATGGCGCAAAGTCTCAAGGCGCAGGGTGTCGAGCACATGTTCGGCATCGTCGGCTTTCCGGTGCATCCGATCGCCAACGCCTGTCAACGCGAGGGCATCAAGTTCTACGGCATGCGCAACGAACAGTCGGCGTCGTATGCCGCCCAGGCCGCGGGCTACCTGCTCGGGCGGCCGCAGGCATGCCTCGTCGTCTCAGGTCCCGGCGTGGTGCATGCGCTGGCCGGTTTGTCCAACGCCTGGAGCAACGGCTGGCCGATGCTGCTGATCGGCGGCGCCAGCGACAGCTTCCAGGACGGCATGGGTGCGTTTCAAGAGGCGCCGCAGGTCGAGGCGGCCCGCCTCTGGTCCAAGCACAGCATGCGCGTCGAAACCGTCGGCCGCATCCCCTTCCACGTCGAGACAGCCGTGCGCAAGGCGCTCTACGGCCGGCCGGGCGCAGCCTACATCGACATGCCGAACGACATCATCGTCGGCAAGGTCGAAGAAGAGGCGATTTCGCCCATCCGCCGCGTGCCCGACCCGCCGCGCACGCAGGCGCCTGAAGAGACGGTTGAGGACGCGCTGGCGTTGCTGAAGACGGCGGAGCGGCCGCTGGTCGTCGTGGGCAAAGGTATGGCCTGGTCGCGCGCCGAGCGGGAGGTGCAGGAGTTTATCGAGCGCACGCAGTTACCCTTCCTGCCCTCGCCGATGGGCAAAGGTGTGATTCCCGATGACCACCCGCTCTCCGTGGCGCCGGGCCGCACCTACGCGCTGCAAAACACCGACGTCGTCTTCCTGATGGGCGCACGCTTGAACTGGATCATGCACTTCGGCCTGCCGCCGCGCTGGGCGCCGGACGTGAAGGTCATCCAGCTCGACATCGACGCCAACGAGATCGGCACCAACGTGCCGGCGAGCGTCGGATTGGTGGGCGACGGCAAGGCGGTGGTCGGTCAGCTCAACCGGGCGCTGGAGCAGAACCCGTGGCAGTTCAGCGCCGAGAACCGTTGGCGCTCCGGGCTGCAAAACGCCGTGGCCACGAATACGGCCAACACCGAGCCCATGCTCTTTTCGGACGAGGTGCCGATGGGCTACTACCGCGTGCTGCGCGAGATCCGCGACGCCCTGCCGCGCGACGCGATGCTGGTCTCCGAAGGCGCCAGCACGATGGACATCTCGCGCCAGGTAATTCCCAACTACCTGCCGCGCACGCGGCTTGACGCCGGCAGCTTCGGCACGATGGGCATCGGCTGCGGCTTCGCCGTGGCGGCGGCGGCCTGCCACCCGGAGCGGCGCATCGTCGATCTTGAAGGCGACTCGGCCTTCGGCTTCAGCGGCATGGAGGTCGAGACGGCCTGCCGCTACAACCTGCCGATCACCTACATCGTCGTCAACAACAACGGCGTGGGCGGCGGCCCATCGAAGACCGATCACGATCCGCTGACGGCGCGCGCCGGCGCCTACACTGCCAACGCGCACTACGAGAAGATCGCCGAGGCGTTCGGCGGCCTCGGCTTCTTCGTCGAGCGGCCGGAGGACGTTCGCCCGACGATCGACAAAGCCTTCGCCTCGGGCAAGACCGCGGTGATCAACATCATGATCGACACGCGCGCTCAGCGCCGCCCGCAACAGTTCCAGTGGCATACGCGCTGAGCGTCCGCGCGGCCGGTCCATGCCGAAGGCGGTTCACCTGAAGGCGTCCCGACCGAGCCCGCCGGCCGCGTTGGCAGGGTCCGGCGCCGCCGCTCGATCGGGGCGCCGCTCTTTGCCCGGCTTCACTCCCGCGCGGCGCGCAGCAGGCTGCGGGCGAGCTTGCGCGCCTCGGCCGGACCTACGAGCACGATGTCGTCGCGCTGGGCGATCATGATCAACGGCCGGCCGTCCACGCTGCGCAGGCGCCGCACTGCAGGCGCGGGCCGGGCTAGGAGCGGTGAGCATGTCTGAAGCAAGCGGCGCAAACTCGCGCCCAGGTGAGAAGGCTCGGGCTGATCGTCGCACATTGGCGCTCTCCGGCCGAATTTTGGGACAGCACCGCCCTGCCGGCGCGCGCCGGCGCTGACGGACCGGGGAAGCGGCTACGGGGATGGCGTGTGGTCGGGCCGGACTACCGCGCGTGGCGGGATCACGCACCGGGGATTACCGGACATAAGTCCTGTGACCGGCATAGACTAGCAGGTGCGGACAGGAGCGGGTCAACCGCGTGATCGCGCCCGGATCGCCCTGAGACCTCGCGCCGCACTCGTACAGAAGTCTGCAATACTCACGCCAGCGCCTGTTTTGACGCATAGCCCAGGTCGCGGCGCGCATAGCCCGGCGGCCTCTCGGGCGAGCGGGCCCGCGTCAGGCCGGTTTTGCCGCGGCGGCTGCCGTCGGACGTTGCGGCGCCGGCGCCGGCTGCGGTTCGAGGAAGTCGTCCGGCTCGAGCTGCATCAGGTTCGCGGAGCGGCGCAGATAGATCCGCGCGCCGATGATGGCGGTCGTCAACAGGGCGGCCACGGCGCCGAAGCCCATCGCGAACGGCGCGCCGAGGCTGGCCGCCAGGGCGCCGGCGGCCAGGTTGCCCAGCGGCATCGTGCCCATGTTGACCGAGGTGTAGACACCCATGACGCGGCCGCGCAGCGTGTCGGGCACGCGCTGCTGAATGCCGGTGTTGGCCGAAGTGAACATCGTGATCATCGAGAAGCCGGTCAGCACCATCAGCCCGAGCGAGAGGACGTAGCTGCGTGAGAAGGCGAAGGCCAGCTCAAACAGGCAGATGCCGACCGCGCCGCCGATCACCAGCCGCCAGCGCGCCCGCTGCGCGAAGGCCGCGACGAACGCCGCGACGAGTGAGCCGGCGCCCATGCCGGTGAGCAGGATGCCGTAGCCCAGGGCGCCGGAATGGAGAATGTCGGTGGCGAAGAGCGGCACGAGCACCTGCGTGTTGAAGGTGAACATGCCGAGCAAGCCGACAATCAACACGATCAGCATGGCGGAGGGCGTGCGCCAGACGTACTGGCAACCTTCCTTGAGACTGCCCAGCACCGAGTCCTTCGCCGCGCGCTCGACGGCGAAGAACGTCTCGCTGCGCATCATGAACAGGCTGGCGATCACGAAGAGGAAGCTGATCGCGTTGGCGTAGAAGCTGCCGGTAACGCCGATCAGCGCGATCGTGATGCCTGCCAGCGCCGGGCCGATGATGCGCGCCGTGTTGAACTGCATCGAGTTCAGCGCCACGGCGTTCATCAGGTCTTCGCGGCCCACCATCTCCATCACAAACGCTTGGCGGGTCGGCATGTCGAAGGCGTTGCTGAGGCCGAGCAGCGTCGCCAGCACGTAGACGTGCCACATCTGCACCGTGCCCGTGCTGACGAGGATGCCGAGCACGAGCGCCAGCAGCATCTGGATGGTCTGTGTCACGATCAGCAGTTGCCGCTTCGGCGCGCGGTCGGCGAACACGCCGCCGAAGATGCCGACGAACAGCACCGGCAACTGCTGCAGGGCGCTGACGATGCCGAGATCGACGGCGGAACCGGTGAGCTGCAGCACCAGCCAGGCCTGCGCCACCGTCTGCATCCACGTGCCGACCAGCGAGATCGTCTGGCCGATCCAGAAGAGGCGGTAGTTGTAGTGGCGCAGGGCGCTGAAGCCGCGCCCGAGTGGCATCACAGAAGATTCTCCTCAAGCCGGCGCAACAAAGCGCTCAGCCTCGCGATCTCGTCGGCGTCGAGCCCGCGCTGCACAAAAGCGCGGTGGTCCGCCACCTCGGCGGCGAGCACCGGCAGCAGCTCGCGGCTCTTGTTGGTGAGCCAGACGCGCTGGCGGCGGCGGTCCTCGGGGTCGCAGCTCCGACGGATGAAGCCATCGCGCTCGAGCCGCTGCACGATATGGGTGAGCGTCGCAGCTTCGATCGCGAGGCGCCGCTGCAGTTGGGCCTGAGAGAGGCCGTCCTCGTTGCCAAGGTGAGCAAGCAGCGACCACTGCACGCCGGTAACGCCGAAGCGCTCCAGACGGTGGTCCAACCGGTAACGCATGCGACGATGCAGCCGTCCGATCACGGCCGCTGGCGCCCTGTCCAGTTCGAAACGCGGTTGAGCATCGGCGGCTGCCGTCATCTGCATACCATTAGCTTGCTAAGGTTAGTGTGCTAAGCATATTCGGGTTCTCCCCTACCCGCAAGGGTCCGGATCCGAGCAATCGCCGCAGGTTGCGATCCCGGCCGCGCGTTTCCGTGCGATGATGCAGATCATCGCGTGGCGCGAACGCTTTGAGGTCTGCTATGGATATCGAGCCGTTCCTGCCGATGTACGCGTTCAACACCTGGGCCAATGAGGGCATCCGCGAGGGGCTGCTCGGCGTCAGCGCCGAGTATCTGCGCCGGCCGCTCCACCTCTGGTTCGATTCGGCCTTCGCCATCCTCGCGCACCTGTACGCGGGTGAGCAGATCTGGCTGGCGCGGCTGCGCGACGGCGCGAACCCCAAGCGCTTGCTCTCGGCCGCGGATTTCGAGAGTACCGAGCAGCTGGTCGAAACGTGGCGAACGCTGGACGCGGAGTGGGAGACCTACGTCGCTGCGCTGACCGCCGAGCAGTTGGACGAGATCGTCACCTGGCAGAGCCAGCGTGGCGGGACGTTCAGCCATGTGCGCTGGCAACTGCTGATGCACGTCCCGTTTCACAGCAGCGAGCACCGGGCCCATGCGGGCACGGCGCTCACGCAGCTTGGTCTGAAGCACGGCCCGCAGGACTTTCACTTCCAGTTCATGCCGGAAGAGGCGGCGCCGGCCGCCAACCGCGCTGTCTGGCAGCGCTGAACGGCGCGGGGCTCAGTCAGGACAACGCCGCCCGCAGCGTTTGCTCGTCCTCAAGCGCTTCGGCCACGAGGGCCGCAATCGGTCCGCCGTCGTGCCCGAGCGGCGGCTCCTCGAGCCCGCGATCCGTCGTAAACGCGATCAACGTTTCGAATGCCGCCCGCGCCGCCTGCGCGTCGGCGAGCAGCAGCTGCGGCTCGTTTGGCTGCCAGCCGAGCTGCTGCTGAATCTTGCGGAGGTGCGCCGTGTGCTCGCGGTCATGCGCCGCGAAGCGGCGGATGCGGAAGCGTACGTCCACGTCCAACGAGACCCAGTTGGTCGGCGCGTCGAGATAGCCGTCGCCCACGGCGCCGACGCGCCGCACGATCTCGTCGCGCGTGGCCACGAGGCGGGCGAGCAGCTCGTCCATCGTGCCGTGGCGCTCGGTCTCGCCGTCGTTCGGCGGCAGTGCGTCTGCCGGTGGGCGCAGCGGTCCTTCACCGCCCTTGTCGGCTCGCTCAACGGCGTGCTCGATTGCGACGAGATAGCGTTTGTCCACGGCGATGACGTGCGCCAGTGCCTCGCGCATGCCCCATTCGCCCGGCGCCGGCTGGCGGTCGAACAGCTCGGGCGTGACGCCGGCGAACGCGCCGAGCAGACGGCCGAAATCCGCGCTGCCGCTCAGCAGCGCTCGCTGAGCGAGGCTCGGTGGGCGCATAAGCCAGCCGGGGCCGGCCTCGATCGACAGGCGCCGCGTCTCGTCGGCCAGCCAGCCGACCTGGAACCCGATCGGCGGCATCGCGCCCCGCCAGAGAGAGGGCGACGCCAGCCGCGCCGGGTCCATCGCGGCGACGAGACGGGCCGTCTCCGCGCGGGCGGTGCGCAGTTTGCCGATCAACTCGTCGGCGCTGGCAGGCATGGGCGAAACTCTCGGCAGGCGCGTGTACAGCGCCGGGAGCGATCATGCGCGATCGGCGGATCGCTGTCCAGCCGCGGCTCAGCCGCTGAGCGTGCCCTTGGTGCTGGCGACGCTGCCCTCGCGCCGCGGGTCGATCGCGGCCGCGTCGCCGAGGGCGCGGGCGAGCGCCTTGAATGCTGCCTCGGCGCGGTGGTGGTCGTTCTTGCCGGCCAGCTCGCGTACATGCAGGGCGATGCGCGCTTCAGACGCAAAGCTCATGAGGAAATGCTCGATCAGCTCTGTGGGAAGGTTGCCGATGCGTTCGCCGTGGAAGCGGAGATCGATCGCCGCAAACGGCCGTCCGCTCAGATCGAGCGCCACCTGCACCAGTGCCTCGTCCATCGGCACCGTGCGATCGGCCATGCGCACGATGCCGCGCCGCTCGCCCAGCGCGCGATTGAGCGCCCGTCCCAGACAGATGCCGACATCCTCGACCGTGTGGTGCGCATCGACCTCGATGTCTCCGCTCGCCTCGACTTCAAGGTCCATCAGGCTGTGGCGCGCCAGTTGATCGAGCAGATGGTCGAACATGCCGATACCGCTGCGAACACGCGAGCGCCCGGCGCCGTCGATCGACACGCGCACGCGGATGCGGGTTTCGGCGGTCTCGCGTGCGTCTTCGCCGCTGCGACCGGCGCCATCGACGGCTGCTGACACGGGCATTCCTCCGGGCGGGGGATCGCCGGTTAGTGTCGCATGACGGCGTGCGTGGCTGCCAGAGCCGGCGTGGCCTGTCCGCGGGCCTAACCCCGTCGCGGCTGAAGCCGCGCCTCCGGTTGGAAGTCTCCGACGATTGCGCTGCGGTCATCGGAAGTCTCCGACGGTTGCGCTGCGCTCTGGCCCGACACGGGAAGGGTTCGTTGGGGAACGAAGCGGTTACGGCGCGAGCAGCACGGGCGGTCGCAACACGGGTTCGTCGGAGAACGCGAACGCCGAACGTCGCAGTAACCGCTGCGCGTTTTCTGCCTGCCGCTCAGTCGTCGCGTGGATCTCTGCCAATGGCTCGCCCTGCTCGACAAACTCTCCGAGCGCATGGCGCAGCACAATGCCCACGTCGTGCCGAACCGTGTCGGCTTTCGTGCGCCGGCTGGCGCCGAGGCCGGCGACACAGCGCCCGACCGTGAGCGCGTCGAGCCGCGCGATGTAGCCGCGCCGCGGGCTGGCGAGTTGCCGGACGACGGGCGCTCGCGGCAGCCGCTCCGGGTCACGCACGCACGTCGCGTCGCCACCCTGCGCTGCGACGGCTTCGGCCAGCTTCGCCAACGCCGCGCCGCCGCGGATCGCCCGATCGACCGCGGCAGCCGCGTCCAGCTCCGAGGAACAGCGGCCGGCGAGCACGAGCAGCGCCGCCGCTTCGTGTCGGCACAACGCTCGCAGGTCGGCCGGTCCTTCGCCGCGCAGCGTCTCGATCGCCTCCGCCAGTTCGAGCGCGTTGCCGACGGCGCGTCCGAGCGGCTGCTCCATATTGCTGAGCACCGCCCGCATGCGCCGCCCGGCCCGCTCGCCAATCGCGACCATCAGCCCGGCGAGCCGCTCGGCGGAGGCGCGGTCTTTCATGAAGGCGCCGCTGCCGACCTTCACATCGAGCAGAATGGCATGCGCGCCGCCGGCAAGCTTCTTCGACATAATGCTGCTGGCGATCAGCGGGATGCTCTCGACCGTGCCCGTGGCGTCGCGCAGCGCGTACAACACGCCATCGGCCGGCGCCAGCTCCGCCGACTGACTGGCGATGGCGAGGCCGTGCTCGCGCAGCAGCCGTTTGAATTCGTCGCCAGCCAGCGCGAGACGCAGGCCGGGAATCGACTCCAGCTTGTCGACGGTGCCGCCGGTGTGGCCGAGACCGCGGCCGGTAAGCTTGGCCACGGGCACGCCGCAGGCCGCCACGATCGGCGCCACGACCAGCGTCGCCTTGTCGCCGACACCGCCGGTGCTGTGCTTGTCCACGACCACGCCGGGAACGTCGCTCCAGTCAAGCGTGGCGCCGCTTGCCGCCATCTCCAGCGTCAGGTCTGCCGTTTCCCCGTCGCTCATGCCCTGCCAGCACACGGCCATCAGCCAGGCGGCGATCTGGTAGTCGGGAACCGATCCGTCGACGGCGCCGCGTACCACCTGCCGCAGCTCGTGACGGGTCAGGCGCTTGCCCGCCCGCTTGCGCAGGATCAGCTCGACGATGCCCATGGTTCACTGCTCGCCGGGCAGGTGCAGGCAGACGGATACCTCGGCAAGCGCGTCCAGATCGGTGTCGGTCAGCGGACGGTAGCTGATCGCGGCGGCAGCGGTCATCCCATCATCCTCCGGCGCCGGCACGGCGGGCGACGGGCGGGGCCGGCACCCGTATGATAGGGCACGACGAGCCTGCGCCGTGGAGTGATCGATGCCGAACAGCCCCCAGCCGGCGGCCCAACGCGACCCGGCCGCCGGCAGTGTATTGCCGCTCGCCGGCCTGCGCGTGCTCGACCTGGCGACGGTGCTCGCCGGGCCGTTCGTCGCGACCGAGTTGGGCGACTTCGGCGCGGACGTGATCAAGGTCGAAATCCCTGGCCGTGGCGATACGCTGCGCACGCTCGGCCCGGTACAGGGCAACACGTCGTACTGGTGGGCGACGGAATCGCGCAACAAGCGCGGCATCACGCTCGACCTGCGCCAGCCGGCCGGCAAGGCGCTGCTGCTGCGCCTTTGCGCCGTCAGCGATGTCCTGGTCGAGAACTTCGTGCCGGGCACGTTGGAGAGCTGGGAGCTTGGGCCGGAGGTCTTGCAGGGCGCGAATCCGCGGCTGGTGATCGTGCGTGTCTCGGGCTTCGGCCAGACGGGGCCATATCGCGGCCGGCCGGGCTACGACCGTATCGGCGCGGCCTTCGGCGGGCTCTGGCACCTGACCGGCCATCCGGAGGCCGAGCCGGTGCGCCCCGGCCTCTCGGTGGTGGACTACATGACCGGCATGCTCTCCACGATCGGCGCCCTGATCGCGCTGTATGCACGCGATGCCGGCGGCAGCGGGCGCGGGCAGATCGTCGATACGGCGCTGTACGAATCCGTGGTGCGGGCGCTCGAGTTCACGGCGGCGCACTTCAGCAGCACCGGCGTCGTGCGCCAGGCGGCCGGCAACGGTGGCCCCGCCACGCCTTCCGGCGCCTACCGCACCAAAGACGAGCGCTGGGTGATGCTGATCGCGGCGGATCTGCGCCAGTTCCAACGCCTGATGCAGGCGCTCGATTGCCCGGCGATGGCGGACGACCCGCGCTTCACAACCAACGCCGCCCGCACGGAGCACCGCGAAGAGATCAACGCGGCGATCGCGGCCTTTGCGCGCGACCATGACCTGGCCGAGATTATGCAGCGGCTGGAGAAAGCCGACATCCCCATGACCGCAAGCTACAACGTGGCCGATCTGTTCGCCGACCCGCACGTGGCCGAGCGCAGCGTGCTCGTGGACGTGGAGGACCCGCAACTCGGCCCGCTGCGCATGCAGGGCGTGGTGCCGAAGCTCTCCGCAACGCCGGGTCGCGTGCGCCAACCGGCGCCGACGCTCGGCCAGCACAACGCGGCCGTGTTCGGCGAGCTGCTCGGCCTGGATGCGAGGGAAATGGCTGTGCTGCGGGAAGCCGGCGTCGTCTGAAGCCAATTGCAGGCGACAAGGGCGGACACGACAGCCATGCCGTGGCCGTCGCGGCCATCCAGCAGCGAGCGTCCATCAGCCCGTGCGTTCGCGCTCTTCGGCGTCGCGTTCCTGATCCAGCTCGCGGCGCTCGCGGTCCGCTTCGCTCTCTTCGGCCGGGCCGGCGGTCTGCGGCGGGCGCGCTTCGAGGCGCGCGCCGAGCATAGCGTAGGAGGCGCCGCCGAGGTAGTGCAGCGGCTTCTCGTCCTCGTCCGCGAGCGTCCACAGTTCGTTATAGGCTTCCTCATCAGCAGAGACCGCCACCACGCGGCCCACAAAGAGGGTGTGGTCGCCGATGCGCAGCGCGTCTTCCAGACCGCACTCGATGTAGGCGACGCAGCCTTCCAGCAGCTTCGCCTCGATCTTGCGGGCGCGGAACGTCGGCAGCTTCGAGAGTTCGATCTTGTCCACGTCGCGGCCGCTGGTGGTGCCGAAGTACTGGCAGTGGTTGAGCAGCCGCCGGCCGGGGATGTTCAGCGCGAACTGCTCGGAGAAGCGGATCATATCGTGCGTGTGACGCGAAGGATGCACGGCCACGCCGATCAAGGGTGGGTCGGCGCTGAGCGGCATGCTCCACGCCGCGGGCATTGCGTCCTCGTTGTTGCGCCACGTGGTGGTCACGAGCACCAGCGGTCCGCAGACCATCAGGCGGCGGGCGTCGTGCTCGGAGAGGTTGCGTCGCATGGAAGCCTCACAAGGGTGGATGGCGGAGGGTGCAGGTATGCAAGCGAGTCTGCAGCTATCAGTGTCTCGCCCGATGCGTCGGTGTCAAGCCGGCGCTGCGGGCCTGCGCCTGCCGGCGAGCATCACCGCCGGCCGCGGCGCAGGCGAGCACGCGCACGTCGCCTACGCCCGCCGTGACGCGATCTCCTCGCTCAGCCGCGCGACGATCTCGGCGAGCGGCAGCGGTCCCAGGTTCTCACCGTTGCGCAGCCGCACCGACGCTGCGTCCGCTTCGATCTCCTTGTCGCCCACCACCAGCATGTACGGGATCTTCAGCATCTGTGCGTGGCGGATCTTGGCGTTCATGCGTTCCGAGCGGTCGTCGACGTCCGCGCGAATGCCGGCGTCGCGCAGGCGCCGCTGCACGATGCGAGCGTAGTCGAAGTGCCGGTCTGCGATCGGGACGATCTGCGCCTGCACGGGCGCCAGCCAGGTCGGGAAGGCGCCGGCCGTGTGCTCGATCAGCACGCCGAGGAAGCGCTCCGTGGAACCCATCACAGCGCGGTGCAGCATCACCGGCGTATGTTCGGCGCCGTCCTCGCCGATATACGTGCAGCCGAGCCGGCCGGGCTGCATGAAGTCCACCTGGATCGTCGAGAGCTGCCACTCGCGGCCCAGCGCGTCCTTCGCCATGAAGTCGGCTTTGGGGCCGTAAAACGCCGCCTCGCCTTCGACCGGGCGATACGCGACGCCGGCCGTGTCCAGCGCGATGCGCAGCGCGTCTTCCGCCTGCTGCCACTTTTCGTCGTCCTGGATGTATTTGCCGCCGGTGCGGTCGCGCAGCGAAAGCTGCACGTAGTTATCGGAGAAGCCGTACGCCGCCATGACCTCGCCGATCACGCTCAGGCAGCGGGCGAACTCCTCTTGAATCTGCTCCGGCGTGCAGAAGATGTGGCAGTCGTCCTGGGTGAGCGAGCGCACACGCGTCAGGCCGGAGAGCACGCCCGCCAGCTCGTAGCGGTAGAGCGTGGCGAACTCGGCGTAGCGCAGCGGCAGCTCGCGGTAGCTGTGCAACTGCGAGTTGTAGAGCGTCATGTGCGAAGGGCAGTTCATCGGCTTGAGCACGTAGATGTCGCCGTCGTCGTCCATCGGCGGCCACATCACGTCGCGGTAGTGCTCCCAGTGGCCCGACTTCTTGTAGAGCTCCGCCCGAGCCACGTTCGCCGTCCAGACGTGCTGGACACCGTGGCGCGTCTGCACCTCGCGGACGAACGCCTCCATCTCGTGGCGCAGGATCTCACCGTGCGGCAGGAAGAGCGGGATGCCGGAGCCCACATCCTCGCTGAAGACAAACAGGCCCAGCTCGCGGCCGAGGCGGCGATGGTCGCGCTTGCGCGCCTCTTCGAGCATGGCGAGATGCGCGTCCAGCTCCTGCTGGGTGGGGAAGCAGACGCCGTAGACGCGCTGCAGCATCGGCCGCGCGGCGTCACCCCGCCAGTAGGCGCCGGCCACAGTCGTCAGCTTGAACGCGCCGATCTTGCCGGTGCTCTCGACGTGCGGCCCGCCGCACAGATCCGTGAACGGTCCGTGCGTGTAGAGGCCGACGTGCGCGTCGGGGATGCCTGCGATGATCTCCAGCTTGTACGGCTGATCCTTGAAGCGTTCGTCCGCTTCGGCCTTCGAGATCTCGGAGTGAACGAACGGCCAGTCCTGCTGCATCTGCTCGCGCATGTTCGCTTCCAGCACAGCGAGGTCTTCCGGCGTGAGCGATCGCGGCAGGTCGAAGTCGTAGTAGAAACCGTGCTCGACCGGCGGGCCGATGGCGATGCGCGCGTCGGGGAACAGATCCACGACGGCCTTCGCCATCATGTGCGCCGCCGAGTGGCGCATACGGTAGAGCCCTTCGTCCATTCCCCGGATTTCACCGTCTGCCGACATGCTGGAACCTCCCCTGAAACAACACAGGCCCGACGCCATCCGCACACCGCGCGAAGCGCGATGCATCGGGACGTGGGGCCTGCGGTCACGTGGTTCCACCCGACTTCGAGCCGCCGCCGGGGGAAGGGCGCACGGCTCCTCGTTGAGCGGCCGCTAACGGGGCCAGCGGGACCGGCTGCGCGTTGCCGTCCGACAGGATGGCGCAACGCTTCGCCGGCCGGCTCGCGGGTGGTATCGTCGCGTGGCGCCTGTGCGAGAGCTTGCAGCCGATGGCTCTCGTCTCTGAGCCGGCGCCGGGCGCGAGACGTGTCCCGGTCAAAGCCGTTGGATATGCGATTGTGGGATGCGGTGGGCGACACTGGACTCGAACCAGTGACCTCTGCGATGTCAACGCAGCGCTCTAACCAGCTGAGCTAGCCGCCCGCGGATCTCCACGATAGCGAGCGACCGGGCGCCCCGTCAAATCTTGTAGTGGTTCAGGACAGGTGAGACGGCCGCAGGGCACGCCGCTTCGGGTGAGGAGCTTCTCCGCGTCCTGGCGCGGGGTGGCGCCCCCAGCGCGCTGGGCAAGCGCCGCGGGTTGTCCGGGGGGACACCGGCCTGGCGCGCCGCCGCCCAGCCGGCGGGATCGCCGTCCGGGCCGCTGCC
>Ga0102924_1001306_pt1 | contig 29326 bp, 35 predicted proteins | sample PaiPotPPM11metaG_FD_80116 | JGI IMG/M metagenome (GOLD analysis project Ga0102924, IMG submission 80116) | Iron sulfur acid spring bacterial and archeal communities from Banff, Canada, to study Microbial Dark Matter (Phase II) - Paint Pots PPM... ... | reverse complement strand
GGGCGGAGGGTGCTTGAGGGCGAGCGTCGAGAAGGGCGGGGGCGGCCGGTGAAGGGGTCGGCGGCGAGAGTCCGGAGGTCAGCGAGTTCGCGTAGCCGGGGGAGGCGGGCGACGAGGAGTCCGGCGTCGATCGAGCGGGCGACCCTGGGTGCGGCCTCGACCGTGGCGACGACCGCCAGCCCGGTCACCTCGGCCACGTCCCGGGCGGTGAGGCTCCGGCCTTCCTCGGCGACGAGGATCACCCCATCAGGCGTGCGACCAGAGGCCGCCAGAACGCTTGCGAGAGCGAGGTAGCACGGTCCCCGCACGACGACGTAGCGCTCACACTCCTCGGGCTCCGGAGGGCCGGCGGTGGTCGTTCCGGCGTCGATCACCCGGACGAGCGTTGGCTCAATCCACGCTTCGGTGGCCGCCGCCAGGGTAAGGGTCGGGGTGACGACAACCCGCTCGTCGCCCTGGTCGGGGACGCCGAGCAGCGTGGACATGGCCCGCCGGTCCGCGGCGACGAGCGTTGTCGGGCCACGGCCGGCGGCGAACAGCGCGAGCGCGGCGGCCACGGTGCTGGTGCCCTGGCCCCCGCGGGCGCCGGTGACGGTGATGGTGCGGGCCACCGGGTCGATCATCCTCCTGGGTAGTGACAGCGACGAGAACCTCACGGAAAACCTCTCGGGAATCCTCAACATGGCTGGTGAGAGCGGGTGCGGGCGGGCTGCCGGGCTTCCCCGACCTCGGCTGCCCGCCCGACCCTGGTGGGGCCGGTGAACGACCCCACGACCCGTTGCGTCAGCGGCGCAGGGAGATGACGGGGGCGACCCGCTCTCGCTCGCTGTTGTGCAGCGCCGCTTCCAGCAGCGCACGGTGCCGCTCGGCCAGGTGATCCGGGAGGCGGAGAACGTGGCGGCGGCAGAGAGGCGGGAGCTTGCGCCGCACCGCCAGGTTGTCGCCGACGACCTTGGCCATGTCGAACTCGACGAGCCGGTTGATCGTCCGGGCGGTGGGGCCGTTGCGGGTGACGCCACCGGTGAGCCCCAGCTCGCTGCCGAGACGGCCGAGCGGAAGGTCGAACCCGTCGGGGTGGGCGTCGAACCCGGCTGCGACCCGGCGCAGCGTCCAGAGCGTCGACGGCCCGAGGATCGGGAGCCAGAACAACTCCGGGTACGCGGAGCGGGGGTCGTAGCCCAGGGCCTCGACCACCGGGTCGGCCAGCGGTACGACATGCAGCGGGTCGTGGGCGGCCAGCCAGTCGAGGGTGGTGGTGCGGTTGGGTCGGTCCATCGTGACCTCCTGAGGGAAACGTCTGTAACTTTCTGACATCGACTGTACGGTTGTCAAGGACTTTCTGACGGATGGTTTGACACTGCAGCGTCAACGCCGGGACTTGGACGCTGCAGTGTCAATGGCGACCTGGGGTCAGGCCGGGAAGGGCTCCTCCTCGTCGGGGTCCGGGGTGCCCTCGCCATCGTCTGGCTCCGGGTCGTCGTCCGGCTCGTCGTTCGGCTGACCCCAGCCGTAAGCGGCGAGGAGGTCGAGATGGAGGCGGGCTGGCGTGGTGCGCCCGTCGGCGTCGCCGAACCGCACGGCGTCCTCCCCGATGGCGAGCGCCAGGGCGAGGGCGGCCCGCTCCCGGTTGGCGGCTGAGGACTCGCCGTGGGCGACGAGGGCGGTGCGATGGGCCGCCCCGAAGTCATCGACGCCGGCGTCGATCCCGATGAGGGCGCACGCTGCCTTGGCCTTGTCGTTGCTCACGGAAGCGAGGAACTGGCCGAGCACGACGGCGGTCACATCGGTCTTGGGGAGCCGACGTTTGGCGAGCGAGGCGGTGAACTCGGCCCGCTCCCGGTCGAGCGCCCTGCGCTGGCGGGCGGCTTCCCGCTCGGCGGCCTGCTCCTCGTTGCGCGTCGGGCCGCTGCCCTTGGGAGCCTGGACCTTGCTCTTGCCGTCAGGCCGATGCCGGGTCGGCTCTGTGCACAGGAAGACGACCTCGCCACCTCGGGTCACGTGGGCGGCGTGGCACGGCTCGGCGGTGTGCTTCGCCGGGTCGACAGGAAGCTCCCCGTGGCCGGTGCCCAGGGCGACAGGCTGGCGAGAACCGCCCCCGTACCGGGTCCAGTCCTCGATCACGCTGACGCCCTCGGCGGCCAGCGCCTCGACAACCGCGGATCGCTTCTCGTCGGCCTCGATGCGGGCGACCTCACGGATCACCGCCCGCTCCAGGTCGCCGGAATCCCAGTCGTCGGAGATGAGGTCGGCGATCACGTCCGGGTGGTCCTTGAGGGCGAGCAGGGCATTGGCGTCGGACACGCCGAGGGCGCCCTTCTCGACCTTGGCCTGCACGTTGCGGGGAAGCTCGAGGAGCGCCAGCCGACCGGTGATGTGCTTGGCGGGCCGACCCAGGCGACGAGCGAGGTCCTTGACCGGGACGGCGAGCTCGACCATGCGGAAGTACGCCTGGGCCTCCTCCAGCGGGTTGAGGGCCTGGCGGGCCAGGTTCTCGGCGATCATCGTCTCCAGGCGCTCGACCTCGCTCAGCTCCTTGACGATGCAGGGAACCTCGGTGAGGCCAGCCTCGATGGCGGCGGCCAGACGACGGTGCCCGGCCACGACCGTGAACCGGCCATTCTCCGAGGGGGTGACGAGCAGCGGCTCGATGACGCCGACGCTGGCGATGCTGGCGGCCAGCTCCTTCACGTCGCCGAGCTTGCGGCGCACGTTGTCCTCCGCGGGGACGACGTCGTCGGTGGGGATGGACTGGTACATGGGATGCTCCGTTCAGCCGTGCTCGTCGAGCAGGCGGCGGACGTGGCCCGGCCAGGCGGCCGAGCCGAAGGGGATGACACGGAAGCCGGCTTCGTCGTGGGACACGTCGGCGGCGCAGCCGTCGGTGCCCACGATCACGGCTCGATAGCCCCCCAGCGCCGCCACCCGAGCCTGGGCGACAGCGAGGGGGAGACTTGTGGTCGGGAGATGCCGCCGCGCGGCGACGCTCACCGACCAACGAACGACGGCCTTGGCGTTCCGCTCCCCGCCGAACAGCGTTGGCTGGCCGAGGACCACCGCCTACTCCCGCCGACCCGCCGCTGCGGGCAAGTCTGTGTCTCCGCTCGGTCTTCCTCGGCTACCGCCAGGAGGTCCAATCGGACCAGCGGAACTTCCACCCGCTCGTGTCGATCGGAGGCGCATCATCACCGAGGGTCATGTTCTGTATGGCTTGGGTGAGCATGAGTTGGCGCCGGCGGACGGCGTCTTCGGACATGGCTTGGCGAGCGTCGTCGGACATGACGAGGAGAAGCTCGCCCTCGACGAACGTCTGCGAGCGCATCCCGCGAGCCTTGAGCTCGGCCCGGACGGCGGCTCGGAAACCTATGAGCTGGTCGCCGGGGACGCCCACGACTTCCGCCGACCCGTGCTCGACGACAGCGGCGGTGACGAGTTGAGCCAGCGTCGAGGTGCGCTCGTCGGGGCGCTGCGCAGGTAGGCGCTCGTCGACGAGCCGGAGGCAGCTGCGGCAGTCGGGAGCCCACACCTCATTGGCCTCCGTCAGCACGTCCTGCCACGTGCGGCCGCAGACTGTGGTGACTTGCCATCCGAGGGCCGGGTCCTGGTCGCGTGCGGCCAAGTGGACGCGGAGGCCCCCTGCGTCGACCAATAGATAAGGAACGCCAGCCACCGTGATGGTGCTTCCCGCCGTGGGATCGCCGTCTGAGCCTTGTCCCGCCACCCCTCCAGTTTGTCGGCCGTTCGGCGCGCCGTGTCGGGCGGCCGCGGGGCCAGGCAGGGCGCTGGCGTATTGTCCCTCCTGGTGGTGTGGCTCCCGTCGAGCGAGCGTTGGACGCCGAGCCGAGACGCTGCGCTGGTGACTCGGGCTCAGACACCATGACCGCGTTCGTGGTCACCGTCGCCGCCGCGGACTGGGTCTCCGGCATGTACCTCCTGTTCACGGCCAGGCACCGCCGGCGGCCACGGCTGGCGGACCGCCTCGCTCCGTTCGCTCCGACTCCCCTGGCCGACGAGGTCGAGGAGTGGCTCCGCCGACAGGCTGAGGGACGCTCTGGCTGATCAGGCGTGCTCGTGGCGAAGCGGCGCGTGGACCGCCTTCCACTCCGCGGTCTTCAGCTTGAGCCAGTCCGTCGACCGGCGGCCGGGCCGGTAAGGCGAGTCGACCCGCTTGGCGACCATCCCCTCCAGGTGGAGAGCGTCGCAGGCGTCCATGAGCGCCCGGACGTCGTCCTCGAACGCGGGCACCGTGGCCCACCCGGGTCCGCCGAGCGCGAGCGCTTCCAGCAGCCGCCGCCGCTCCCGATACGGCAGCTTGATGGTCGCAGCGTCGGCATGCCAGAGCACGTCGAAGATCACGAAGGTCAGCGAAGGGGCGCCGAGCCGGTCAGGTCGTCGAGCCAGCCGCCCCGCGAGACGGTAGAAGTCACCGGGCTGACCCGAGCCAACCACGAGTTCCCCGTCGAGAATGCATCGGCAACCGGCCTGTCCGGCGAGCCGGCCAGCTCGGGGGTTTGGCGGCTGATGTCCCGCCCGGTCCGCGTGCGGACGGTCAGCCCGTCATCGACATAGACGAGGGTCCGCCGCCCGTCCAGCGTCGGCTCGAGCGACCACAACGCATCCGGGACCGGGTCGGGTGATTCTCGGCGAGCATGGGCTCGAACCGGGGCAGCGGCACTGCACCATGGTGACAGTCGTTCCGCCTCGCCGCTATGGCGACCGCTGGTTCGACGGGCAGCGGCGGGCGTGCTGGCGAACTCCAGCCAGAGCAGAGTCAGACGTCCTACTCGTCCGGCTCGTCGAGCAGTTGCCGGAGCCCATCCCCAAGGCAGCGGAGTTCTCGATCGACGCGTTGGAGCTCCTCGACGAGCTGCCTCACCTCATCTCGGTTGAGCCCCGACGCTTGGTTGCCGTTCAGCATCGCCAAAGACCGTCGCCTATCCGGAGTCACGGGCCTCAGCGAGGGCTGTTCTCCCTGGGTAGTTCGTTTCGGACGCCGTCGGTGACGATCCGTCTGCCGACGGCCCGGCCGGTAGCGGCCACATGGCGGCGAAGGATGACGTTCTCACCGTGGAGGGTGGCGACCTGGGCGCGAAGTTCGCGGTTCTCGTCTCGGAGCTTGCGGAGCTGGATGGTGAGCGCGGTAGCGACCGCGCGGCTTCCACGAGTGGGGGGACCCGAACCTGGCGGGCGTGGAGGCTGGAATCGCTCCGAAGGAGCCTGAGCATGGACCGCAGCGGCGGACCGGTCGGGCTGACCAAGGACGAGGCGATGAAGGTGATCGAGCAGTGCCAGTGGGTTGAAGCACGGCTCAGGTGCCTGCGGGACGAGCTGGCGCACCTGGTGGCGGAGCTCGACGACCCCGGGCCGTTCCCGTAGGGCGCAGGCCTACGTGGTCGGCGAAGGCGACTCCCGGCATGCCGAGGGCGGCTTTCCTGTGTCGGGAAGGAAGCCGACGGCGCCGTTCGGAGCGATGAACCCGAGGTCGCCGTCGGGGTCGAGTCGCATCCACACGTACATGTCGGGCCGCTGCGTCGGCGGGGGCAGCTCGGACACCCAGAGTCGCCCGTCGAAGACGACCCGGCCGTCGCAGCTGCCTGGCAGCGTGTAGGCGTAGTAGCGGCCCGCGACCGCGCCGGGACCGCATGGCGGGCGGGTCTCTTGCCCAGTGCAAAGACCGTCAGGGCCGAGGCCGTTCCCGGCGTGCGGCGCGGGGCCGCAGAAGCTGCCAGTCGCCATCGAAGGCGTCGACATGTCGGGCGGGCACGGCGAAGCGGCGGGCGGAGCCTGGGCATGCTGCTCCGGCGGGCCGGTCGTGACCGGAGGAGCGCCGCTGTGGAGGTTCCCGCACGCGGCCGCGCTGACGCCGCCAACCTGCACCCAGCCGCGCTCAGGCACCTCGGCGAAGGCGCCTCCCTCCGCGTCGGACCCGTCGTTGCAGCCGCCAGGATCGGTGACCGTGATGGCCCACGGACCGGGCGGGAGCTGAATCTTGCCGTCGACGTAGGTCCCCTGCCGACAGCCCGGGCCGGGCACGCCGCTGAAGCCGGAGCCGTTCACCGCGGCCGGGCAGGCGGAGTACCGCCCGGCGCCCCACGACGAGGGCAAGATGGCGCCACCCGCTTCGGGGCCGGCCTGGCTGCCCCCGGACGGCGATCCGCAACCCGCCCCCAGGCCCAGGAGGACCAAGAGGACGGCCCACCGCAGCCGACGAGCACCGGCCGCGATCACGGGCCGCTGGCCGTGACGTGCGGGTTGAGCAGGTCGGCAGAGTCGCCACCGTCATTCGTAGCGAGGAGTGCCCCGTTGCCGGCCTCGAGCCACTCGTTGCGGTCGTCGACAGCCTGGATCTGCGTCGGATGGGGCCAGGCGGGCGTCGCGGTGTGATCGGCCCAGGTGCGTCCACCGTCGCTGGTGATGTGGGTGACCCAGTCCTGTCGGTATTGGCCGGCGGCCCACCACACGGTCGGGGAGGCGACGCTGGTCAGTGCCGGTTGGAGGCAACCGCCGGAGTTCTGGTCCTGGATGATGCCGGCCACCAACGGGCCGGAGCGCAACGTCCAGGTGGACCCGCCGTCGCCGGTCACATACCAGGCGAGCATCTCGGTGTTGGCCTTCGAGATGCTCAGAGGCAGCACGCCATGCTCGGCGTCGGAGAACGTCGGCGTGCCGTAGAGCGCCTCGTAGGAAACCGGGACGACGCTGAGGTCCACGTTCACCTCGCTCCATGTCGCGCCGCCGTCATGAGTGGCGTACAGCTTGGTCCCGCACGTGCCCGGGAGCCCAGCGTCACCCAGGTAGCCGTCCTCGGGGGTGCGAAACGCGACCGTGCCCAACTCAGGGAGCCGCTCATCGCGCTTCGCCCAGGTTCGGCCGCCGTCGGCCGTGGCCCACAGGTCGGCCGCCGGACCCGTGGGCATCAGATTGACGAGCCAGCCATGCGACGCGTCAATGAACCGGACGAGTGTCGCCGACCCGGCCGCGCACGGGTGGCCGCCCGCGGTGACCGATGACCACGTGACGCCGCCGTCCACGGTCTGCCACACCGTCTCACTGCCACTCCCCGCCGCGCATGCGGATGTCGTCGCCCACCAATGGCCCGTGTCGAGGGCGAACAGGTCCTCGACGACACCCGTCATGCCGCGGGGGGTCACATCCCTCCACCGGAGCATGTCGTTGCTTGCGAGCAACTGCGGCCGCGAGCCGAACCGGTCGATTATTGCGGCAATCCCGAAGCGGGCGGAGATCAGTCGCGCCGCGGTGACCCACGCTTGCCCCGGCGGCAACGACGTTGTCGTGGTCGTGATTGCGGAGGTGGTCGACGTCGGTGCTGTGGTTGTCGAGATGGGCGGCGGCTTGGCCACCGCCTCGTGCGCGGCCGGGCTGCCGCATGCAGCGAGCACCACCGTGACCGCGACGGCGGCCAAAGCGCGTCGGTCGCGGCGTGGAGCGGAGCGCATCACCGGCGGGCGCGATGGGACAGGCGCCTCGTCATGGCCCCGGCGAGTATCCCGACTGGGTCTGTTCCTGGCCGCTCTTGGCGTCGAACACGGCCAGACCCCATCCCGCGCAGCCTTCGACCTGCGGGCTGGGCGGGGTCGAGTAGATCACCCAGGCGAGCTCGTTCTGGTTCATCGGCGTGTAGGACCCGTCCGGGTTCTGGCGCGCCGGGAACTTGGTGCTGTAACGGGCCAGGATCAGCCGGTAGTGCTCAACGGGGCTGTGGGGTTGCGTCTGCCTCCATGCGCTATCAGCGGTCATGACAGGTTCGTCGCCCGAGGCGGGTGGGTCCAACGTGACATCACCGTGGTTGAGGACGAGGCGCTGGGCCAGCCGCTCGGGAGTCGGCTCGGCGTCGGGATCGGCTGACCGGGGGCAGACTCCCGCAGCGGGCGTGTCGGGCGTGCCAGGGCCGAATCGGATCGACTCGACGATGGAGTGAGCGACGTTTGGGTTCGGGCCGTTGCCAATCTCGATCCGCACCCCACGGTCGGAGTACATGTGCCACGTGGCGCCGGACCCGGTCCCGCTTGAGGCCCGCCCTTCGTCCGTGACGGCTTCGCCGCCGGCAGTATGCAGAGTCGGTCCGGCTGGGGTTCCGCCGTCGGGTTGCAGCCACACCCCGTCACGCGGGGGACCCGATGAGCCCGGTGGCGCCGGCGGGCAACTCGGCGCGCCGGCCTGTTGCGGTCCGACGAAGGCGGTGGGGGTCGTCGGGAACGGCCCGGCGCAGAACCCGGTGTGCATGCCGTCGACCACCGGCCAGCCATTCGGGACATCCACGAGCACGCCGTGATACGCGACCGCCTTCCACCCGGCCGGGGTAGCCCAACGTCTCTCGATCGTGGTCGTCGTCGTTGGCGTCAGCGTCGTGGACGTCTCGCGGGGGCTCGTGGGCGAAGGCTCCTCCCGTACCGTCGTTGATGTCGATGGCTCGGTGACCACAGCCGGGTTCGGACGGGGACTCGAGACGAGACGCGTTGCCGGCCGCCGAGGTTGGGCTACGACGATCAGGCCCGCGATGAAGACGATGCCGGCAGCAGCCGCTACGAGCCGAGGCGCGACTCTCACATGAGAATGATGCTGCACACGCCCGGTCGGTTCCCGCCCGGGATGTTCGTGTCACGAAGCGCGTCGGATCAACCGGAGCGAGCCGTCGACTTCTTCGTCGATGCAACGGCTCTGCCGACACGGTCTCGGCCCAGATAACTCGTCGTCAACAGCCAACAGCCGTCCTCATCAGCCGGGCTTACGACTGAGACGGGCGGCCCAACCATCCCCCGGGTAACGGCGGATCGACCTCGACGCGCCATCGCCGCCAGTTCGGGTCCTCCCAACCGGTCCGTCGCTCCACGTCCGAGGATGATACCGAACGTGCGTTCGCAGCATATCCGGGGCCGCGCAGGTGACGGGACGTCCACGCTGACGCCGGTCGAGCTGGTGCCACCTCGACCACCCGGAATGCCAGGGGCCGACGCAACGCTCATGACCTTCGGCCGCTCACCACGAAATACAACAGTGCATAGACAAGCTGGCCGTCACGTCGTGCGAGCTCCATGCCCCGCTCCCACGCCTGGACGTCCTCGGCGGTGAAGCCACGGTCGCCCACATCTGCGATGTCAGCAGCCGGAGGATGGGCGTGACCCCAGTAGCGGACCCACCCGGGGAGCCCGAAGGCGTCATCGGGGTCACGCAGCACGAGCGGGAAGGCGTCGACCGTGATCTCCCCGAGGCCGAGCTCACCGAAGGCGACCGGTAGTCGTGCGGCCAGCGTCCCGTTGCGGTAGCCGCGATCGCGACGAAGCTGCTTGACCGCGTCCGCGAGGTCCTGGCTCACGCCGGGCACGGAGATCACCAACGACTCCTGGTCTGGGTCGCAGACCACGACCCGACCGCCGCGTCGGGTCACCCGCACCATCTCCCGGATGGCGTCTGTGGGTTCGGCCAGATGCTGCAGGACGCGGTCGGCCCGCACCGCGCCGAAGGACTCGCCGGCGAACGGCAGGTGCACCGCGTCGCCGCGGCACACGACAGCGCCGCGCCGCCGGGCCTCCTGGCACATCGCGGCGGACAGGTCGGTGCCGACCGCGCCCACGCCGAGGGCAACCACGTCGTTCCCCGTCCCCGCGCCGACATCAAGGACAGGCGACCTTCCCTCCAGAAGCTGATAGCTCCTGGCCTTGTACGCACGCACCTGCGGCCAGCCGTCGACCCTGTCCTGCCACACCAACGCCTCGTGCACGTCGGCAGCGTCATCGACGGCGGAGTAGGTGTCGCTCATCCAGGGAATCATGCCCCTCACAGGCCGTCGGTCAGAGCCCTCGGGATCAGAGCTCGCGCTCGTAGCGGACTTCGAGGACATCGAGGCCCGGCCACTCGAGCAGGTCACGGGGAACGAGCCGCCACCCACGACGCTCGTACATCGCCCGGGCCCGGGTGTTCGCCTCGAGCACCCACAGGCTCGCGTCGGCGTACGAACCCGCGCTCATCCGCGCCAGCGCCTCGTCATGGAGCCGTGATCCGAGACCGACGCCCCACCACCCGGGCAGCACATGCAACCGGCGCAGCTGAGCACGACCAAGGTGATCGGCGTCTGGACGGATGGCCACGCTGCCCACCACCACCCCATAGGCTTCCGCCACCAGGACCACTGCCCCGCTCTCGGCGAGTGCTTCGGCCCACTGCGCCGCCAGCTCAACCACATCGGGCATCGGCGCATCACGCGGGAAGATGCCGGCGTACGCGGCCGTCACGGTGGCGTGGTGCAGGGCGGCCAAGGCCGGCCCATCGGCGGCCTCTGCCTCGCGGGCGACGACAGAACCCGCAGCCGAGCGCAGGGCGTCGCGGACACGGGCCGTCACGGCGGCCACCTCGACCGGCCCGGTGGTGTCAACCTCCAACACCGGCCAACCCCCCGCCACCGGAACGGTGTTCTCGTCGTTCCAGAGCTCATCGGAGAGACGGTCGCGGTCGAAGTGCCCCGCCGCCCTCGTCCCGGCCCGGGCCTCATAGCGGGCTTGCGCCACCGAGCGCTCGCAGCGGCAGAAGACCTCCACCAGCGGAGCACCGAGTGCCGCCAGGTCCGCAGCGGCCCGGCTGCGGTGCCACACGCTTTCCAAGACCGCGGCCGGGCAGTCCTGCGCCACCGCCAACACCGCCGCCACCGCAGCACCGCCCAGCCGCCGGGACGCCTCGACGTCGGGCGCGCCGAGCCTGGCCATCAACGCTTCCTTGATCGTGTCCTTGGCCACCAGCGGGTACCCGAGCTCGGCCGCCAGGGCCGCGGCCAGCGTCGACTTGCCGCTCGCCGGCGGGCCCGACACAACCACGTAGCGGCGGGCGCCCACCACACCGGTCATCGGGCCGCCCGGAGCGCAGCCGCGTAGATTGCCGACCGTTGCCGCCCTCCCAGCGCGGGAGCGGGTCGACTTCCTGGCGTCAATGCGGCCGCCCGCGTGACGGGGGTGAGAGCCGGCGTGCGGCGGCCCGTACAGAGGCGACCGCTGGCTCGAGTTGGTCGCGCTCGCGATGGGCCAGTACGAGGGGGATGCTCCATTGGGGTTGGGGGCGGAGGTTGAGCCGGACGAGGGTGTGGGATTCGAGTTCGTCAGCGGCGATGGACGCCGTGACGAGGGCGATGTGGTTGTGGTGGCGGGCGAGGCGGGTCGCGGTCACGGCGTCGGAGCATTCCGTCCACCTCCATTCGGGCGCTCCCGCGGCTTTGAGCTTGTCGAGGAATGCGCTCGCGCCGGGTCCCCAGCGGTTGAGCGCGAGGCGGTGATCGGCGAGAGCCCGGAGGGAGACGCTTGGCCGTGTCGCGAGCGGGTGGCTCGGCGCGCACACGCAGATGACCGGGTCGTCGGGCAGCGCGACGAATCGCAGCGGGCGGGGTCGGGCCCCGCCGAGGACGAAGCCGATGTCGGTGACCCCGTCGAGGAGCATGGCGATGATCTCATCGGAGTGGGCGTCACGCACTTTGATTCTTCGGCGGAGCTCGCCGATGGCGTCGAGCACCAGCGGCACGGCGCGGTGTGCGAACGTGACGTGCACAGCGACGCGCAGGGGCGGTGCGTCAGCGGTGGACCGGACGGCCTCGGCGGCTTCATCGAGAAGGCTGTGGGCGCGGCTGGCGTAGGGGACGAGGCGCTCTCCGGCTGCGGTCAGGGTCACTCCTCGGGCGCCGCGGGTGAACAGTTCCGCTCCAACGGCGCGTTCCAGGCGTGCGATCCGCTCGCTGACCGCGGGCTGAGAGACCAGCATGGAGCTCGCGGCCCGCCCAAAGCTGCCCTCCCGCACCACGGCAAGGAACACAGCCATGTCGGCGGTCTCAATGGCCATAAGGAAAGCTTATGGCTAGATGCAGGGCTTTCACCGCTACCCCAACAGCCCGGGCCGGCAGACAATCAAGCAATGACTCACACCTCGACCCCTGCAGCCGGCCCTGTTGAACTCGGCCGCGAAGCCGTGATCCATCTGGCAACGGACCTGGCCGCCGAAGCCCTCGCCGTCGACCCGTCGTTCTGGGCGCACACCACCGAGCACCCCGAGTTGAGAGACGGGCGGATCCTGTCGGTGTTCGACTACACCACCACCTGGACCTGGTGGGAGCGCCACCCCGTCGGCGACGAGCTCCTCTTCCTTCTGTCCGGTGACGCCGAGTTCATGCTCGAAGACGCGAATGGCGAAAGGTCCGTCACATTGTCGCCCGGCCATGCCGCGATCGTGCCGGCCGGAGCGTGGCACCGGGCAGTCGTGCGCGAACCGAGCCGTCTTCTCATCGTCACTCCCACTCCGGCACGAACCGAACACCGCCAGGCATGATGACGGCCAGCGCCTGGGGTGATGCGCTCGCCACGTCCACGACCGCCGCCGGCGAACCGCTCGACCTGTTCTTCCCCCGACCGCACCTCGGCTCGCCACCACCGGACTCGGCCCTCGACACTTCGGTGATCGCTCTCGAAGGTCACGACGAGCTTCGAGGCGTTGTCATGACCGCACGCAGAGTGCACATCGAAGACCTGGCCGCAGCACCCCAAGACGTCGGCGACGCCTACCTGCGGCTCCACCTGCTCTCCCATCGCCTGGTCCGACCGAACGGGCTCAGCCTCGACGGCGTCTTCGCCGTGCTCCCCACCGTCTGTTGGACCTCGCTCGGACCCGTCGCCCCCGACGATCTGCCCGCGGTGCGTTCGCGCGCCGGCGCCCGCTCGATCCATCTCTACGTCCGCTCCGTCGACAAGTTCCCGCCAATGCTGGGACTACGTGGTGCCGTCCGGCGTGCGCGTCGCGGATGCCGACCGGGTCCGTCTGGGCACATATCTGGCCGAGGGGACCACCGTCATGCACGAAGGCTTCGTGAACTTCAACGCCGGCACGCTCGGCGCCTCCATGGTCGAGGGGCGCATCAGCCAAGGCGTAGTCGTCGGCGACGGCAGCGACATCGGCGGCGGCGCCTCCATCATGGGCACCCTGTCCGGGGGAGGCAAACACCTCGTCTCTGTGGGAGAGCGCTGCCTCCTCGGCGCCAACTCAGGGCTGGGGATCGCGCTCGGAAACGACTGCGTGGTCGAAGCAGGTCTCTACCTCACCGCTGGCACCGTCGTGACGCTTCCGGACGGCAGAACCACCAAAGCACGCGACCTCAGCGGCCAATCCGGACTGCTGTTTCGCAGGAACAGCCAGACCGGAGCCGTCGAGGCACTCGAACGGTCCGGAACCTGGGGAGGCCTCAACGTCGCCCTCCACTCCTCCCCAGCGTTGCGGCCACGGAACACCAGCCGACCCGCTCGTCAACCCCAGGCAGACTCCTGTCAAGGGCTCGACCGTCGAGCCCCGTAGAAGGATCGGTAGAAACCCATCCACCGGCTGCCGAACGGCCCGAAGGGCCCCCGATCGGGGCACTCGACAAGCGGTAGAAGTCGTCGCGGCCCGCGCGGCGAGATGCCGTCCGAGTTCATGTGATCCCCCGGCGGCCGACAAACACCATCTCCAAACCCGGCCGGTCGGGTGCGTCCCGGATGTCCTCGACGGCGAACCCGCTGGCGTTGAGCGACGATGCGAGCTCGGCTTGGTCCGAAACCGAAGCGTCGAGTCGGATGTGAGGGTGAGGTCGTCGGCGTGGAGGACGAACGTCTGCCGAAACGAGACGAGTGGTGGTGCGACTTCGGTGACCTGTACCCAGTGGAGGACCCTTCCGATGCCGACCACCTGAACAGCGCGTTGGGTGGCATGCCTGGTCCAGGCCCTCCACGCCTCCTTGGCCGGATCCCGTGCCTCGAACACGAGCAGTCCCCCTGGCTTCAGGCACGCCCGAGCCGCCGCGAGGGCCGACATCCAGCTTTCCTCGGTGAGGAACACCTGGGCCACGTTCCCCGTCATCGTCACCATGTCGACCGTGAGGGGTGGCAGGGCGGATACGTCTCCGGTGATCCAGCTGACCCGGTCGGCACCCGGTTTGGGGGCGGCGACCGCCAACGACGCCGGCACTCGGTCGAGCGCCGTGAGCTCGATTCCACGTTGCGCCAGGACGCAGGCGAGGGTGCCGGTTCCGCAGCCGATGTCGAGGACCGACAGCGCCGAGAACTCCTCGATGATTGCCACGTAGACGTCGAGGTCGGGCCGATCGCCCTCCACGGCGTCGTAGAGCGGGGCGAGGCGGGGATCGGCGAAGAGGGCGTCAACCATGGCAGGTTCTCAGGCGACGAACGTGTCGGCGAGGACGGCGTAAGGCGTCGGCGGGCGCCTGCGACGGCGTCGGGGATTGGTCGCGGCGTAGTAGGGGATGATCATGACGGCCGGCTGCAATGTCCACGCGCCGCCCCGGCCCCAGGTGGCCTCGTCGAAGCCGACGGCGTCCCGGTACGCGGCTCGAGACCACCGACGGTCACTGCCACGGGGCCGGTCCGTTCCAGCGGTCGAGGAACGTGGTCTCCGACGTGGGTCTTCGGACGTTCGGCCCGAACCGTCCCTGCGGGTAGCCGAGCGGCACGCAGAAGTGGAAGTCGACGTCCTCGGGGATGGCGAACAGCGAGCGGAAGCGCGCGATGACCGAAGGGTGCAGGGTGGTCGGCACCGACCCGACGCCGAGGGCTCGGGCGGCGAGCATCAGGTTCTGGACGGCGGGGATGACCGAGTCGGCGGGACCGTTGTGCAACGCCAGGGCGAAGACGATACAAGGCGCCTCGCCGATGCTTTCGGCAAGGCGGGCGGCTGGGTGGAACCGTGGGGGCAGCCCCTCGAAGCGGTCGAAGCCCTCGTCGTGGCGTTTCGCCCACCACGCCTCCCGGTAGAGCGGGCCGAACTCGGCGATGCGATCCCGATCGGTGACGACCAGGAACCGGGCGAGTTGCTGGTTGCCGCCGTTGGGCGCTCGGACGGCGGCCTCGATCATCAGGCGAACGTCGCCCGTCGGCAGCGGATCGGTGCGGAACCTGCGGATGGCGCGCTGGGTGAAGATGGCCTCGCCGAGCGGCATCGACAGCCGAGTTGGGTCGGTCCCCGGGTCCGTTGGGTTCTCGCTCATGGGTCAGGAGTCTGCCAAGCCCACGGTGCGCCGCTCACCGGTCGGGCCTGCCCCCGGACCGGCGAGTTATCACCGGGGTCGGCCTTGGTGCCCGGCCGCGTCGGCGAGGCCATACTGGTGGGCGACTGCGACTGGCGGCAGGGGGTGGGATGACCACCGGGGAGCCGGCAGGCCGGGGGCCGACCGCCTGGGTCCCTCGCCGACGGGAGGCCCTGCCGTGTCCGCGTTCTCGCAGGTGGACGCTGCGCCCGATCCCGCAGGACTGGTGCGCTTCCTGGACGAAGCGGCGGCGGCTGAGTCCGGCATGAAGCACTACACCCTCGCCGCGCACCTGCTGCGGCGCCCAGGCGGCCCCATCCTCGACGTCGGCTGTGGTGCCGGCCACGACCTGGTGCTCCTCGGCACAGCGGGGTTGCGCGCCGTCGGCGTCGATCCGAGCGAAGTCATGACGGCGGCCTCGGCCCAGCGCAGCGCCGGGCTCGGCGCGAGGCTCGTTCGGGCGGCCGGCGAGGCGCTGCCGTTCAGGGATGGCGCGTTCTCGGGGTGCCGCATCGAGCGGGTGTTGATGCACGTGGAGGACCCGGCGCTGGTCGTGAGCGAGGCGGTGCGCTGTGTCGAGGCGGGCGGGCTCGTGACCGTGTTCGAACCCGACTGGTCCGGGCTTCGGGTGCGCGGGAGCGATGGAGACCGGCTCGTCGGCTGGCTGGGCGGCATGCGCCACCCGGGGATTGGCGCCCGGCTGTGGTCGCTGCTGGAGGCGTCCGGCTGCGACGTGTTGGATCAAGTGGTCGAGCACTCTGTCTGGCGCAGCCTCGTCGACCCCGACCGGATCATCGTCCTGCCGCTGGCGGTGGAGCGCGCAGTGGCCGCCGGACGCGTCGCGGCCGCTGAGGCGGAGGCGTGGCTGGCCGAGCAGCGCGCCCGCGAGGGCGCCGGCGAGTTCTTGGCGGTGATGCCCAAGGTGCTCGTCGTCGCGCGCACGCGTTTGGACAGGGGCAGACCGGAGCGGGCAGACGCTCAGGGGGCGACGGGCGGACCGGGCTCCCAGTAGTGGTAGCAGACGATTGCCGCGAACCCTTTCGCCTCGTAGAGGTGGCGGGCGACGAGATTGCTCTCCTCGACCTGAAGGTACATGCGGCCGGCACCGTGGGCAGCAGCCCAGTCGGCCAGGCCGGCGAGGACCTCGTCGCCGGCGCCGTCGCGTCGGGCCGACGGGAGGGTCGCCATCGCAAACACCCCGGCCCACCCGGCGTCGCAGACCGCCCGGCCGACGGCGACGACCTTCCCGGCACGCTCAACGGCGGCGTACGCAGCCGGCAGTGCAACCCGGCCGAGCAAGGCGCGTTTGGCGTCGGCGTCGCCGTCGTGCACCGTGTGCCACACACCGAGCCACTCGCCGCTCGGGGTCTGCTCGACCCTGGCTGCCGCACGGGTGGCGGTCTGTGCGCGGACGCGCTCGGTTCCGGCGACCTCGAGCAGAACCGGGGATCGTCGGTGGTAGCCGCTGTCTTCCAGGAGCGCGTCCAGCTCCGCGGCGCAGGCACCGGGGGTGATCTGGAAGCGGGCCGTCATTCCGCGGCGGGCGTAGAAGGCCTCCGCTTGGGCGATCCGCGTCGGCAGGCTCTCAGGAGCGCCACCGTGGGGAAGAACGCTGTTGATCCACCAGTCGCAGCCGGGGGCGTGGCGCAACCACCAGCCGTCGAAGAGCTCTACGTGCTCGGCTGGCTGCGCTCGGGCCGCTCGTTCCTGCAGGGCTCGGACGAGGGTGGCGCTGTCCACAGGAAGGGAGCTTTATCTAGTCTTCGGTGGACCGGGCCGCCGGGGCCCGACTTTGGACCGAACCGAGGAGGTGGGGCCAGGTGACACGTCTCTCCATCGTCGCGCGCCGCCCCGGGATCAGATAGCCAGCAGCCACTGACCTCTCCGCCGGGGCCGGCGCTACCGCGTCTCCCACTCTGGAAGCCGAGAGAGGAACTCAATTGCTCGCTACAGCTATCAGCGCCTACTTGCGCCGCGGGGCTGGTTACGAACGGCTCCAGGTTGCTCCCTTCCTGGCCACCTTCACACCCGGCAACGACCACCCGATGCGCAACTACGCCATCCCCGATGACGGGGCCACCCCGTCCCGTTCAGAGATCGACGGACTTGTCGACATCTACCGGAGCCGGGGGCTCACGCCGCGCCTGGAGTACCCCACCGGCGCCGCTCCCGACCTCGAGCCGGCACTCCTGGCCTATGGCTTCGTCATCGATGGCCGCCTGCCGTTGCTGACCATGACCCCAGACCAGCAGCCCCAAGCAATGGCCGTACCGGGCGTCGTGGTCGGCACGGCCGAGACCGACGAGGACCACGCCGATGCGTTGGTGGTGGCAGACCTCGCCTACGGCGGCGAGGGACGTCAGCCTGCGGCTGGGCTGATCGAGGCGCGACGGGCCATGGTCGGGTCGGGCGGGGCCGTGGTGCTGGCCCGCTCCGCCGACGGCCGCCCGGTGGGCTCAGGCCTTTATCCGGTCCCCCAGGAAGGGGTCACCGAGATCGCCGCCGTCGGCGTCCTGCCGGCCTACCGGGACCGGGGGGTGGCCACAGCCGTCATCACTGCTCTGGCCCGCTCGGCCCTGGCCGCTGGCGTCGAGCTCGTGTGGCTCACGGCTGAGAACGACCCTGAGGCTCGGGCCGCTCGGACGGCCGGCTTCCGGCTCGAGGGGGATGAGATGCTGCACATCTCGCTTCCGTTCAGCGGGTCTTGAACAACAAGCCGGGCGACCGGGGCGACGTTCACGCGGAGTCCAGGGTCAACGGGAGGGTTCCCACTGGAACCACCGCAGTGCGACCGCGACTCCGCCGACCGTCCAGAGCGCGAGCACGATGGCGGCTCCGAGGGGAGGGTGGTGGGCGGCGGGGTCGTACGCGGAGCGCAGGCCGTCAGCGAGGGCCTTGAGCGGGAAGGCGCAAACGACGATGTCAAGCACCCGGGGCAGATGCAGGGTGGCGGAGAACATGCCCGAGACCATGGCGAGGGGCAGGTAGGTGCCGTTGGTGATGGCGCCCGCGGCGTCGGCCGAGCGGATGACGGCACTGATGGCCAGGCCGAGGGCGGCGAAGCAGGCGATGCCGAGGCCGAGAATGACGAGCAGCTGGGGGATGGCAGATGCCCGCGGGACTGCCCCGAAGGCGACCACACCGAGGGCGACCGTGGCCGCGGCGATGAGCAACGTGGTCAGCAAGGTGCTGACGAGCGTCCCGGCCAGGTAGACGACCGGGCTGAGCGGAGTGGTGCGCAGCCGTTTGAGCACACCGTCCGCACGCTGGAGCGCGACCGTCGCAGCCAAATTGCCGTACGCGACGACAACGATCCCGAAGGCGAGGATGCCCGGGACGAACAGCGTCAGGGCCTTCACTCCGTCGTGGCCGGGCACGACGCTGTCGGACGCGGTGGCGCCGAAGATCAACAGCACTCCGAGCGGCATGGCGAAGTTGAAGAACGCAGACTCCGGGTTCCGCCAGAAGGAGCGCTGGTTGAGCCCCACCTGGCGGGCGAGCAGCCGGACCATCAGCTCATCCCCTCGGCCGTGCCAACCAGCTCCAGGTACACCTCTTCCAGGCTGGGCTCCACCAGCTCCATCCGGGGTTCGGCGCCGGCGAGGCGCGCCAGTTCGGCGGGCGTGCCGCACGCCCGGATGCGCCCGTCACGGAGAATCGCTACACGGTCGGCGAGGTGCTCGGCCTCATCGAGGTAGTGCGTGGTGAGCACGATCGTCTTGCCCCGCGCCCGGAGGTTGTCGATGGCTGCCCAGCAGCGCCGTCGCGACTCGGGGTCGAAACCGGTGGTCGGCTCGTCGAGGAAGATGAGGTCGGGGTCACCGGCCAGCGCGAGGGCGAAGTCGAGCCGGCGGCGCTGCCCTCCTGACAGCCGACGCACCGGGGTATCCCGCTCGCTTCCGAGCTCGACGGCGGCGAGGAGGTCGTCGAGGGGGCGGGGCGCCGGGTAGAAGCTGCGCCACTCCTCGACGAGCTCGCCCACCCGCAAATGCAGCGGGAAGCCGCACTCCTGCAGCACGACCCCGACGCGTCGGCGCAGCGCCAGCGGATGGCTGGTGGGGTCAAGTCCGAGGACCTCGACGGCGCCGGCCGTCGGCCTCCGGAACCCCTCCAGGATCTCCAGGGTGGTCGTCTTCCCGGCGCCGTTGGGGCCAAGCAATCCGAACACCTCCCCTCGCCCCACGGACAGATCGACGCCCCGCAAGACCTTGCGATTGCCGTAGGCCATCTCCAGGCCGCTGACCCGGATCGCCACCTCTTGGGATACGAACATGATGCTAAGATACGAATTCGTAGCTCGGTGTCAAGCCCGTATGCTGATGTTGTGCCGGTCGAGAAGCTGACGAGGGAACGCCGTCGCCAGCAGACACGTGATGTGCTCGTCGCTGCGGCCACCGAGGTCTTCGCCCAGCGCGGCTTCGAGGGCGCGTCACTCGATGAGATCGCCGAAGCCGCCGGGTTCACTCGCGGCGCCATCTACAAGCACTTCACCGGCAAGGAGGAGCTCTTCTTCGCCGTCACCGAGCGCACCAACCAGGCGATCATCGAAGCCTTCCGACAGGTCGCCCCCACCACCGATCTCCTGGAGTGGGACTTCGCCACGCTCGGCAAGCTGTGGCGGGCGAGCGTCGAGCAGCTCGAGCCGCTCTTCGCCATCGGCCTCGAACACGAGCTCTACATCCTGCGCAACCCGGGCGCCCGCGACCGGGCCGCCGCCCACCGGGAACGGAACATGGCACTCGTCACGAGCTTCATCAACGAGATCGCCGAGCGTTCCGGCATGCGGCTGCGGCTACCCGCCGACACGCTCGCCCGGATCCTGCTGGCCACCGCCGACGGGCTCACCTACACCGCACGCGTCTACGGCGACGACCTGTTCTCGCCGTTCCTCGAACTGCTCAACCACGGCATGGTTGCCGACAACCCCGACGCGGCGTTGGACTGAACGTCTGCGGCCAGCCGACGCACCGGCGCCCCCGCTCCCAGCGCGACCGTCGCGAGACCAATATGTTCGGCTCCAGCCGAGGTGGAGTCGGGCGTCGGTGTCGACGCGCCGCAGGCTGACGCCAGCCATGGCCGTATGCGGATGTGGCTGGCAGAGTCTGGTGGTGGAACGCAACTGGGGCGACCGGACGAGGCCGGCGTGGCGCGTCGGGAACCGTGTCGAGGCGTTCTGGCTCCGCCACCTCGGCGTCAGCCCCATGTCGCTCCTCAGCCGCGGTGACGTGATGGTGCTGGAGACCACGGGCCGGCGGACGGGCCGGCGCCGATTCGCCCCCGTGTGCTACGTCGAGGACGACGGCGCCATCGTTGTCGGCGGTGGCGCGGCCGGCATGGCGACGATCCCCGACTGGGTCCGCAACCTGCGCGTCAACCCCAGCGCCGCCGCCTGGATCTGTCGACGCAGGATCGATGTGGTCGCCCACGAGCTCAGCGGCGACGAGCGCGATGATGCGCAGGGCGCGGCCGAGAAGATCTGGCCTCGCATTCCCCGCTACGCCCTGGCGGCGGGACGGGTCATCCCGTACTTCCGCCTCCAGCCGGCGGACGGGAGTGACCTCCCGGCCGCGACCGAGCCAGTCGAAGCCCTGCGCGCGGAGCGCCATGCGCTCGCCGCCACTCTGCGCGCCGTGGGTTCGGGCGCCCCCACGCTGATTCCAGGCTGGACCGCCAGCGACCTCGCCGCGCACGTCGCCGCCACCGAGCAGCAACGAGGGCTGCCGACCTTCGTGGGCCGCATCGCCGTCGCCCGCTGGGGATGGCGGCTCAACGACACCTTCCGGGCGATCATGGCCATCGATCGGCGCCGCTTCGGCCGCCACGGGTTCGACTGGGCGCTGCGCAGGCTCGAGGCCCCCGGACCGCGGTTGCTCGAACGCCCGTCTTTGCTTCCCGTCAGCCTCTTCGAGATCCTGGTTCACCACGAGGACGTTCGGCGTGCTAACTCGCTCGAGCGCACGTGCCCCGTGCCGGACGTCATTCCGAGCCTGCGCTGGCTGCTCCGCTACCACCGCCGCCTGCTGCGCGACCTGAGTGTTGTGGTCGACCTGCCTGGACAGGCGCAGCTTCGAGGCGGCAACGGTTCGAAGGTGGTCCCGATCAGCGGAGAACCGGCCGACGTCCTCCTATGGCTGGCCGGCCGGCAGCGCGCAGCCTTCGTCGATGTCGAAGGCGACCAGCAGGCTCTTCGTGCCCTCCGGGCACTTCGGGTGTGAGAACCGGCGCGATCGGCTCTGACGCTCGTAGCCTTCCGGGTGTGGGCAGGGCGCGATATGACGACATCGGTCAGGGGTACGCCCACAATCGGCGCCCGGACCCCGAGATCGCCGCGGCGATCAACGTTGCGCTAGGGAACGCCGCGACGGTGTTGAGCGTCGGCTCCGGAACCGGCTCCTACGAGCCCACCGACCGGTGGGTCGTCGCTGTCGAGCCGTCGCGCGTCATGATCGGGCAGCGTCATGACGGGTCACCACCGGTACTGCAGGCAGTCGCCGGCGCTCTTCCGGTGCGAACCGCCAGCTTCGACGCGGCGCTCGCTGTACTGACGATCCACCACTGGCCCGATCTCGAAGTAGGAGTCGCCGAGATGCGTCGAGCCGCCCGGCACCAGGTCGTGGTCACGTTCGACCCTGGCGTGCACTCGCGGCATTGGCTCGTCGACTACCTGCCGGGCCTGATCGGCATCTTCCACGCGGCGCCGAGCATCGACCATGTCGCCGAGCTCATCGAGGCGACCGAGGTTCAGACGCTCCCGCTCGCTCACGACACGCCTGACGGAATGACCATCGCCTACTGGCGACGGCCTCATGCCTACCTTGACCCGAGCGGCGGGCGAGCGGCTCTGCCTTCCAGCAACTCGACCCCGCGGTGGTCGAGCGCGGGATGGGCCAGCTGGCCGACGACCTCGCCTCGGGGGCCTGGAACGAGCGCTACGGCGAGCTTCTCGACTTGGCCGAGATGGACTACGGCCTGCGGCTCATCTTCAATTGACAGTGGAGCGGCGTCGTGTTCGGCAGTTCGGTTGACGCCGACAGGTGTCTGGCGCATGCGGCTCGGACCGACGAAGGCGTGCTTGGGCGTTACACCTCGACCTTCGACGATCACGGTGTTCAGAACATCTTCCCCACGTCCGCGAAAGGTCTGCGCGCGACAGGGACGCCATCCGGAAGCCGCGTCGCCGCAACGGCGCACGATTCGTCAAGCTCGGACTGCCACAGGGGCCCCTCTGCGTTGGCGAAGATCTTGCCAAGGCTCGACACAACTCCCGTTGTGGTGATGCCAAGCGCGGCCAGAGCGGTGACGATGTCTGCAGCGAGCTTGTTCGTGTGGCTGAGCGCGTTGACCTCCGAGATTCCGTACATTGCACCGGCTACAGCGCTGATCAGAGCGAGGATGAGCACACCCCACCACGAAAACACGAAGCGTCTCGATATCTGGCCGATGCGGCGGAGCAGCGCGAGGGCGCCCTTCACAAAACTCGAAGCGGTTAGTAGATCTGCTGCCTGCTTCTCACCGCTTAGTAGCCCCCGCCATACGCGCCCTTGGGCGCGGAGTGCGTCTCGTGGGTCGACCGCCGTGAGGTCGATGTTCGGTGTCCTCAGCCATGCCACCCACCGGTCGAGCGTCCCGTGGACGGCGTACGCCGCGTGGGGACCGAAAGCCGTCTTCAGCTGACTCAGCCAACCGCCAAGCTCGGCGATACGACCGGAGTCGAAGAGCTCAGTGAAGGTGGGACGCCGGTCTGCCACGTCAGCAGCAGCGGGGACAAGGTCGGTCTCTCCGAGAGCGCGGCCCAGGCTGTATGCCTTCCCCAAGCGGAAGTCTGCGACAGTAAGGCTCTCGAGCACTTGGACATGCAACTCCCAGATCGCCTCGCGGACGTCTTCGCGACTGCGTGGGTGAGTGCCGAGAAGGCTTTCCAGGGCTGCGGCTGTGGGGGGAGAACGATTCGGTTCGTTCGGGGTGTTGAGGCCCTGCAGACCCGCCCCAATCTGCCGCGCGAGCAACAGCGAGCGCTCCGGCGGGTTGAGTTTTGAGACCCCGGGCAGCCGCTCCTGTGGCTGCCCGTGATCCACCGGGCCCTCATGCACCGGGGAGTGGTAGAGCTCAGCGAGCTGCCAGCCGAGCGCGAACGCCTGCTCGACGTCAGTCGCCATTGGATCCGTCCCTCACTACTGCCTCGGCGTGCAACCAACCCGTCGAAGGTCCGTCTTGCTCGTCTTGGAGCACTGTCAGTCTAGAAGGCTAGAAGGGACTGCCCGCCGCTGTGCGGATGGTCCTCCACATCAGCGCGGGAAGGTCGACTGGCAGCGGAACGCGTGAGTGCGAGGTGGTTAGCGACGGGTCATGATGTGGATCTGTACCCGTCCCATGGCCGAGCAACGTTGCGCTGTGCGCGTCCCCTCCGCCCGGGGCCGGCGCACCGCGTGACGATCGACATCGACGCCACCGGCATCGCGCCTCCCAACGACACTTCGCAGGAATGCCTCACTTCGTTATCCGCTGCGCGGTATGGGACGTTCGAGCATCCGCTCAGAGGCACGAATCGCGAACCAAAGGGCGACTCCGGGAGTTCGGCAGCGGCAAGACCCGCGGGAGCCAGCGGGGAGGACTTGTGGCGAACCGACACTTTGCCAAGCTCGCAGATGTCTGGAAGCACCTGCCGCTGGCGGAGATCCTCTCGATTGAACGGCCCGCCAACTACTGGGAGACCCACGCCGGCAACGCCACCTACCCCATGATCGTCGATGCCGAGCGCGCCTACGGCGCGCTTCGCTTCGTCGAGGTTGCTCCCGCTGTCCCCGGCCTTGCCCACTCCCGCTACTTCGCGCACCTTCGGTCGCTAAACCCGTCGCCCGGCCCGTTGAGGTTCTATCCGGGGTCGCCGATGCTCGGGATGCTCGAACTCGCCGACACGGCTTCGTATCTGTTCTGCGACACCGACGCAGCAAGCGTTGCGGACTTGGAGGCGGCCGGGTCCCGGCTCGGCCTTGGCTCCCGCGTGCGTGTCGTCGGCACCGACGGGATGACGGCACTGCACGAAGCGCTCGACCGGGTTAACGGACCGACGCTCGCCCACATCGACCCCTACGACCCGTGGGGCAAAGGTCCGTCAGGACTCTCCGCCCTCGATCTCGCCGGCGAACTGATCGGGAGAGGAATCGGCGTCGTCTACTGGTACGGCTACGACCGCCCCGAAGGGCGGACTTGGGCGCTCGACACCCTTCGCCAAAGCGCGAGCACGGCGCTGTGGTGCGGTGACGTGATGATCGCGTCGCCTGGCGGGCAGGGTGAGGCCGGTGATCTCGGCGTCGCCACCACGCCCGGGACCGGCTTCGGCGTCGTCTGCGCCCACATCTCGCCGGAGGCCATCGCCGCCTGCCGTCAGCTCGGCGAGGAACTCGTGCGCGCCTACGCGGACGGCGTGCTACCCGACGGCTCTGCCGGCTCCCTCGACTTCACGGAGCGTTCCGCCAGCAGTTCGGGTTCTCCTGGCGCGAATCGGCGAGGGTAAGGCGAAGATGCAGGCATCAGAGGTTTCGGGTGCGGTGGCTGCGGCCATGTCGACCGTCTCAGGGCTTGAGCTGACAGTCGACGACGCGATCGTTCTTCACGACTCGAACAGGCTCGCACTGCGCCTGCTGCCTTGTGACGTCCTTGCCCGCGTGGCTCATGTGACTCATGTGGCGCATCAGGTCGCACATTTCGAAGTCGACCTTGCTGTACAGCTCGCGGAAACCGACAGCCCCGTGGCTGTTTTGGAGCCTCGAGTGGAGCCGCGCGTCTACGAGCGTGACGGCTTCGTGGTCACCCTGTGGACCTATTACGACCCTGTGGCCCCTCGTGAGGTCTCACCAGTCGACTACGCGAATGCGCTCGAGCGGCTACATGCGGGCATGCGGAGGCTCGATGTCACGACGCCGCACTTCACGGATCGAGTCGCGGAGGCTCAACAACTCGTTGCGAGCCGCGACCGCACTCCGGCGCTCACCGACGCCGACCGGGAGCTTCTCAGCACCACGTTACGAAGCTGAGACAAACGATCGCCGACAGCGGCGCCCCCGAGCAGCTGCTGCACGGCGAGCCACACCCAGGCAACGTGCTCAGCACGCATAACTGGCTGCTGTTCATAGACCTCGAGACGTGTTGCCGTGGGCCTGTCGAATTCGACCTCGCCCATGTACCCGAAGAGGTCGGCGAGCGGTACCCGGACGCTGATGAAGACCTGCTCCGCGAGTGCCGGAGCCTCGTTCTTGCGATGGTCGCAGCGTGGCGCTGGGATGCAGGCGACCAATTCCCGAACGGGCAACAAGCAGGGCAAGAATTGGTCAGCGCCCTACGCGTCCACCGTGGCCGGCGCTCGACGTCGTGATGAGTCGACCAGGTGCGCGGCGCGAGCGTCGCCGTGGGACTTGGGTGAGCGGGCGCGCCCGCTCATAGCCTCGACGTACTGGGACGAGGCGCGGAGGTCTCGCCTGCGACGGCCGAAGCAAGTCGGCGAGAGGCCGGCGGAACCCCGACCGGCCCGCTACCGCTCCACTGCCGCGACGGCGTACCCCATCTCGGTGAGCCGCCAGACCACATCACTGCCAGCCTCGGTCGTGAGCCATTGCTCCCGGGGTCCGATGTTCTCATATCCTTGGCCCGCTTGAAGGTCGCGGATCAACCATCGGGTGCTGAGCTTTTGAAGGATCATCGGCATCAGGGGGGCGAACTCGGGCATCTCAGCGCTGAGCATGTCGGGCGTCCAGCCGATCATGCTCATGCCGTGGAAGTCGTGTCCGCGATCGCTCGGGACGGCGGCGATCGTGACCAGGACGGCCACGTCTGCTGGCGCAAGCTCGCCCATGACCCCGAGCAGGTAGCCGTCGGCGTCAAGCCGGGCGGCTGACTGGTCCGGTGCCATGCCGTCAGCGGTGATCTTCGCTATGAGTCTGAGGTGCTCACCATCGCGAGTCGCCTCGGCCGCTCGGACGCCGCGGTCGATCAGATCAGCGAGCCTTTCGTCTGAGACGGCCCTCCGCAGGTATTCGAGCTCCCAATCGTAGGCGACGAGGAGTTCGTCGATGAACGCGTTGCGCCTAGACGAGCGAACCCGCTCGGGGATGGCGAGGAGTTCGCCGAGCGGGCCTCCGACGACCGGCAGCGCCGCCACGCCCGCCCTCGCTATGCCAACGCCGATCTCCTTCGGATCACCCATAGACCGACGATACAGAGCCGTCTACGAGCGTCGCCGACGGGAGGCCTTGGGTGGCACCCCATGGCCGGCCCACCTCCCGATCAAGCCGCCGTGCTTCGTCGGTGGCGGTCATGCAGGCAGACCTCGTTGGAGCAAGGATTAAGGCCACCATGACCTACGACTTCCAGCGGCGAGAGCAGGAGCTCGCCGCGTCGGCGGCTGACGAGCTGCCGCTCCTCCCGCTTGCACTGAACGCGGTGGAGTTCGTGGCCGGTCTGCTGAATGAGCTACCCGCGGTAGACCTCCACGACCCGCCGACCGGTGCGGAGTGCCGCAAGATAACGGTGTTCCAACTGGCAGCGCTCTCTGTCCGCACGTGCAGCGCCATCGTGGCTCTCATCCGGATCGGCTACGAGCCGGAGAGCCACACCCTGAAGCGGCGGAGCGCCGAGTGTCTTGATCGAGTGACTGCGGTCGTCGCCGACACCTCCGGTGAAGCCGCCCGCCAATGGCTCGCCGGCCGTGGGAGAACACCCCGGTCGACAGCCCAGCGGCACGGTTCAGTCAAGGCGTTCGACTTCTACTCGCAGTCCGCCCACGCGCTCGGCTCGGGCGTCGCCCACCTATGGAACCCACCGATGTCCGTGCCGGTTGATGCGAGCATTCGGAGTCTTGTGATCACGCCGTTCAGAGACAGGATGCGGGCCAACGCCCTCCTGTTTGACGCTGCATACGAGCTGGGCGCCATTGCCTCGGGAATCGCGGAGGTCTACTCGATCGCCGTCCTCATCCCGGCCGAGGTGGCGTCGGCCTTGAAGTCTGGGCGGGAATGGTTGGAAGCAAACCGGCCGTAGGCTCGGCTGGCCGAAGTGCCACTCCGACTCAGACTTAGCTTAGAGCCCCCGCACCACGGACGATGGTGCCCGCGGCATTTCCTCCACGGCCATTCGGCCGCCTGAACTCTTCTTCTGCTAACGGCAGCGAGCGATCTCATACCGCCGAGGCCAGCCCATCTCCCCCTTGTCGGCATCGCTCCAGGCGATGCCAATTCCGGCATCGAGGACCCCGGGGACCTCGTCCCCGGCTGTAGAGCTGCCAAGCTGCTGCGTTCTCCGGAGTATCGAGTTGAGTCTATACTCGGCTAGTGGGCCTGCCCCGGCATCCGCAGGTTGCCGTGTGGCTCGATGGGCTCGGTGTGGAGGAGCGAGGGGCAGTGGACGAGGCGTTGGCCTACCTGGAGGAGCACGGTCGGGCGGCGGCCCTGCCCGACGTCCGTCACCGCATCCAGACGTCGGCCCACTTCCCGGAGATGAGCGAGGTGCGCGTCGACTTCGACGATGGTCAGATCTACAGGGTCCTCGTCGGGTTCGGGCCCGATGACCGGCCGGCCCTGCTCTTGGCTGGGAACAAGGCCGGGGTCGGTAACGCCTGGTACGACATGCACGTCCCGGTGGCGGACACCCGTTTTGACGCGTATCTCGGGGCGCTGCGCAAGGCGAAGGAGACGAGAGGATGACTGAGCTGCCCGAGGGGTGGGATGTGTATGACCCCGACGATCATGATCGCAGCGCCGATCCCGCCTACCGGCGGGCGCGGGCGGCGGCGGCCGAGCAGGCGGACCGGCGTCGCGCCGTGTGGGGCGAGGCGCTGGCAGCGCTGCGCCGGGCCCGGTCGCTGACCCAAGTCGCGCTGGCCGAGCAGCTCGGCGTTGCCCAAGGCGAGGTGTCGAGGATCGAGCACCAGGCCGACCTGCTGCTGTCGACGCTCGCCCGCTACGTGGAGGGAATGGGCGGCGAGCTCACGGTGAAGGTCCGCTTCGGGGGTGGCGAGCCGGTCGAAGTCGGGGTCGACCTGCACCCTCTGACCGGGGGGGAGGCGCCGGCGGAGGTGGTCGTGCCGAGTGACCTCGCCGTCGTCACCACCCTGGCGGGGTTCCTCGGGCGTTACGACACCCAGGAGGCGAGGTTCCGTGCCGCTGTTTCCGCCTGATCTGACCGCACCGTTCTCGGGTACGGCCGAGCGCGCCGAGGCGGGCCGTCAGCTCCAGCATCGAGACGGCCTGCTCCGGCGGATCGAGGAGCTGGCCCTCACCCCAGCGAACCGGTGGTCGTCGGCGGAGCGCGACGTGTTCCCCGCGGCCACGAACGGCGTCCCCGAACCCGCGCCCGCCCGCCTGGCCCGCTGGGCGGCCCTGTTCGCCGACGAGCTCGCCGAAGTGCATCGTCTGGCCGCAGCACAGCGGCCGCTCGGCGATGTCGCACTCAAGGAGGCGTTGTATCTCGCTGGCCGCCTCCTGGCGACCGCCTCCGATCGGCCGATCGACGCGGTCGACGGGTTGCGGATCGGGCCGAAGGCGAGCTGATGTCCGGCCCGGCTTGTCAGCGCATTTGTCAGCGCAACACCGACCTACCAGCGCCTACGAGCGCATACGAGAGCGGACGAACGCCGGGCCGACATGTGGCTTGACCTGCCACTACCGCCTACAGGAACCTACGGGCGCCCACAGGCGCATACGGGACAGATGGGTGGACCATCAATCTCATAACCCGAAGGTCGGAGGTTCAAATCCTCCCCCCGCCACCACATAGCTGCGACCGGACGTGGATTCGTTCGGTCGCAGCTTCGCGTTGGTAGTCAATCGCGAGGCCGAGTTCGGTGTAGAGCTTGGCTCGTTGGGTGCGGTCGGCGGTCTTGAGGAGTCCGACGAGCCCACCGGCGGCGGTGAGCGCGCCGCGGACCTGGTCGTGGGTGAGTGGCCGGGTCCGTTCGGGGTTGTCGTCCCATGCACGGATGGTCGCTTCGGCGGCGGCGAGTTCGAGTTGGACTTTGCGTGTCTCGCCGGCGGCGAGGACCGGGTCGAGGCCGGCTCGGATGGCGGCGAGGAGCCGGTCGAGTTCGACGGCGAGCCGGTGCGTGTCCCGCCGGGCCCGGGTCACCATGGCGGGCTCCCGCCGGTGGTTGGTCTCGTCGGCGTCGATGATGGCGGCGACGGTGGTGTCGAGGTGGTCAGGGGCGGTGAGCGTGGCGAGCCAGGTGTCGAGGGCGGCGATGATGCGTTCCTCCCGGACGGCGAGGGTTGGGGGATGGTCGGG
>Ga0102924_1001305_pt1 | contig 29330 bp, 22 predicted proteins | sample PaiPotPPM11metaG_FD_80116 | JGI IMG/M metagenome (GOLD analysis project Ga0102924, IMG submission 80116) | Iron sulfur acid spring bacterial and archeal communities from Banff, Canada, to study Microbial Dark Matter (Phase II) - Paint Pots PPM... ... | reverse complement strand
GAACCTCACTTCTCCACGCCGCAGCACATTAAAGACGCGGCGATTGCAGCGATCCAGGGCAACTTCACAAAGTACACAGCGGTTGCCGGCACTGCCGAGTTGCGAGATGCGATCGCGCACCGGCACAACGTGGACTTTGATTCGGACTATCGGCGCGAAGAAATTATTGCGTCGGTGGGCGGGAAACATGCTCTCTTCAATTGCATTCAGGTGCTTGTGGATCACGGCGACGAGGTGGTTCTCCCGGTCCCGTATTGGGTTTCATTCAAGGACATCATCCGTTATGCGGGCGGCAACTGCGTCCTTCTGGAAGCGGACGAGGCGCAGGGATTCAGGGTCACGGCCGAGATGGTAGCCAGGCTAATCACGAAGCGGACGAAGGCCATCATTCTTAATTCTCCGTCGAACCCCTCGGGCGCTGTGATGAAGCCAGAAGATATGACCGAGGTGATCCGATTGGCCCACCAGCGCGGCATCTGGGTGTTGTCGGATGAGTGCTACGTTTACTTGAATTACACCGCTAAGAATTTTTCGGTGGGAGCGCTACGTGACTATAAGGAGCGTTTTGTTGTACTTGGTTCGCTTTCGAAAACATACGCGATGACCGGGTGGCGGCTGGGATACGCGATGGCTCCGGCACCGGTTACAAGCGCGATGGCGAAGCTGCAGAGCCAGTCGACCTCGAACCCGACGTCGATTCTGCAAAAGGCTGCGATTGCCGCGCTGAAGGGGCCGCAAGACTGCGTGGAGCAGATGCGGCGCGAATATATCCAGTTGCGCGACCACGTAGTTGAGGGGTTGAGGGCAATTCCTGGCGTGACGTGCACTCTGCCGGAAGGGGCGTTTTATGCTTATCCGAATATTTCATCTTTTCTCGGTCGCGGAGGGCTGAAATCAGCATCTGATGTGGCCGGCAGGCTCCTGCGCGAAGCACATGTGGCGACAGTTCCGGGCGAAGGTTTTGGCACGAATGAGCATATTCGAATTTCCTATGCGACTTCGAAGGCTGAATTGGACCGTGGGCTGGAGCGGATGCGGAAGTTTTTCGCGACATTGTAAAGCTGTGGGATCTTCGAATCTCCAACACAGAGTGCACAGAAAGAAACATCTAGTTCGGCAGAGGCCGTTCCTCCGCGAGCGGCCCTTTTTATGGGCGCTGGCTTGAATGGGAAACCTGTATCCATTGTTGATGCAACCGGGATTTGATCCGCGACCGTGGGGAAGCGAGGACCTGTCTCCGATCTATCCAAATCACAAGTTCTCGGAGAAGATCGGCGAAGCGTGGCTCAGTGGAGATGACTGCAAGGCTGCGAATGGACCCCTGAAGGGTAGGTCCCTGGCAAACCTCAGCGAACAGTTTCAGCGGGAGTTGGTGGGCGATGCGGCGCGCGATCCAAAGAGGTTCCCGCTGCTGATGAAATTCCTTTTCCCGCACGAAAAGCTTTCTGTACAAGTGCATCCGGATGACGGTCAGGCGATCCGTGTGGGGCAGCCGTGGGGCAAGACGGAATGCTGGTACGTAGCGCATGCGAAGCCGGGGGCGCAAATTGCTTTAGGATTGAAGACCGGCGTCACGGTTCGAGATTTGGAAGAGGCCATCCACCAAATGCGGGCTGAAGAAGTGTTGAACTGGATCAACGTCTATGCCGGTGACATGATTTATGTTGCCGGCGGGACGGTTCATACGCTGGGACCGGGATCTGTCGTCGTAGAGACGCAGCAGCAGTCGGATACGACGTACCGTCTGTATGATTACGGCCGTCCGCGAGAACTCCATTTGAAAGATGGAATTGCGGCGGTGAAGGAGAATGTGAAGTCAGGCAAGGTCCTGCGCCCGGCGCCGCAACAGATTGGCGGGAATCGTCGTGCGTCACTCATTGCAGCTCGTTACTTCGTCGTCGATATGTTCGAAGCGAAAGATCAGCTACAACTTTCGACTCGCGAGGACTCAGGCAAGAGTTCAGTACAAGTTCTGGTCGCAGTGGAAGGATGTGGGGTAATTGAGGCGCCCGGAGTTGAGCCGGTTACGCTGGCAAAGGGCGATGCAGTAGTGATTCCTGCCTGTGTGGAGGAGTTCGGCGTCCGTCCGCAATGGGCTTTAGAATTTCTGCGCGCTTACGTGCCGGGGAAGATGCTGCCTGAGCCGGAGACGAGGATTTAACTCGTCCGATCTAAACTCTTAGAGCATGTCCAAGAACTCAAATTTCTATCCTGTAATTCTGGCCGGCGGCCGTGGAACACGCTTCTGGCCGTTGAGCCGCAAGAAGCGAGCCAAACAGCTGCTCGCGCTGGATGGCAAACACACGATGATTCAGCAGACGGTGTCGCGACTGCTGCCGCTGGCTGCTGCGAAGAAGTTTTGGATCATCACAAACGACGATCTCAGGCCCGCGATTTTGAAACAGCTTGCAAAGTTGCCGAAGACCCAGGTGCTGGCCGAGCCCGTCGGGCGGAATACAGCGCCAGCGATTGGGCTGGCGGCATTTTTATTGCTGCGAGAAGATCCCGAGGCGGTGATCGGAATGTTTCCTTCCGACCATGTCATTGCAGACGAGAAACGATACCGCGAGACGCTTGAGCGGGGAATCGAGATCGCGGAGGCCGGCGCGAATATTGTGGTGCTGGGCATTCGTCCGAATCGTGCGGAGATCGGATACGGCTATATCGAGGTGGGTGGACTGTTTCATGGAGAAGCACTACGCGTGCGCCGCTTCACAGAGAAGCCGAACGCAGAAACCGCTAGTGAGTTTGTTGCTGCAGGCAATTATTTCTGGAACAGTGGAATTTTTTTATGGAGCGCGCGAACGCTGGCGGACGCGCTGCACGAGCATCTTCCGAAGACGGCGGCGATCATGGAGGAGATCGCATCGACCTTTGGGACACCCAAGTTCGTAGCAACGTTCCGGAAGAAATATCCCGCGTGCGAAAACATTAGCGTGGACTATGCCATTCTTGAGCCGCGATCGGCAAAGGGGGAACAGCAAAGCAAGATCTTCTGTTTGCCCGCCGATTTCGGATGGAACGATTTAGGATCATGGACGGCGCTGCATGAGCATCATGTCGCGAAGACTACTCCGCAAGAAGGGAATCTCGTTACGGGTTCCGGAGTGTTTCTGCTGAATGCGCGCGAGAATTACGTGTATGCTCCGGGCAAATTTGTTGCGGCCGTGGGTGTGAGCGATGTAGTGGTGGTGGAGACTGCAGATGCCCTGTTGGTGACAACGCGGCAGCACGCGCAAGACGTAGGCAAGATTGTGAAATACCTCGACGAGAAGAAATTGAATAAGCTGACCTAGAATTTCAAACATCATGGCGCAAGGGATCAAGTTCGGGACTGACGGATGGCGGGGGATCATTGCCGACGATTTTACGTTTGACAATGTGCGGCGCGTAGCGGGCGCGATTGCGGCTTACGTCTTGAAGAACGAAGACGCCCAGCGCGGAGTGATCGTGGGATATGACACGCGTTTTGCGTCCCCACGGGCGGCGCAGGTCGTTGCCGAGGTCATCGCCACGGCCGGCATTCCTGTGAAACTGGCCAATGACTATGCGCCGACGCCAGCGGTTTCTTATGCAGTGAAGCATCAGAGCGCGGCAGGGGGAGTGATGGTAACTTCCAGCCACAATCCTTGGAATTGGAATGGAGTGAAGTTTAAGGGGAAGTTCGGCGGTTCGGCTACACCGGCGATCATGAAGAAGATCGAAGAAGAATTGGCTGCCGGAGCCACGCCGAAAGGGGTTAAGGCCGGCATCGAAGAAGCAGACCTAAAGAAGGCCTATGTTGCTGCGGTGTGCGCGTTTGCCGACATGGACCTTATCGCGAAAACAAAATTCAAGTTTGCTGTCGATGCGATGTACGGTTCTGGACGTGGAGTTTTAACGGGAATATTTGCGGAGCGCGGGGTGGAATACGTGGCGATCCGGCAAGAGCTGAATCCGCTTTTTCCGGGGATCAATCCGGAGCCGATCCAGCCGCATATAGCGATGCTCCAAGAGACGGTCGTGCGCGAGAAATGCGATGCGGGATTGGCTACTGACGGAGACGCGGATCGCATTGGGGCGGTGGCGGAAGATGGCAGTTTTGTTGACTCGCACAAGATTTTTTGCGTATTGCTGCGGTGGCTGTTGGAGCGGAAGAAATGGCCAGGAGAAGTGGTTCGCGCGTTTAATACGACCCGAATGCTGGACCGGATCGCGGCGAAGTATGGGCGCAAACTCCACGAAACTCCCATTGGATTTAAATACGTCGCCGATCTGATGATGGAGCGCGAGATTCTGATGGGAGGCGAAGAGTCGGGCGGCATTGGATATTCGCGATTTCTGCCGGAGCGCGACGGAGTGTTGAACTGCCTTTTGCTTGCGAATGTAATGGCGGAAGAAGGCAAGCCCTTGGGTCAGCTAGTGGCCGACCTCCAGCGGGAGTTCGGTCCGCATTCCTATGGGAGGAGCGATCTCCACATTCCGGACGCTGTAAAACAGAGTGCCATCCAGCGCGCCCGCGACGATGGTACGCAGACGCTGGGGCGTTATCGAGTGCTCAAGAAAGAACACATGGATGGTGTGAAGTTTTTTCTTGACGCTCCGACGAACGGGAAGGGGGCGGAGGCATGGGTGTTGTTCCGTGCGTCGGGAACGGAGCCGCTGCTGCGGCTGTATACGGAGGCATCGTCCCCAGAGTTGGTGAAGGAGTTGCTGGCCACGGGCGAGAGTTTCGTGAATAGCAGCGCTGCGTGTTGAGTATTGATTATTTCGTGAGTTGATGGCCGAGGAACCAATTTCGGGTCAAGTTGATTCGCCGGCGGCGCGCCGCTATAACCAGATACGGCGATGGCTCGGCATTGCGGATTCCGTTGTGGGGTTTGCATTTCTTGTGGTTCTGCTGGCGACGCGCTGGTCCGACTCGCTGCGCGACCTTGCGTACCGGTGGGGATTCCAGAATTATTCTTTGGCGTTATTCATGTACCTGTTGCTGCTGCTAGGAATCAGCAAATTGCTGGGAATCGGGCTGGATTATTACGGCTTCCGGCTCGAGCGCGGTTTCAAACTTCCCAATCAAAAATTCGGATCTTGGCTGTGGGATGAGTTCAAGGGATTTCTGGTGGGTTTGATAATGGGGAGCGTTGTAGTCGAGTTGCTGTACTTTACGATTCGCCAGTGGCCTCAGAACTGGTGGATATTGGCGTGGGTGCTGTTCATGGGATTGTTCGTTTTGATGGCACAACTGGCTCCGGTGGTCTTGTTTCCGATTTTCTACAAGTTTGAGCCGCTGGAAGATGAAGACTTGCGGAGACGGCTGGTTATATTGAGTGAACACGCTGGCACACGAGTCCGAGGTGTGTACCGCTGGAAGCTTTCCGAAAAAAGCAAGAAGGCAAATGCCGCTCTCACGGGGCTAGGCAATACGCGAAGGATCATCCTCGCCGATACTCTGCTCGACAATTACACGCCAGATGAAATTGAAGCGGTACTGGCCCACGAGTTGGGGCATCAGGTGCATCGTCATATTCTGAAGAGCATTTTCGTGCAGGCTGCAATTACCTTCTTGGGGTTTTGGGCAGCGAACTGGACGCTGCACTACGCGGTCGACCGGCACATGTTCGAAGAGCTCTCCGATTTTGCCAACCTTCCCCTGCTTGCGCTGGTCTCCGTAGCGCTTTCGCTCCTGCTGATGCCCGCGCTCAATGCCTATTCGAGATTCAACGAGCGGCAAGCAGACCGCTATGCGTTCGAGTCCATTGCGACCGTCGAACCCTTTGTTTCATCAATGAATAAACTGGCCGAGCAGAATCTGGCCGAGCGGACTCCGTCGAAGTGGGTGGAGTGGTTTTTTCACTCACATCCGTCGATTTCGCGGCGCTTGGCGGCGGCGGAGGAGTGGGGCCGGACACAGGCTCAGGCGCGTCCCGAGCTCTGAGCTTTTGCGCGCTCCGAGTTAGCGCGGCACGGGGCTTTTTAAGATTTCGATCACCCGTTGAAGATCCTCTTCGGTATCGACTCCGATGCTGTCATATGGGGTCTCGCCCACGAAAATTGAAATTCCATTCTGCAGAAATCGCAGTTGCTCCAGGCGCTCGCTCTTTTCCAGAGATGATTCCGGCAACGACACAAAACGGTCGAGCGCGGTCTTGCGATAGGCGTAGAGGCCCAAGTGCTTAAAATAGCGGGGATGCGTGGCATCGCGGTCGAAGGGAATGGAGGCACGCGAGAAATACAGAGCGCGTCCATTCAAATCGTTGACGACCTTGACGGCATTAGGATTTGAAACGTCGATCTCGGAGGCGGGAGTTATCAGCGTGCCAACTTCGACGGAGCGGTTGTCCATGACCCGAAGCAAGGTCGCAATCTGTTCCGGGCGTGTGAGAGGTTCGTCTCCCTGGATATTGAGGTAAATATCGGCAGATTCGCGGCACGATATTTCGTGCACCCGTTCGGTACCGCTCCGGTGCTTAGATGAGGTCATCTGAGCGTTCCATTGATGCTTGACGCAAGCGGCGAGGATGTCTTCGGAATCGGTGGCGACGATGACGTCGGCCAAGAGCGGTGAAGAACGCACGGCTTCATAGACCACGCCGATCAGAGGCTTGCCGGCAATTTCACGGAGCATTTTTCGAGGCAGGCGGGTGGAAGCCAGACGGGCCGGGATGACGGCGATAGCCTTCATGAATTCTGATTATTCCAGATTGTGGCTATCTCGAATTCAGATTTAGAGCAGTCTGATGCCTAGGCTGATACAGGCCAATCGCTCGGCCGCTCGGCAAAGGGATGGTCGTACTTGTCCCCCACGGAGCTTCGTGAGTTTCGGTGCAGTGAACATTTTTCTGCTTGAGTGACGCTATGACGGATTTGAGGTCATCGCACATCAGGTACAGGACAGCACTCATCAATCCGTGCTCGGCGTTCGACAGGGAATCGTCTGCATCAATGGGATGGATAGCAGCCTCGGAGGGGGGCATCGCAAAGATGAGCCAGCCATTACCGACATCGATTGACCGGAACTCTAGGACATCGCTGAAGAATGCTCGGTCGGCGTCCGGATCTTTGCTGTAGAAAAGGATGTGAGCGCCGTTAATCATGCCGAAGTATAGCTCGCCCGAGGGGTTTGACCAATTTTGACCTCGCTTCTAAAATCAAAGATTGGGCGTAACGCTATTGTAGTTGCGTTCCGCCCGCGAAAGTGCCAGGTGGTAGCTAACGCGCATTTCCCTTTCGCAGACAATCCCCATTTTAAGATTAACGGTTGCAAGGCAGTGGCGGCGTAGCTCAGGTGGTTAGAGCGACGGTCTCATAATCCGTAGGTCGTAGGTTCGAGTCCTACCGCCGCCACCAAACATCGTATGTGTTGTCTCTCTGTACGGCGATGATGAAATTGTTGGCATCGATGACATGACTTTGCGCTGCTGCCAGGTTGGGATGGACCTTGGACTAATGTCTTTGACCGGTTCTTGAGCCGGCGCCACGCTTAATCAAGATGAACAATACCGCAAGAATCGTGCTGATCAGCCGATAGCTTTTTCTACGCCGATTCTCCAGGGTTTTTACGACGTTCCAAATCAAGTAGTTTCCAGCCTGCCCGGAAAGATCCCTTTTGACAGTCAAGAACGGTCTGATGCCACTCCGATTGTGATCCTGCCCGTGCTACTTGAAGTTGTTCACAATCGTTGATTTTCGTTTCAGGCTCTCGAATGTTGGTATCTTAAGGTATCTGAAGGCGGGAAGCACGCCGGCATATCTCATGGAAATTCTTAAGAAGCTTTTCGAGAAACACTTCCAATCTCGGGTGGAGCATGTGCGGCCGGTGCAGGGAGAATTGGGTGGTTCGGGACGTAAGATCGTCCGGCTTGAGGGCAGGGGGGGCACTGCGATCGGCATACTCTACGGGGTGCGCGAAGAGAATGTTGCCTTTCTCGAATTCTCACGGCACTTCCGGACGCACGGCCTGCCTGTCCCGGAAATCTACGGCGAAGATCTCGACCACGGGGCGTACCTCGAAGAGGACTTGGGCGATATGTCCCTTTTCGAACTGCTTTCGCAGAATCGCAGAGGCGAAGAGATCACCCCGGAAGTGATCGAGGCATATCGCAAGGCTATCGCCGTGCTGCCGCGGTTTCAGATCGAGGCAGGGCGCGATCTGAATTACAAAGTCTGTTATCCACGCGGAAGTTTTGACCGGCAGTCTATTGCGTGGGATCTGAATTACTTCAAATACTATTTTTTGCGGCTGGCTGGGATTCCCTTCAGCGAACAGGCGTTGGAAGACGATTTCAGCCGTCTGACGAAATTCCTCTTAAGTGCGGGCCGTGATTATTTTCTGTATCGCGACTTTCAATCACGCAACATTATGCTGTGTGAGGGAAGGCCGTTTTTCTTGGATTATCAAGGAGGGCGTAAAGGAGCGTTGCAATACGACGTGGCCTCCCTATTGTTTGACGCCAAAGCGGATCTGCCTCCGGAGCTGCGTCAGCAATTGCTCGACCACTACTTAAATACCTTGCGTGGCTTCGCAGAAGTGAGCCCAGAAACGTTTATGCAGCATTACTACGCATATGTCTACATCCGCATCATGCAGGCTCTGGGGGCATACGGATTTCGCGGGTTTTACGAGCGCAAGGTGCATTTCCTGCAGAGCGTTCCTTACGCGCTCAAGAATTTGCGATGGCTACTGCACAACGTAACGCTGCCTGTGGCTCTTCCAACTTTGATGGAGGCGTTCCACAGCATGCTGGCTTCCGAGAGATTGCAGGGCTTGGCATCGGATGCAGACAACTTGATCGTGCGTATTTTCAGTTTTTCGTTTCATCGAGGATTGCCCAAGGACGAAACTGGGAATGGGGGAGGGTTTGTTTTCGATGGTCGCAGCCTCCCAAATCCCGGCAGGGAAGATCAGTTCAAGGCACTGACGGGTAAGGATGCGCCGGTGATCGAGTATCTCAACCAGCAAGACAGTGCGCACCATTTTCTAGCCAGTGTGATGTCCCTTGTGGATGCCAGTGTGAGCAGCTACCAGCAGAGGGGATTGAAAAATCTGATGGTGTCGTTTGGATGCACGGGCGGGCAACACCGCTCCGTTTATCTTGCGGAGCAATTGGCGAAGCGGCTGAAAGGACGAAGCGGCGTGGAAGTGAGGGTAACGCATCGCGAACTCGAGCGGATGAAGGCCGAACAGGTGTTGGCGGAGCGAGCCGCGACATGAGAGCCATGATTCTGGCGGCCGGGCTGGGGACAAGGCTGCGTCCGCTAACGAATGATCGGCCCAAGGCGCTGGTGGAAGTTTCAGGGCGGACGCTTTTGGAAATCACTCTTCGGCGGCTGGCATTGTTTGGGGTGCGGGAAGTGATCGTGAATGTACACCACTTTGCGGACATGGTCATCGACTACCTGCAGAGAAACGATAAATTTGGAATGCGGATCGAGATTTCCCGCGAAGATGTTTTGCTTGATACCGGGGGCGGGCTGAAGAACGCTTCGTGGTTTTTTCTTGAACACATGCCGGAGACCCACGAGCCATTCGTGCTGCACAACGTAGATGTGATCAGCACGATCGACCTCAGACGGATGCTGGAGGTTCATAGGAAAAACCGAGCACTTGCGACCCTGGCGGTGCAAGATCGAGCGACCTCTCGTTATCTGGTTTTCGATACGGATTATCAGCTTCGCGGTCGTGGGGCGGCGAGCGAGCAAGCTACTGCGACCGTGCCTGCGCCACGCGGGACGCTAGCTTTGGCTTTTTCAGGCGTGCACGTGATTTCGCCTCGCTTGCTTTCGATGTTGTCCGAGGAGGGGTCATTTTCGATCATTTCTTCTTACGTGAGGTTGGCCAGCGAGGGAGAGAAGATATTGGGCTTTCCGGCGGACGAATACTGTTGGCGCGACCTAGGGACGCCAGAAAAGGTTCGCCAAACTGAGCGGGATGCGGAGACGCAGGGTTTCACGCTATAAGGCTTTAGCGCCCGCATTTGCAGACTGTGCAAAACCTAGACGGCAAGTTACGGAAGTTTCCCTACAACTCTTCAAATCATTGTTTCTAAGCATCTTAGCTGGTAGTCATAACTATTGGGGACTTCCTCGTCCTCCAAATTGTGTTTTCTCGGATGACTGGTGCAACCAGCGTGTCTCGAAGTCTGCCTGAGCGCTCGCGCTCGTGGAAAGGCATGTCCGCCGTAGCAAAGCTGTTTATTGCCCTCGTAGTAACCGCGGGCTTGGTAACGCTGATTTACGGGGGAGTTCACCAAACCAGCAAGAACATCGCGGAATTTATCTGCTATTTAGGGATCGCCATTCTGGCTTCTCGACTGAAGGTGAACCTTCCCGGCATCAGCGGGACCCTTTCCGTGAACTTTCTGTTCATCCTCATTGGAGTGCTGGAACTCAGCTTTACCGAGACACTGATTTTGGGAGCAGTGTCGATGGTGGCGCAATGTCTATTTCCAGAACGCCCAAAGGCAATTCAGGTTACGTTTAACGTTTGCGCCGGCTGTGTTTCGACCACCCTCGCTTACGTGGTCTACCACCATCCTCTATCGAATCTCATTATCGGCAATCATCAAATCCTGCTCGGACTGTCGGCAACGGTTTATTTCATTGCCAATGCTGGGTCGATCGCTGCGGTTATTTCACTAACAGAAGGTCGGCCGCTCAGGCGAATTTTGGTGGATTGTTATTTCTGGTCGTTTCCCTATTACCTCGTGGGAGCCGGGGTCGCGGGCATGATTGCGTGGCTGAACCGGACGTTTAACTGGGAAATGTCATTGCTGGTGCTGCCCGTGGTCTATCTCATCTACCGCTCGTATCGTCTTTACCTCGGCAAACTGGAGGATGAAAAGCGCCACGTCGAAGAAATGGCCAACCTGCATCTGCGGACGATTGAGGCTCTGGCGCTGGCGATTGAAGCTAAGGACCATACCACACACGAGCATCTACAGCGCGTCCGGGTTTATGCCATTGAAGTGGCGAAGGAACTCGGAGTAAGCGGACCGGACCTCGAGGCTCTCCATGCGGCGGCACTTTTGCACGATATTGGGAAACTCGCTGTACCCGAACACATCATTTCGAAGCCCGGACGACTCAGTCCGGAAGAATTCGAGAAGATGAAGATCCACACGCTAGTAGGTGCCGAGATTCTCGAACGCGTGCGCTTCCCATATCCAGTCGTTCCGATCGTACGAGCGCACCACGAGAAGTGGGACGGGTCGGGCTATCCGTTGGGATTAAAGGGTGCAGAAATTCCTATTGGAGCACGCATCCTGTCCGCGGTTGACTATCTGGATGCACTGGCATCCGACCGGCAATATCGGCGCGCGCTCCCACTAAAGGACGTGATGCAGAAACTTGCGGCCGAGGCGGGCAAGTCGTTCGATCCCAAAGTGGTGGAAGTTTTGCAAAAGCGCTACCAGCATTTGGAAGAGATGGCAGTCGCCAAGTCCGCAGAGGATCCGAATGCTCCGTTGTCCACGGCTATAAAGATCGAGCGAGGAGTCGAACCGGCGGCCGGATTCGAGAACTCACGGGGGCAGGATTACGCGGGGCAAGAAACGACATTCCTCTCGTCCATTGCCGCTGCACGGCAGGAGGCGCAGGCGCTATTTGAACTCAGCCAGGACTTGGGAGCATCGCTCAGCTTGGGAGAAACATTGTCCGTTTTTTCGGTCAAACTGAAGCCGATGGTCCCGTACGATGCAATTGCGATTTATGTGAAGCGGGAAGACGGATTAGTGCCGGAATATGTAAATGGAGACAACTACCGGTTATTTTCTTCCCTGCGCATTCCGGTGGGGCAGGGGCTGTCGGGATGGGTGGCGCAAAATCGCAAGCCGATTATCAATGGTAATCCATCAGTAGAGCCGGGATACCTGAATGATCCTACGAAGTTCAGTACTTTGCGCTCCGCGCTGGCAGTGCCGCTGGAAGGTGTATCTGGAGTGATTGGTGTTCTCGCACTGTATCGCGGAGAGCGAGATGCGTTTACATCCGATAACTTGCGCATCTTGCTCGCGGTGAGCGGGAAGATGGCTTTGGCGATTGAAAACGCACTGAAGTACCAGCAGGCGGAAAACTCGGCGACCACAGACTATCTCACGGGTTTGCCCAACGCACGGTCACTATTTCTGCAATTAGACCGGGAACTCGCGCGTTGCAAACGTGATAATTCATCGCTGACTGTAATGGTTTCCGACATGGACGGTTTCAAGCAGATCAATGACCGCTTCGGTCATCTCGAAGGGAATAGGGTTCTGCGCCTGTTCGCGCAGGCACTTAAAGACAGTTGCCGAGAGTACGACTATGTCGCGCGGATGGGCGGTGACGAGTTTGTAGTGATCGCCCCGGGGCTCGCGGCCGACGCATCGGGCAAGAAAGCGGAGCAGATGCGGGCTCTCGCTCGCCATGCGGGAAATGAAGTTTGCGGGGAGGAGATCCTGTCGCTGAGCGTGGGGAGATCAATGTATCCGGATGACGGGAGTGACGCCGAGCAACTTCTCGCCGAAGCCGACCGCCGCATGTACTTGGAAAAGCAGAAGCAGCTTGCATACAAGGATCGGCGGGCACACCCGCGCATGAAGTGTCGCGTGACAATCGAAGTACAGACGGAGTCGGGCGGAATTCCACTTTTCGCGAATCTCACCGACGTTAGCGTGGGTGGTTGCTACGTGGAGACCAGCGCGATTCTGGCGGCGGGCAGCAAAATCAGGCTGGGATTTTCGATGGACGATACAAGTCTGTCAGCAGATGGTGTGGTGGCGAGATTGGATCCCGGCGCAGGCATTGCCGTACAGTTCCGCGAGATGAACCGCGAAGGCCGTGAACGCATGTTAAGGGTTCTGGAGTTCGTACAGAAAACGACGACATATTACAACAATCGCTATCTCGACAGTTTGACCAAACGCTGATTTAAGCAGCGTAAAGATCAAGGGTGAGCTGTGGCGGAAACCTGCAAGGTCGTGGCCCGAACGATCTCCGCAGCGATCTGATCGAGCGGTAAGATTTTATCGGCAAATCCAGCCCTGGCAACGAAGCCCGGCATTCCCCAAACAACACTGCTCGCTTCGTCCTGAACGTATATGCGACCACCCACTTGGCGCAGCATTTCGCAGCTTTTCAAACCGTCCTGTCCCATCCCCGTCAATACCACAGCGAGTGTGCGCTCGCGGTAGACCGCGGCTACCGAGCGAAAAAGTACATCAACCGACGGTCGGCAAAAGTTCTCTCGAGGGCCTTGATGAGTCTTCAGGAAAACGGATTGGTTCTCCTGCTGAGTTACCATGTGAAAATCACCGGGCGCAATTACGGCACAGCCTGCCGAGACCGGTTCCCCGGAGATACATTCACGAACCGGCAGTTGCGACTTAGCACTAAGCCGGGCGGCCAGCATAGTGGTAAAGATGGCGGGCATGTGCTGCGCAATGAGGAGCGGCACTGGGAAGTGGGCTGGCAACAAAGGCAAGAGATGTGCCAAGGCATCAGGGCCTCCGGTGGATACACCGATGACCACAATTTTGGCTGGCGCGAGCAGGCGAAGGCGCGAGGGGGCAGATGGCGAGGGGGACGATGGTTTGGCCACCCGGAGAGTGGCGCTCTCGGCTATAGGTAAATGGCACAGTGCTCGGATTCTTGGAATAAGGTCGCGGGTAATGGCCTCCAGCATCGCGGTTCCATCGAAGTTACTGGGTTTGGTGAAGTAATCAGTGGCGCCGAGAGCGAGAGCCTCCAGCGTGACCGAAGCACTTCGCTCCGTGAGGGTACTGAACATGATGATGGGGACCCGACCGTCAAGTTTGCGCAATTCACGAACTGTTTCCAGCCCGTCCATCTCGGGCATCTCGATGTCGAGTAAGACTATGTCTGGCCTTGTCGTTGCGAACTTGGCCAGCGCCAGTCGACCATTCACCGCGGTCGCGATGACTTCCAGATCGGGATCCCGGTTGATCGCATCCGCTAACGCCTTGCGGACGACCACGGCATCATCGACGACTAACACTCGCTTTTTCTTGCTTTGGACCATCACCTCATCTCAAGGCAAACGACTGCAGGAGCCTTGGCCCCTGCAGTCGTGGTCTGGTGGCCTGAACTAGGACGAAGCCTGTGCGGCACGAGCCTTTCCCGCGTTGGATGTGCCGCTGTCTGCCGTGTCGCTCAGTTTGAATTTCTCCACGAGAGTGCGAAGCTGTACGGCCATTTCGGTCAGCTGTTGAGCTGCCTTCAAGGTTTCTTGTGCGCCCCGCGTTGTGCTTTCCGCAGCAGAAGCGACTCCCTGGATGTTGTGCGAGATTTCACCCGAACCTTTGGCGGCTTCTTGCACGTTCCGCGACATCTCGTTGGTGGTGGCGCTCTGTTCTTCCACTGCGGTTGCGATAGTTCCCGAAATGTCATTGATCTGGTTGATGATAGCCGTGATGCTTCCGATGGAGTCCACAGCGCGTTTGGTGTCTTCTTGAATCGCCGTGATCTTCTGGCTGATGTCCTCGGTCGCCTTCGCGGTTTGTTTGGCTAGTTCTTTTACTTCATTGGCTACGACCGCGAAACCTTTACCGGCCTCTCCGGCGCGGGCAGCTTCGATTGTGGCGTTCAAAGCCAGGAGATTTGTCTGTTGCGCGATCGACGTAATGACTTTAATGACTTGTCCAATCTCAGCGCTCGACTCGCCCAACTTGGCAACCGTGGCGTTGGCGGCGTTGGCGGTCTTCACCGCTTCTCCCGCTACTTTGGCGGCTTCGCCGGCATTGCTGGAGATACTCTGAACCGTTGAGGTCATTTCCTCCGCGCCGGTGGCAACACTGTTCAGGTTCGTCGTCACCTGTTGTGTGGCGGTGGCAACGGTATTTGCCTGGGCAGAAGTCTCCTCAGCGTTGCTGCTCATCTCTTGGCTGGTAGATGCCAGTTGTTGCGAAGAACTGGACAGCGCTTGCGCGTTCTGAGCGATGGATTTCATGCTCCCCTGCAGGGTGTCAGCTGTTTTGTTGGTGGCTACGCCAACTTCAGCAAGAGCTTCGATGCAGGCATTCAGGTTGTTCTTGATGGTATTGAAGTCTCCGTTATAAGCGTCGGTAATCTTCGCGCGCTGAGTGGAACTGGGAACGCGGCGGGTGTAGTCGTTGGCCGCCATAGCCTGCAGAACGTCTCCTGCTTCGACCAGACCGTGAGAAATGCTGTCGACATATTTTGCCGCGACGTTCAAAGGACCGATCACGGCGTCCAGAGTGCTGTTTACGCCTTCAACCACCTTCCGGTAATCGCCCTGATGCCGGGTGGCATCGGCGCGGGTCGCCAGCTTGCCATCTATGGCTGCCTGCGTCAGCATTATCGCGTCTGCCATCATGGCGTTGATGGCAAGCTTTTGTGGCGTGATATCGGTCGCGTACTTCACAACTTTGAACGGTTTTCCGTTCAGATCAAGAATCGGATTGTAGGAAGCCTGGATCCAGACCTCCCGGCCACCTTTTCCAATGCGCTTATATTCGGCAGCCTGATACTCACCCCGATTCAGTTTCGTCCAGAATTCTTTGTAGGCAGAACTCTGGCGATAGGCTTCGTCGACAAACATGCTGTGATGCCTGCCTTTGATTTCGTCCAGGGTATAGCCGAGGGCATTCAAGAAATTGTCGTTAGCAGCAATGACGGTCCCGTCCATGCTGAACTCGATCACGGCCTGCGCTTTGCTGATGGCCGAGATCTGGCCCTGATAATCCGCATTGAGGAGCTTCTGCCGGGTGACGTCAGTCGCGTATTTCACAACCTTGAAGGGCTTGCCATTCAAATCGAGGATGGGATTGTAGGAGGCTTGGATCCAGACTTCGCGCCCGCCCTTGCCGATACGTTTGTATTCGGCTGCATCATATTCTCCACGGTTCAGCTTCGCCCAGAACTCCTTGTAAGCCGGGCTCTGCTTGTAAGCCTCGTCGACGAACAAACTGTGGTGTTTACCTTTGATTTCGTCCAATGTGTAACCAAGGGCATTCAGGAAGTTGTCGTTGGCCGTGATGACGGTGCCATCCATATGGAATTCTATGACCGCCTGCGCTTTGCTGATCGCGGCAATCTGGCCATCGCGGTTCGAATCGATCAACTTTTGTTGCGTGATGTCGCGGAAATAGTTGACGATCTTGTAGGGGGTTCCCTGCGCATCCAGGACCGGGTTGTAGGTAAAGTGAATCCAGATTTCGTTCCCTTGCTTGGTCCTTCTCCGACCTTCTCCATGTACGGCCTCCCCGCGGCAAAGCTTCTGCCACAGAGCCTTGAACTCCGCATCATAGTTTGGACTTTGACGAGTTTGCTCGTCGACGAAGAAGCTGAGATGCTTCCCAATGAGTTCTGAGCGGTTGTAGCCGAGTAGTTTTTCGAAGTTTTCATTGACATCAAGGATGATGCCATCCATGCTGTAGTCACTGATCGGCTGGGCCTTGCTCAGAGCAACAATCTGGGCGTGGTCTTCATTCATTTGCTGGCTGAGCTTACCCACTTTTTTTCCCCGCACTCTGTTCATTCCATTCTCCTTGCATTGCTCCGCGCAGGCGGAAGCGTGCTTGTTCAAGTCTAAAATTCGCGGCTACCTTTCCCTTTGGTCAGATCGCCGAGGTCTACGACGCGTTCTATATCGAGCGCCAGAAGCAGGCGTCCGGAGAGTTTGTAAACACCGCGCACCACTTCGCGAGCGAAGCCCTGCAGCGTTTCGGGAGGGCTTTCTAGGGTTTCCTCGTCGACTTCAATCACATCTCCAATCTCGTCGACCAGCAGGCTCACGGCTCCATCGCCGGTGCGCACCACGACGTTCATGGGCAACTGCCCTGCCGGACGATCTCCCAGACCAAGACGACGCCGCAGATCGATGGCTGAAACAATTTGTCCCCGGAGGTTGATCAACCCGCTGACTACGTCGGGAGCAAGTGGGACCCGGGTCATCTCCTGGTGCTGAATTACCTCCTGCACCTTGGGAACCGGGGTGCCGAATACGTGTCCATCCAGAAAGAACGTACAGAACTGTTGTGTCGAAGCCATAGATCCTCCTACGCCTTGCCGGGCGACTCCGCGAAGCCGGGGAGAACATCACGCACGACGCTAGCCACGTCCAGCAGATCCGTTACCCGTTTTTGAACGACAGACGAGCCCAGGATTCCCCGCCGCTCCGCGGGAGCCTGCAGAGAGAGTTTTTCGTCGACGATATCGATGATCCGGTCCACCACGAGGCCGACACTGCGTCCGGCCTCGGAATAGACCACGACTTGCAGCCGGGCGTCGCCGTCAGAGACGGTTGTGGCTGCGTCGGATCCGGCAACGACGCGGGACAAGCGCACCAGCGGCATGATTTGACCGCGGTACTGCATTACTTCCTGCGCTCCGGCAATCTCGATTGCCGATGCTGGGAACTCTTCGAGACGTGCTACGAGCGACAAAGGGATGGCTATGCGCCCGCGGTTGCCACATTGCACAACCAGCAGTGTCTGGCGGTCACCGTTGAGATCCATTTTTACCGCAGTCTTCTGCTTTTCCTTATCATTCAGAGCAGACTCACGGGCAGAAATGACCTGCGCCCGCTGCGCGAGTCCAAGAATGTCGAGGATGAGCGCCACACGGCCATCGCCCATAATGGTTGCACCGGAATAGGCGCTAATTCCTTTCAATTGCTGGCCAAGAGGTTTTACTACGATCTCTTCGGTGTCGGTGATTTCGTCGACCGCCAAGCCAAACTCGTGTCCGTCTGCCTGAACGACGACGATGTTGGCGGCGAAGTCCTGTGCCGGCATGCCGTCCTTGAAACGGGACAGTTGCAGCTCGCGATTCAGGTAAAGCAGAGGCAGGAGCCTTCCGCGCAGGCGGTAGACGGGAGCGCCGTGGACCATCTCAATTCCTTTTCCTGTCTCTCCCGCATCCATCCGCACCAGTTCCAGAAGGCTGACCTGCGGGATGGCGAAGCGCTCGCCGCCCGAGGTAATCATGAGAGCAGGAATGATTGCCAACGTCAGAGGGATTTTTATTTTGACCGTGGTGCCCTTGCCCGGAGTGGACTGAACGTCAACAGTGCCACCGATTTTTTCGACATTCGTCTTAACCACATCCATGCCCACGCCGCGACCGGAAACATTGGTGACTTTCTCAGCGGTAGAGAATCCGGGCAGGAAGATCATGTTGAAGATATCGCGATCAGACATGCGGGAGGCGTGCTGGGCGGAAGCCAGTCCACGTTCAATTGCTTTCTGACGAATGCGCTCCGCATTTAGCCCAGCGCCATCGTCACTTACCTCAATGTTTACCTGACCGCCTTCATGGAAAGCGCGCATTTTGAGAATGCCGGCAGTATTCTTGCCAAGTTGTTTGCGAACCCCGGGCTGCTCGATACCGTGATCGATGCAGTTGCGAACCAGATGAGTCAGAGGGTCTTTGATGGCTTCGATGATTGTCCGGTCGAGTTCCGTGTCCTGACCTTCCATCTCAAGGTGCACATCTTTTCCGCAATTGAGGGCGAGGTCGCGAACGGTGCGGGGGAATTTGTCCCATACGTTGCCGATCGGTTGCATGCGGGTCTTCATGACCTCTTCCTGCAGTTCGGTTGCAATCAGGTTCATGCGCTGGGAGACGGCCTGAAATCCGGCATTTTGTTTCATGCTGGAGAACTGAAGGAGTTGATTGCGGGCTAGGACCAGTTCGCCCACAAGATTCATCAGTCGGTCGAGGAGGTTGACGCCGACGCGTATGGTCTCAATGGCGGTGTCGGGGTTTCGCGACTCGACGGTTTTCTGGGCGGCCAGCACGTCCTCTGGCGCGGCGGCGCCCTGGGCGATCAAGATTTCCCCGATCCGTTTCCGCCCTAGCTCTTGTTGCTGGAGTGCCATCGCAAGATCTTCGGGACGCACATGCCCGCGCTCGAGGAGTACTCCACCAATTTTCGTCGGGTCGGCCATTTGCTCTTTAGCCGACGCCAGGGGAAGCGGTGCTTGACTGTCATTATCAGTGATTGCCGGTTTGTCGCATGGATCAGTTACGGGTGCGCTGGACGCCGGATCGCAGCACTCGGTCCTCTGCTGCAGATCGGCAAGGTGCGCGATCAATGAGGCGTAGTTTTCTTCGCCATCTTCCCCCGATGTCTTAATCGAGGCGAGCATCTGCCGCACGGCATCGACCATGGCGAGCAGCCCGCTCGTCACTTCCGCGGTCAGTGTCAGCTGGCCATCGCGTAATCGGGAGAGTAGGCTTTCACCGGCGTGTGCAAGCTTTTCCAGGCGAGCAAATCCGAGGAATCCACAGCTCCCCTTGATGGTATGTATTGTCCGAAAGACGCTGGCGAGCAATTCTTTTGACGCGGGAGAGGATTCCAGTTTTACGAGCTCTTGGTCGAGCCGATCCAGATTCTCAGTGCTCTCGATAAGAAAATCTTTAATGATTTCGTCCATAAATCCTTACTTGCAGCGATTCGTCTTTTCCGTGTGCAGGCACTGGGCCGTTCTTTGCTTTGTGCGCCACACGTAGGGTCGCGTTTGTCGGTTTCCCTGTCTAGCGCCTCATCGGCAACTGGAGAAGCAACTTAAGTTGGGAACGGTTCAAGCCTGTGGGGGATAAGGCGTACTTGGGGGATGGCTTGATGCCCGTCCTCAACGTCCGTAAACTGATGAGAGATGCATGTCCACGCTCATGGGGCCAGCAGCCCTACGCGGGTACTGAAGATTTCTTTAGGCGTGACGTTTGCCTACATCGTTTTGTTGGTAGTTGCGGGTATCCGCGCCCACTCCCTTGCGCTACTCTCTGAGGCTGGGCATAACCTTTCGGACTTTCTTGCTCTTCTCTTGTCACTGGTAGCTGTTTACTTTCAGACACGTCCAGCTAGTTCGACTAAAACCTACGGATACCATCGGGCCGGGGTGCTGGCGGCGCTAGTCAACGCCAGTTCGCTCGTCGCGGTGTCGTTCGTTATCTTCTACGAGGCGTTCCGCCGTCTGCAGCATCCTGAACACGTTCAGGCCTCTCTCATGATGTGGGTAGCCGCTGCTGGTGTGATCATGAATGGGGCGATTGCCTTAATGCTGTACCGCTCCGGCGGAGATGTGAACATGCGCAGCGCCTTGCTCCATGAGGTCGGAGACACGCTATCTACTGCAGCTGTGATTGCCGGAGGCTGGGCGATTCTGGTTACCGGCGACTACTGGATTGATTCCGCACTATCAATGGCGATCGGCGTGTTAATTCTCTGGTCGGGCTTCGGCATCGTGCGGGAGACCCTTAACATCCTGCTCGAAGGGACGCCACGCGGGATGAAGCTGGAAAAGATCGAATTGGAGATCCGTTCCGTCGAGGGCGTTAACGACGTGCACGATCTCCATGTCTGGAGCATCGGAAGCGAGACGCACGCGCTCTCCTGCCACATTTCGATCGCGGACATCCCTCCATCGGTTAGCGAACGGATTCTCCGAGACGTGAAAGAACGGCTGTTGCATCACTTCCGCATCGATCACACCACCATACAGTTTGAGCATGTTGTTTGTGAGACCGCTCACGGCTGCGTGATTCCGCTGATTGAAAGCGAAGAGCATCACCATCATCACAGCCATTGATCAACCACCCTCAGACATTCTGGTTGTTGTAGATCTCCCGGGCGCGTTCGATCGTGTCGGCATCGTCGGCTGACTTGTCGGGACGTAATCGGACAATCCTTGGGAATCGCAGGGCGTATCCGCTCTCATGCCGGTCGGACTGCATCATGTTGTTGAAGGCGACTTCCAGCACAATCTTCGGCTCGACGACTCTCCGGAATCCCTGATCTTCGATCGTGTGCTCCTGGAACCATGTGGTCATCTCAGCAATTTCGGCATCGGTCAGGCCCGAGTAAGCCTTGCCGATATTGACCAAGTTGTCTCCGTCCCAAATGGCGAAGGTGTAATCGCTGAGCACGCCGATGCGCTTGCCGTGACCTTGCTCGACGGCGGTGACGACGACATCAAGGGTGGCGAGCTCACGCTTCATCTTCAGCCAGGACTTACCCCGTTTGCCGGGGCTGTAAGGTGAATTGAGATCCTTGATCATCAGCCCCTCATTGCCGCGTGCCCGAGCGGCTACGAAAAGGCGATCCAGTTCTTCCGCGGTAGTGGCGTGAAAGACCGGCGCGCGGATCACCGCGGCAGATGCCAGTTCTCGCTCGTCTCCAAATGCTAGCTTTACTTGCTCGACCTTTCTCGTGAGATTGTTATTCGCCGGGGAAAGGACTCGTTCAGCACAAAGGAATTCATCCAGGAATCGGGCCCGCTCGCGCAGGGGATCGTCGATCATCAGCTTGCCGGCGGAATACAGAACGTCGAATACTAGAAAGGCGACCGGGTTCTCACGCAGCATTTTGTCGCTGACTTTCTTTCTGCCGAGCCTTTGCTGAAGCACACTGAAGGGGCGCGCGCGCCCGAGATTCTGGGCCTTGGCTCCGCCGTCGTCGGAGACGCCCTCGTCGACCACAACCTTTGCGCTCTCCAGTTGGGGTGGGTATTCCCACGCCACGATCTCGCCGTCGAGAATTGCTTCACCGGGTAAGCGTGCCAGGGCCGGAGGTAACTCCGGAAAGGACTCTGTGATTTCGTCGCGCGTGCGGGAGAAGATCTTCACTTCTCCTCCAGAGATATGTGCCTGCGCGCGGATGCCGTCGTACTTGTCCTCGACAGCGGCATCGGAAAAATAACTTAGCCCCTCCTCTGGCGATTCGATCGGACTTGCGAGCATGAATCCCAGCGGATGGAACAGTCGCATCCTTGCTTCTGAAAGGCTGCCGTTCGCCGCCAGACGCAAGGCTTCTCCGATGTCGCCCAGCAGCATGTTAGCCCGTTGCACTTCGACCACGGTGCAGCCATAGGCTTTGGCGATCGCCTCTTCGACGAGGCTCTCTTTCAGACCGATGCGAAGATCGCCGGTCATGATCTTAATGATGTACTTGGCTTCGGGGGGCGTGGCGCGGGAGAGTGTGTCGCGCACGATCTCGGTCTTGGCGGATGCGCCGCGTGCGGCTGCAATCCGGCGAAATGCGTGCTCCACCTCGGTGATGCTGAGTCCACTGCCCATCCCTTCACGCAGGACGGCGCCGGCGACGGCTCCGAGGTCTCCATACTGACGGTATGCGGCGGTGAGCTCGCTTTCTTCCTTGCCGGCGAGTTGCGCCACGATGACCCATAAGGAACGTCCTCCAACTTGTAGCGTGGATTCTTCCCATGCGGGGAACGGCCGTCCTGAAAGGAATACTGCTGACAGGGCAGCCTCATCCGTCGATCGGGACTTCAGGTAGTCGGCGACGATTCCCGTCTTCAACAGTTTCTTTGTGGTCGCGGCGATCGCTTCACATGTCGAGGCAAATTGCTGCATAGATTCCGGTTTGATGCGCGCCATGGGCCGATCGCCAAGTCAGGCGCCAGTTTCCATTGTCGGCGCAGCCCCCCTTTCAAATGGTACATGGGGTGAGACTTAGCTCCGGTCCCCATCTGCCGGAAAACGTTCCAGCGTATGGTAATCTAGAACGTGTGTCTTGCCCCCGTCAGGAGCATCTAATATTCGTGCGCTTAATTAAGAACTATCTCCGATTCTTAGCCGCCGTGCAGCTCCTTCCCGCCCTTGAAAGCGGAGAAGAGACTCTGGTTGGCGGGCAGGCCGTGCTTGAGGGTGTGATGATGCGTTCTCCACACGCCTGGGCGATCGCCTGCCGCAAGCCTTCGGGGGAAGTCGTCACCCTGAGCGAAACGCTCGAACGGCCGTCGGAGAAGCATAAATGGATGGCTTGGCCCATTGTGCGGGGCGTAATGACGCTCGGCTACGCCATGAACCTGGGCTATCGCGCTCTGAAGTTTTCGGCGAACGTAGCCATTGAAGACATCATGCAGGACGATGCCGCGAAAGCTAACCGGAAAGCAGAGTTCGTTTCCGCCACAGAAATTGCCGGAACCGCCTCCAAATCGCGGGAGAAAGCAGCCTCCATTAGCGGTTGGCTGGCAACGGTGAACATAGTGATCTCTCTCGCATTCTTCATCTTCATGTACAAGTACATCCCGTTGTTGGCAGCAACGGAACTGAAGAAGATGGATCCAGCGCTGGGTGGGCGAATCATCTTCAATCTGATTGACGGCGGGATCCGGCTGCTATTGTTCCTGCTTTTTATTTGGGGAGTTTCCCTGTGGAAGGACATTCGCCGCGTGTACGAGTATCACGGGGCTGAACACAAGACAGTATTCGCCTTTGAGAATGGTGATCCCCTTGATACCGCGTCCGTGCAGAAATATTCCACGTTCCATCCGCGTTGCGGAACCAGTTTCCTCATGACCGTGATGCTGATTTCGATCGGCTTTTACATGCTGGTTCCTTTCACAACGTTTTGGGCGCGCTTTGCCTCTCGCATTGTGCTGCTGCCCATCATCGCCGGTGTTTCTTACGAAATTATCCGTTTTGCGGCCAAGCATCGGGGATCGCTGTTTGCCCTGATGACGGCACCGGGCTTGTGGCTGCAGCGCATCACGACCAAGCCTCCATCGAACGAGCAGGCGCAGTGCGCGATTGTTGCCCTCGACCAGGCCATGTCGCTGGAAAAAGAACGTGGCGGCGAGTTGGTCATCGCCTAGCGGCCCCGCCGCGAATACTTCCTCCGCCCCTTCCGATCACACTACAATGCCGTAGAGACGTTGCGTCTCGCCCCGCTGCCCGCGGGCTCACGGCCAGACCGAAACGTAGCCAGCTACGTGTTACGGAGCCGAATGACATGTTTGAAAGACTCGATCAAATCGAAGCACGTTATGAAGAGCTAACCCAGGCTCTCGCATCGCCGGACATTGTGAACGACTCGGCGAGATATCAGAAGACTGCCAAGGCCCACAGTGAGGTCGCTCCTGTCGTCGAGAAGTACCGCGAGTACAAGGATCTCACCAAAGGTATCGCCGAAAGCAAGGCCGTTCTGGCGGATGAAAAAGACGCGGACATGCGCGCCTATGCGCAGGAAGAACTCGACCGGCTGCAAGGCCGGGTCGCCGGCGTGGAAGAGGAACTGAAAGTCCTGCTGTTACCCAAAGACCCGAATGACGAAAAGAACGTTATTCTCGAAATCCGGGCCGGGACCGGTGGCGACGAGGCAACCTTGTTTGCCGCTGAGGTATTCCGCATGTACACCCGATATGCGGAGACCCAGCGCTGGAAGGTAGAAGTGCTGTCGACTTCTGAATCGTCCGTGGGTGGCCTGAAAGAAGTCATCGCCATCATTGAAGGCAATCGCGTGTTCTCGCAACTCAAGTATGAAAGCGGCGTGCACCGGGTGCAGCGCGTTCCGGCAACGGAGCAGCAGGGGCGGGTGCATACGTCGGCGGTGACCGTCGCGGTGCTGCCGGAAGCCGAAGATGTCGACATCAAGATCGAAGCCAAAGACCTGCGCATTGATACCTTCTGCTCGTCCGGCCCGGGCGGCCAGTCGGTGAACACCACGTATTCTGCAGTGCGGATTACTCACATTCCCACGAATACAGTCGTCAGTTGCCAGGACGAAAAGTCGCAGATCAAGAATCGCGAAAAGGGCATGCGCGTGCTTCGCAGCCGTCTTTATGAAATAGAAATGGAAAAGCAGCAGCAGGCCCTGGCCAAGGAGCGCAAGGCGATGGTCGGCTCGGGCGACCGCAGCGAGAAAATCCGCACCTACAATTTTCCGCAGAACCGGCTTACAGACCACCGGATTGGTTTCACGATTCACCAGCTCGAAGCTGTGATGGACGGAAAGATTCAGCCGTTGATTGAGGCTTTGATTACTCACTATCAGTCAGAAAAGTTGAAGCAGGAAACCGCCAGTGTGGTTTAGGAACATCGTCGCGGTCCACTGAGGTAGAAAGCATGCCTGGATTGCCAGAGACGCTCGCATCCGCCCTCGCCAGCCGCTATGTCGCGAACGCGGAACGCATTTACGAGCTGGCCTCGCCGCTTACAAACACACAGTTCTGGAACAAGCCCTTCCCCTATGGAAACAGCTTTGGCCACCTCGTTCTGCACCTTACCGGCAATTTGAATTACTACATTGGTGCAATAATCGCAAACACGGGGTACATCCGTGACCGTCCGATTGAGTTCAACGACTCAAACCCTCCATTGAAGGAAGAAGCGCTCCAACGCTTGCATGAGGCCATTGCGATGGTACTGGCCACCATCGGCAAGCAGTCACCTGAGGATTGGACTATGGAATATTCCGGCGCGGGCACGAACGCCAGGAATCGACTTGATATGGTGATGCAGTGCGCCGCCCACATGCAGCATCACATCGGTCAGATGATCTATCTGAGTTACGGGTGGCAGCGGCAGGAGCATTAATAGGCAACCACTAGCGCAAGTTCTTCACCTAAACCCAAGCTATGTCCAAAGCAAGATCTGCCTCCCTTCTAGCATTAGCCGGATTCGGCTTCGCTACCGCCGGTGCAGCCTGGTATGGCGCGCGCTATAGCCGAAACGGCAATCGCGACACCTGGTATCGCCAGCTCGATAAGCCCCGCTTTACTCCTCCGGATAAAGTCTTCCCTGTCGTTTGGACGACGCTTTACGCTTTGATTGCATGGTCCGGGTGGCGCATCTGGAACGCCGCGCCTTCCAGGGAGCGCAACACTGCATTGCGGCTATGGATCTCGCAGCTTGCCGCCAATGCGAAATGGTCGAAGTTGTTCTTCGGCCAGCATCGTGCAACGCTTGCCCTGCTCGACGTGCTTGCGCTGGAGGGTTCGATCTTTTCCTACATTAAGGCCGCACGTAAGGTAGATCGAGCGGCTGGGAATGCGTTCATTCCTTATGCAGCCTGGGTTGCCTTCGCTGCCGTGCTCAATGCGGAAATTCTTCGACTGAATCCTCAAGAAGTATGAGTCGCTTCGAGACTCTATTATCATTACCGCTCCGAAAGAACCTAGTCATTCCACGCCAGGGCCTGAACGTGTTGAAATAAGTCTGTGCAAGTCAAGCAAGCGCTAAGCGCAGCGATTTCGCGGCTGGCTGCGGGCGAAATCCCTTCTCCCCGCTTGAACGCCGAACTTCTGCTCATGTTTACACTGGGTTGCGATCGGGCATATCTCTTTGCCCATCCTGAGCGGGAACTGACGTCCGAGGAGGAATCCCGTTTCGAGGCCGCGCTGGCCGAGCGAGCGCGGGGCGTCCCGGCGCAGTACATCACAGGCCATCAAGAATTCTGGGGGATGGATCTAATCGTCAGCCCCGCAGTACTCATTCCACGTCCGGAGACCGAGCATGCGGTTGAGACTGTGCTTGGAATCGTGGCGTCAGAGAACCAAGGTCTGCGGTCCGAAGTCCGAATTGTCGACGTGGGAACCGGGTCTGGCGCCATCGCTCTCGCTCTTGCGAACGAATTACCGAAAGCCGAGATTCACGCGACCGACATTTCTTCACCCGCACTCGAAATTGCCCGCGCCAATGCCGCGCGACTTCAATTAGAAACCCGGATTCAGTTTCATCGAACCGACCTTCTCGAGGGCGCGGGCGTCGATTTCGACGTGGTTGTTTCCAATCCTCCGTATGTGGGGGAATCCGAGGAGGATGAGGTTCAGCTGGAAGTCCGCAAATTCGAGCCTCGAACGGCCGTCTTTGCAGGGCCGATTGGAACCGAGGTGATTGAGCGTCTGATTTCTCAGGCCTACCTAGCATTGCGGCCCGGCGGATGGCTTGTGCTTGAAATCAGCGGGACGATTGCGGATCGAGTCCGAAGTCTACTGGCTGGGTGGGACGATTTTCAGTTCGTTCCTGACCTTCAGTCGATCCCGCGCGTGGTGCGGGCTCGCAAGGCACCGGAGTGACTCTAACGGCGCGCAGCGGCCGGCTGTATTTCCTCGACATCAATGATGTCGGTCGGATACTTCCCCGTGTAGCAGGCGGAACAATAAGAAATCTTCTCACCTTCACCGCACGCCCTCTTTAAGCCTTCCAGCGAGAGATAAGCCAGGGAATTAGCTCCAATGTAGTCACGTATCTCATCGATCGTTTTGTTAGCGGCGATAAGTTGCTTCTTCGACGGAGTGTCGACCCCGTAATAACAGGGAGAAATGGTCGGAGGACACGAAATGCGCATGTGCACCTCGGTGGCCCCCGCGCTCCGGATCATGCGAACAATCTTGCGGCTGGTGGTTCCGCGCACGATCGAGTCGTCGATCAGAACGATCCGCTTCCCTTCGAGAAGTGAACGGACGGGATTGAGTTTCAGCTTCACACCAAAATCGCGGACGCTCTGGCTCGGCTCGATAAAAGTACGTCCAACGTAATGATTGCGAATCAATCCAAATCGAAATGGGATGCCACTCTCGGCCGCATAGCCGACGGCAGCGGTTACGCCCGAGTCCGGCACTGGGACTACAAGATCGGCATCAACCCCGGCCTCGCGAGCCAGTTGCCGCCCTAATTCCTCCCGGCTTTGCTGAACCGGCCGGCCAAACACCAGGCTGTCCGGACGGGAAAAGTAGACGTGCTCGAAGATGCAGCTTGATTGCGGTGCCGCGGTGGAATAGAAGCGAGAACTCACGCCCTCGGGACCCACCACGATGAGTTCTTCGGGCTTCACGTCGCGAACGTAATCGGCGCCAATCAGATCGAAGGCGCAAGTCTCAGAGGCGAAGACGATGGTGTCTCGCTTTTGTCCTTCAAGAGCCGGAATTCGGCCCATGGCGAGCGGCCGGAAGCCCCGCGGGTCGCGAACTGCGAAGACGCGGTCGTTGCTCATCATCACCAGAGAAAATGCTCCCTCCACGCGGCGGAGCGCGTCGGCCATTGCCTCTGGCAGAGTGTGTTCCTTCGAGAGCGCAATCAGGTGAACGATGACCTCGGTATCGCTATTGGTCTGAAAGATCGAGCCCTGACTCTCGAGCCGGGCGCGAACGGGCCCGGCGTTGACCAGATTCCCGTTATGCGCGACGGCGAGGGCTCCCTTATTCGATTGCACAAGGATTGGCTGCGCATTCAGCAGCGCTGAGTCGCCGGCAGTAGAGTAGCGGGTGTGGCCAATGGCAAGCGTGCCGCGCATCTTCGCGAGCACGTCTTCGGTAAAAATATCGGCCACCGAGCCCATGGCTTTGTGCGACCGCGAGGTCAAACCGTCGGACGTGACGATGCCGGCGGATTCCTGGCCTCGATGCTGGAGCGCGTGCAGTCCGAGATAGGCGAGCTTCTCTGCCTCGGGATGGGAGAAAATCGCAACGACTCCGCATTCGTCGTGAAATTTATCCGGTATATGCATTTGCTAAGTTTCCGTTCTGAACAGACGATCTACGCCCTTTCCGATCAAATACCAAAGAAACGATCCAGCCAAAAAGTAGTACAACACTATCCAAATCAACGACACGTCGATATTCATCAAGACTGGCGAGGCCAGCAGCGTAAGCGGGAAATCGACGATGCCAACCCTTGGCACGATCTCCTGAACGTCCCAGATGCAAACAGCAACCAGAATTACGAAATGGAACAGAGGCATCAAAACGGCAAACCGCCGAAGCTCGGTTAAAGAAGACGCATTTCGCATACCTACCCTAGTCTGCTGCGACCAGTTCCGGATCCGTCTTCAAAGCGCTTTCCAAGGAGCTTTCGTACGAGTTCCGGAGTCGGGCGACTGCGACCGAAATAAAGATCTTTCCGTCGAAAGAAATTTCGAGCTTCTCCGGAATCGTCTCTCCGATCACTTCTGCTGCGACACCGTATTTTGCGGACACTTCTTTGATTCGCGCCACCCTGTCTGGGTCGCAAGAGACAAGGATGCGGCTGGCATCTTCTCCAAACAGCGCATACTCAGCAAAGAGTCCGCTCGACGCCAGGTTCACGCGCGCACCCAAGCCCTTGGGAAAAGCCTTTTCGGCCAGTGCGACTGCGATCCCGCCATCGGAGCAATCGTGCACCGAGTCGACCAATTCCTGTTGGACCAGATCAATCGCAGCTTTCTGCAGCGCGGCTTCTTTTTCTAGATCGAGCTCCGGCGGGTATCCCCACAGCGCCCCCAGAATTTCTTTGGCGTATTCGGATGAGCCGAACTCGGTCTCCGCATCGGTGATATCGCCCGCATCTCCGGTCCGCAATAGCACGATCGTGCGTCCCGGAGCGGCAAAATGCATTTTCGCCGTTTTGTGTACGTCTTCGAGAATGCCCACGACACCAAGCACCGGCGTCGGATAGATCCCTTCACCCAAGGTTTCGTTGTAGAAACTCACGTTGCCGCCTGTGATGGGAATCTCCAGTTCCTCGCACGCTTTGGTGATGCCGTCGATGGTTTGCGAGAATTGCCACATGATGTGCGGCTTTTCTGGGTTTCCAAAGTTCAGGCAATTCGTCGCTCCCACTGGAGTTGCGCCGGCGCATGCCACTTTGCGGGCGGCCTCGGCGACGGCGTGCAT
>Ga0102924_1001304_pt1 | contig 29352 bp, 30 predicted proteins | sample PaiPotPPM11metaG_FD_80116 | JGI IMG/M metagenome (GOLD analysis project Ga0102924, IMG submission 80116) | Iron sulfur acid spring bacterial and archeal communities from Banff, Canada, to study Microbial Dark Matter (Phase II) - Paint Pots PPM... ... | reverse complement strand
GGGATGGGAGGGATCGTTTCGTCGCGGAGCCTGTCATCGGGACGCGCGACTTCGCGCGGTCCGGTTGGCTCCTCGCGATGACGCCGGCTCAACCGCCTTTGAGCGCTGCCGTCAGCCGCAATGCCTGATCCGATAGCACGCTCGGGTCCTCTTTGACGCTGGCCGGCGGCTTCAGTGCGACACCGGCCTTTCGTGGAATGACGTGCACGTGCAGGTGAAACACCACCTGACCGCCGGCCGGCTCGTTGAACTGTTGGATGGTGAGGCCGTCGGCGGCAAAGACCGTCACTGCGGCGCGCGCGATCGTCTGCGTTGCTTTGATCAGATGCACGAGGTCGTCCGGGGTAATATCGAGGATCGTGCGGGCAGCAGCTTTCGGGATCACCAGCGTATGGCCCGGCGCCCGCGGCATGATGTCGAGGAAAGAAAAAACCTTGTCGTCCTCGAATATTTTGTGCGCCGGCAGTTCGCCGCGCAGGATTTTGGCGAAGATGTTGTTTGGATCATAAGCCGGCATCGCGGTCTCCGCTGCGCTCGTAGTCATCAATCCTGTTCCAGATCGATATCCTTGCGGTACGGCGCCAAAGTCGCAAGCTCGGCGCCCGCCGCCGCCACATAGGCCCGCTCACGCACCAGATAGTCGGCGATGGCCCGCCGCAGGCCTGCGTCGGCGATGTAGTGGGCGGAATGGGTTGTCTTCGGCATATAGCCGCGGGCGATCTTGTGTTCGCCCTGGGCGCCGGCCTCGACGAAATTGAGCTTATGGGTAATCGCGTAATCGATGGCCTGATAGTAACACAGCTCGAAATGCAGGAACGGATGATGCTCGATAGCGCCCCAGTGCCTGCCGAACAGCGTGTGCGAGCCGATGAAATTGATCGCGCCGGCAATCCAGCGCCCGGCGCGCTTGGCCATCACCAGCAGGACTTGATCGCGCATCCGCTCGCCGACCAGCGAGTAGAACGGGCGCGTGAGATAGGGCCGGCCCCATTTACGCGACCCGGTCTCCATATAGAACTGAAAGAAAGCGTCCCACACGCCTTCGGTGAGGTCGCTGCCGCTGAGCCAGTGCACGGTTACGTCATTGGCCAGCGCATGGCGGCGTTCGCGCTTGATCGTCTTGCGCTTGCGCGCCGACAGCGCCGCGAGGAAATCCTCGAAGCTCGCATAGCCTGAATTCGCCCAGTGAAACTGCTGGTCGGTGCGTTGCAGAAAACCCTGCTGGCCGAGGAACTGGCACTCCGGCTCGGTCGCGAAGGTGACGTGAACCCCTGACGCGTCGTCGAGCCGGCAAAGCTCGATCAAGCCAGCTGCGAGCGCCTGACGGGCGACCTCGGCATGCTGTCCCGGCCGTATCAGGAGCCGGCGTCCGGTCGCCGGTGTGAACGGCACAGCGACCTGGAGCTTTGGGTAATAACTGCCGCCGGCGCGCTCGTAGGCTTCGGCCCAGCCGCGGTCGAACACATACTCCCCGCGGGAGTGGCTCTTCACGTAACAGGGCGCGGCGCCGAGCAGCGCTCCATCCGTGGTTTTGACCAGAAGGTGGCGCGCTTGCCATCCGGACCGCCCGCCAACTGAGCCCGAGTCCTCTAAGGATGAAAGAAAAGCATGTGATATGAATGGATTGTATGTTGATTCCTCATCAACTTGTTGAGCGTTCGTCGTGGCGGTGCGCGCGGACTCTCCTGCCGGATTGGCGCAGCTATCCCACCCGGCAGGATCCAGTTGGCCGATAGCGCCGAGGGCATGGACGTGCAGTGCGGCTGCGGTCTCGCCGCGTCCCTGTTTGTCAGCGCCCACGGCCTTGCTTCGCGCCTCGGTCATGGCCGAAAACCTTCGAAGATCATCTGGTCGGCCCAGCGAGCGGCGTTCTGCCGCTCGGATTGCGTGCGCACCGCCCAGGTGAGGAGTGGCAGGCTTAAAACGTGCCGTGCGAACAGTGGTGCCAGCGCCGGGAGATCGGCGACCGAATAAGCCACGAATTGCGGTCGCGCCGTCAAGGCCGTGAGCAGGTATCCCATGCCGTGCCGCATCCAGGCCGGCATCAGGTCCCAATACGGGTGCGGCCGGTACTTTGCGGCAATGATCCCGCGCGTGAGCCGGGGGCCTTTTTCGCGCAGCAGTGCCAGTTGGCCCGGGTCGAACGACATCGGCGCCACCGGACCGCGATAACTGCCGAGAACCTCGGCGACGCGCGCGGGCAGGCGGCCGTCGCCGTTGAACCGGCTTTTGAGCTCGACCAGCATGGTGACGCGCCCGTCAACGAGGTCGCACAGGTCTCCGAGCGTCATCATGCGATCGTCGCTGCCGCGGAAAGGAATTCGCTTAAGCTCGGCTGCGGTCAACTGATCGAGCCGGCCTTCGCCGTCGGTCAGGCGGTCAAGCACATCGTCGTGATGCACCATGGCCTCACCGTCGGCGGTGATTTGCACATCGACCTCAATGCCGTAATTGGCCGCGATGGCCGCGCGCACGGCCGACGGCGTGTTCTCGATAACGCCGCGCGCCGCATCATGCAGCCCGCGATGGGCGATGGGCCGCGCAATAAGCCAATCGAGCAATGTCCACACCGTCCTAGGATACCTCGAACGTGCCCTCGACCTCGACAGACGCATCGGCCGGCAATGCCGCTACCCCGACGGTCGAGCGCGCGTGCTTGCCCTTGTCGCCGAACACCGCCACCATGACGTCCGAGGCGCCGTTCATCACCTTCGGGCCATCGAGAAATCCCGGTGCCGAATTAATAAAGCCGCCAAGCCGCACCACGCGCACAACTTTGTCGAGATCGCCGAGCGCCGCCTTGACCTGATTCAACAGGCTGATGGCGCAGGCGCGCGCCGCCTTTTGCCCATCTTCGATCGACACGCCGCCGCCGAGTTGGCCCTTGGCGACGAGTTTGCCGGCTCCGTCGAGGCAAATCTGGCCGGAGACGGTGAGCAAATTGCCGGTGCGCACGAAGGGAACGTAATTGGCGATCGGTTTGGCCGGCTCCGTGAGCGTGATGCCAAGCTCTTTCAACTTGTTTTCGACCGTGCCGGCCATCGCTGTCCTCCAAACGGCTTTCATTCAAATTTTAAGGCGCATTGTCTTCGCCGATCACCGCAGGCCATGCAAGCGTGCCGGACGCGGATCATGGTTGCGGGGGGCGAGCAGGGTCCCTATCTTCGCCGCAATTCGAACGACTTAAAGAAACGCACATGTGCAGGGGGAGCGACGGGACGGGGCGATTCCGTAGGCGAGCAGAGCGAGAGGACTATCGTGGATCACGCGTTCGCGTCGCGGGGCGCCGCCATTGCCTTGATACTGGCGTTCTTTGCGCCGGTATCCGGCGCAGCAGCGCAGGACACGCCGATCGTATTGGTGCCGCACCGGGCGCTCTACGACCTCACGCTTACCAAGACGCGCGGTAATTCGCAGGTCGCCGGCGTGCGCGGGCGCATCCTCTACGACTTCGGCGGCAATGCCTGCGAAGGATATTCGCTCGAGTTTCGCCAGGTTTCCGAGCTGGATTCCGGCGAAGGCAAGGTGTCCACCAGCGATCTGCGCTCGACGACCTGGGAAGGCGCCGACGCCAAAAGCTTCAAATTCACGTCGCAGAATTTTATCGATGAGAGCCTCGTCGACACAGTTGATGGCCGTGCCGAGCACAGCGCGACCGAAACCGCCGTGGACCTCAGCAAGCCCGAGCAGAAGAATCTCGACCTCGATGCCAAGGTGGTGTTTCCGACCGAACACATGGTGCGGGCGATAGCGGCGGCGCGCGCCGGCAAGACCATCCTCGATTTTCCGGTCTATGACGGCTCGGAAACCGGCGAAAAGGTATTCGACACGCTGACCGTGATCGGTCACAAGATCACGCCAAACGAGCGTGGTCACGACGACGCTGCGGCGAACGAAGCGAAGCTCGCCAAGGTGCCGCGCTGGCCGGTCACAATCAGCTATTTTGACAAGAGCAAAAACAAGGAAACCTCAGAACAGACACCGGCTTATGCGATCGGCTTCGAGCTTTATGAGAACGGGATTTCGCGAGCCTTGTCGCTCGACTACAACGATTTTGTCGTGACCGGAAAGCTCACGTCGCTCGACATCAAGGAAGCAAAGCCTTGTCCCTGAGGGGACTTAGGGCTCCTCCGGCCGCTCGAAGGCAAGCCCCCTGACCACGGCGTCATCGCCGAACCGGGCGCGAACGCGGTCGACCGCATGCTCGGCCTGCGCAGCACGGCCGTCGACAAGGTCGGCGGGGTCGGCTTGATCGGCCGTGACGATACCGCTTACGCCAACGCCGATGAGGCGAAAACGGGTGCCGTCGGTCTCGCGTTCGAGCAGGCCGCGCGCCGCGGCAAAAATACGCTGGGCGAGCTGCGTCGGCGATTCCAAGGAACGCGCACGGGTGCGAATCCGGAAATCGGCGGTCTTGAGCTTTACCGTCACGGTCGAACCGGCCAGTTCCTTGGCCTTCAGGCGCGCCGATACTTCCTCCGTCAGGCTCCACAGGATCCGTTCGAGCGAGCGGAAGCCGGACAGATCGCGCTCGAACGTCGTTTCCGAGGACACGCTCTTTGTTTCCCGATCGGCACTGACCGTGCGCGCATCGAGGCCACGGGCAAGCCGCGCCAGGCGGCGGCCTTCCTCGCCATAGCGGCGCGCCAGATCGGTCTCGCTCGCGCGTTGCAGATCGGCGATACGGAGAAAGCCGTCGCGGGCGTAACGCGCCGCGCTTGCCCTGCCGACGCCGTAGATAAAGCTCACCGGCTTGGGCGCGAGGAATGCCTGCGCTTCGCTTGCACCCAACACGGCGAAGCCGCGCGGCTTGTCGAGGTCCGAAGCAACCTTGGCGAGGAACTTGTTGCAGGACAGGCCGATCGAAACGGTGATGCGCAGCGTTTTTTCGACGTCTGCGGCGAAGCGTGCAAGCGCTTTGGCGGGCGGCATGCCGTGCAAGCGCTCGGTGCCGCCCAGATCGAGGAATGCTTCGTCGATCGACAAAGGCTCGACCAGCGGCGTCAATGCCAGCATCATCTGGCGCACTTCGCGTCCGGCCTTGGAATATTTCTCCATGTTCGGCCGGATCACCTTGGCCTGCGGGCACAGCCGCAAGGCCTCGAACATCGGCATCGCCGATTTCACCCCAAACGTGCGGGCGACGTAGCAGGCCGCGGCAACGACGCCGCGCTTGCCGCCGCCAACGATGACCGGCTCCGCCGCCAGCGAAGGATCGTCGCGTTTTTCGATGGTGGCATAAAAGGCATCACAATCGACATGGGCGATGGTGAGGGCTGCAAGTTCGTCGTGGCGAACAAGGCGCGGCGAGCCGCAGGCGGGACAGCGGGCGGCCCGCGGCGGGGCATCGGCAAGACAGTCGCGGCAAAAGCTTAAGCTCACGGTACGTCCCGCTCCCAAGAGCCGCCGAGCATGTTATGCGCCCGCGCAATATCGGCCGGATCAATGGCGGCGCTGTCGGCGAAGGCAATCAAGAGAGACTCGTCGGCGAGCATATGCTCGAGCACGCCTGCGAGAAAGCGCGAATGCCTCGCCGACTCACGTATTCGCTCGGCCGTCAGTCCGGTTGCGGCAAGGAAGCCGGCGAGCCGCTCCGGCTCCTCGGCAATGAATTCAAGCACCTGAATCGCCAGTATTTCTGCCGCTTCTCGCGTTTGTGACGACCTCGTCTTCATGGGTTCCTATTTGCCTTTCCGTAACAAATCGGGACTACGGTGACGGTAACGGCGGTAGCGCAGCGGCCGAGTCATCCGTGCGCTTGCCGCCGAAGGCATTGGGCTGGGGGCAGCCAAAGGACCGGGGATGGCCAAAACAGTCCTGATTGTGGAGGACAACGAGCTCAATATGAAGCTCTTTCACGATCTGTTGGAGGCTCACGGCTACGCCACGGTCGGCACGCGCAACGGCATCGAAGCGATTGACCTTGCGCGCAAGCACCGACCCGACCTGATCCTGATGGACATTCAGCTTCCCGAGGTGTCCGGCCTCGAAGTCACCAAATGGCTGAAGGACGATCAGGAGCTGCGCCGCATTCCCGTGGTCGCCGTCACCGCGTTCGCCATGAAGGGCGATGAAGAGCGGATCCGGGAGGGCGGCTGCGAGGCCTATCTGTCGAAGCCGATCTCGGTCGGCAAGTTCATCGAGACCATTCGCCACTTCCTCGGTAATCCGCAATGACCGCGCGCGTCCTTGTCGTCGATGACGTGGCCGCCAACGTGAAGCTGCTTGAGGCGCGGCTGTCGGCGGAATATTTCGATGTCATCACCGCCATGAGCGGCGCCGAGGCGCTGGCTATGTGCGAACGCGCCGAATGCGACCTCGTGCTGCTCGATGTCATGATGCCCGACATCGACGGCTTTGAAGTCTGCCGGCGATTGAAGACCAACTCGGCCACCCATCACATTCCGATCGTGATGGTGACGGCGCTCGACCAGCCGTCCGACAAGGTCCGCGGCCTCGAAGCAGGCGCCGACGATTTTCTCACCAAGCCGATTCCCGAAGTGGCGCTGATTGCGCGGGTGCGCTCACTGGCGCGGCTGAAGATGGTCACCGACGAACTGCGCATGCGCGCCCTGACCTCGCGCGACATCGGCATCGAATCCCCTGAACGCGAGGCGCTCGCGGATACCGGCCGCGGCGGCCGCGTGCTGATCGTTGACGATCGCCCGGCGTCCTATGAACGCATCGCGGCGACGCTCGCCAAGGAGCATGAGGTCGAGGTCGACTCCGATCCGAACCACGCCTTGTTTCACGCTGCCGACGGCAATTACGACCTGCTGATCGTCTCCCTTGGGCTGGAGAATTTCGATGCACTGCGGCTGTGCAGCCAAATCCGCTCGCTTGAACGCACGCGCAACATCCCCATTCTCGCGCTCACCGAGCCCGACAACAACGCGCGGATGGTGCGCGGCCTTGAGATCGGCGTGAACGATTTTTTGGTTCGGCCGATGGACAAGAACGAACTGCTGGCGCGCGCGCGCAGCCAGGTGCGCAAGCGCCGTTACACCGAGCGGCTGCGCGACAACGTGCAAATGTCGATCGAGATGGCGATCACCGACGCGCTGACCGGCCTGTTCAACCGCCGCTACATGGAGAGCCACCTCTCGACGCTGCTCGAGCAGGCCGCCGCACGCGGCAAGCCGCTCACCGTGCTGGTCATCGACATCGACTATTTCAAAGCGATCAATGATACGCACGGCCATGATGCCGGCGACGACGTGTTGCGCGACTTCGCATTGCGCATCAAGCGGTCGATCCGCGGCATCGATCTCGCTTGCCGCTATGGCGGCGAAGAATTCGTTCTGGTGATGCCGGAAACCGACATGGCGGTCGCCGCCATGGTTGCGGAACGGCTGCGCCGGCGCATCGCCGCCGAACCGTTTACAATCCAGCAGGGCGCGCGAATCGTCCCGGTGACGATCTCGATCGGTATCGCGGCGCTGCGCGGCAAGGACGACACCGCCGCAAGCTTGCTCAAGCGCGCCGACCAGGCGCTCTATCGCGCCAAGCGCGACGGCCGCAATCGCGTGGTGCCTGACGCGGCCTGATCCGGCAATTTACCGTTTTTGTTGAAGTCTGCGGCCGGCGCGGTAATCACAATTGTTGTGGTTGACGCCAGATCGGCCGCTTCGCCGGGACTTTGCTTGTTGATTTCCGCGCCGGTTCCGATAGCTTTTTCAGGCGGCAAACATTGCCAAGTGGATACGAATCCTGTGCGCCAGGAGGCGGCCGGGAATCGTGCGATCTCTTTGATAACCCTGCGGAATGCTCAGGTCCGCCGCATCTCCTGGGTCCGTGGGGTTCGGCCGGCGCGGGAGCGGTGCGAGTGGCCTCCTCATGACACCGTTTCCGGCCGGCCACCTAATCCCTGTTGATGTCGTCAGACATAAAAAGGGCGCCCGCAGGCGCCCTATTTGAGCAGGCTTTTGCCATCTCACTTGATCTTGGATTCGCGAAACTCGACGTGCTTTTTCGCGACTGGATCGTATTTCTTCTTCACCAATTTATCGGTCATGGTGCGCGAGTTCTTGCGCGTCACATAGTAAAAACCGGTATCGGCGCTCGAAACCAGCTTGACCTTGATCGTGGTGTTTTTGGCCATGTTTGGACCTCGGTTATCGCTTGATTGTTGGCCGACAAACTAGTCGCCGAGGCTCGAAAGTCAAGAAAGTCGCGATCAGAGGATTTGACGCACGAATTTCTTGTGCAGCATGCGGTAGAGCGGCGCCGGATGATCGTGGCTCATGCCGGCGGCGATGCGGTCCTGCAATTCTTCGAGCACGATCGCGGTAATCCCCGGCATATCCAGCCGGCGCGCCTCGGTGATCGGCAGCCAGACAAGCTCGACCAGTTCCGCATCGGGCCCGACGAAGCCGTCGGCGCGTTGCACGACTGCGGAGATATCGGCTGCGAAAAAGCGGCTGTCGAAGCGCAGCGGCCGTTTCGGCGGGGTGATGGCGCGGGCGACGAAATGGATGGCGCCGAGATCGGGGATGACGCCGGCCTTGGCGAAGGCCTCCCAGGCGCCCGGCGGCGTGACGACGCCATCGCGACGCACGCCCAGCATCAGGCCGGTCTCTTCATAAGTCTCGCGCACCGCCGCGAGCGCGAAGCTCGTGGCCTTGGCGGCGCTTGGCCGGCGCACCAAGCGCATCAGGCGGGCGATGTCGCGTTCGTGCAAGGCCGATAAAGCCGCCATCTTCCGATCTGAGGGCTCGATGCGGCCGCCGGGGAAAACAAACTTCCCGGGCATGAAGCGGTGTCGCTCGTGACGGCGGCCGAGCAGAACCTTGGGCACGCTTTCCGCACGATCGATGAGGATCAGCGTTGCCGAATTCCGAGGTTTTAGGTTCGGGAAGGTTTGATCGCGAATGGTCTTGGTCAGCCGTTCGGTCCGGTCGGCCGCAACTCCGCTCTCGATGGCCGGGTCGCCACTCCTATCGCCACGCATTCAGGGTCTGCCTCGCCGATGCCGCGGGCGGCCGTGCGGCCGCGATTGCTGGGCGAATTTCTGCCGCGCCGGCGGTGAATGTCCAGTTTTTTGCGCGGCGTCGCCCGCATGGCGCACCAGCTTGAAACGCAAGGCGCCGGCGACCGGCGCGGCCTCGACCAGCTCGACGGTGACCGGATCGCCGAGCCGGTGGGTCTCGGAATTGCCGACGAAGGCCCGGCTCGCCTCGTGAAAGCGGAAATATTCGTCGCCGATGGTGCGAGCCGGAATGAAGCCGTCGGCGCCGGTCTCGTCGAGCTTGACGAACAGTCCGGCGCGGGTGACGCCGGAAATATGCCCGTCGAATGTCGCCCCGATGCGATCGGCCAGAAAATGCGCAATCAGGCGGTCCGCGGTCTCGCGCTCGGCCTTCATGGCGCGGCGTTCCGTGGCGGAGATGGTGGCCGAGACCTCGGCCAGCGCGCGCAGATCGGTGTCCTCCGGAAGACCGTCGGAGCCGAGTTTCAGCGCACGGATCAAGGCGCGATGAACGATCAGGTCGGCGTAGCGGCGGATCGGCGAGGTGAAGTGTGCGTAGCGGCGCAGGTTGAGGCCGAAATGACCGAAATTCTCGGCCGAATACTCGGCCTGGGCCTGGCTGCGCAGCACCACTTCGTTGACCAGTCTTTCGCCGTCGCGGCCTTTGACGCGAGCCAGAATGTTATTGAAGCCTTCGGGCCGCAGTGTTCCGCCTTTCGGCAGTGAGATGTCGAGCGTCGTCAAAAATTCGCGCAGCGCGTTGAGTTTCTCCTGCGTCGGTTCGTCGTGCACGCGATAGATCAGCGGCGTGTGCGCCCGTTCGCAGGTTTCGGCGGCGGCGACATTGGCCAGGATCATGAACTCTTCGATTAGGCGATGTGATTCAAGCCGCTGCGGCACGACCACTCGATCGACGGTGCCGTCCGATTTCAGCAAAATCTTGCGTTCCGGGATGTCGAGATCGAGCGGCGCGCGCTCGTCGCGCGCGCGGCAGACGGTCCGGTAGGCGGCATAGAGCGGCTCGAGGATTTTTTCCCGAATCGGTTCGGTGACGTCGTCGGTACGGCCGGACACTGCGAGCTGCGCCTGCTCGTAGTGCAGCTTTGCGGCGGAGCGGATCATCACCCGATGAAAGCTGTGCGAACGCTTGCGGCCATCCGCGCCGATTACCATGCGCACGGCGAGTGCGGGACGATTCTCGTGCGGACGCAGCGAACACAGATCGTTGGAAATCCGCTCCGGCAGCATCGGCACGACGCGATCGGGGAAATAGACCGAGTTGCCGCGCCGCACCGCCTCGCGGTCGAGCGCCGAACCCGGCCGCACATACTGCGCCACATCGGCAATGGCGACGCTGACGATGTGGCCGCCGGGATTGCGGGGATCGGCGTCGAGCAGCGCATGGACGGCGTCGTCGTGGTCCTTGGCGTCGGGCGGATCGATGGTGACGAACGGCATCTGCCGCCAGTCCTCGCGTCCGGCAAGCGAAGCCGGCGGTGCGGCCTCTGCTTCCTCCGTTACGGCGCGCGGAAAGATGTGCGGAATGTCGTGGGCGTGGATGGCGATCAGGCTGACCGAGCGCTCGCTCTTGATCGAGCCGAGCCGTTCCACGACCGAGCCGGCAGGCAGGCCAAACCGGCCGTGCCGCGCAACCTCGACGGCGACGAGATCGCCATCGACGGCGCCGGCGCTGCGGTCGGCGGCGATCCCGAGCTCGCGGCCAAGTTGCTTCTTGTCGATTGGAACGAGCCTCCCGCCACCGCCCGGCAGCCCGCGAAAGATGCCGAGCACGCGGTGCTTGGCGCGGTCGAGGAGTTTGATGACGCGCGCGCTCGTTTCCTCCTCGCCCGAGTGTTCGATGCGAACGAGCGCCTGGTCGCCAACGCCGGCAACTTCGCCGGGCCGGGCGCGCCGCGGCGTGACGATATGGATGACCGGAGGCGCACCATGCGCGTCTTCGTCCCATTCGGTCGGCCGCGCCAGAAGCTCGCCGTCGGCATCGCGCCCGGTGATGTCGGCGACGACCACGGGCGGCAATGTGCCGGCTTGATGCAGGCGCTTGCGCTGCCGATCAATCTGACCTTGGTCGGCGAGTTCGCGCAGCATGCGATTGAGCGCCGCCCGATCCGCATTCTTGGCGCCGAAGGCGCGCGCGATTTCGCGCGTGCCGACCTTGCCGCTGCGGTCGCGGATGAACGCTAGAAGCTCCTCTCGCGAGGGGAGGCGGGAGCGTGTCATAGGCCACTCATTAGTCGAAAAGCCTTGGGCCGAAACCTTGCGCCGAAACCTTGGGCCAAAACCTTGGTTCCTTGGCCAGCGGGCCGGTTGCGGCAAGATTATTCGGCAGCCTGCGGAGCCTTGCGCGGCGATTTGCGGCCGCCCGGCCGTTTGGCGGGACGCGCGGCGGGCCTTTTGCCGCTGGCTTTGATGTGTCTTGCCGTTCTCGGCGAAGGGCGTTTGGCCTTGCGCGGACGGGCGTGCGGCGCCGGACCGTTGCGGTCGGCTCTGGCATCGATCAAGGCAACAGCCTCTTCGAGGCTGACGTTCTCGGGTGTCTTATCGGCCGGCAAGGTCGCATTGACCCCGTTGTGGCTCACATAGGGACCATAGCGGCCTTTCTTGGCCGTCACAGGCCCGCCCTTGGAAGGATGGTCGCCCAGCGGGCGTCCGGGATCGGCGCCGAAGCGGCGGCCGCGCGACGGGCTGGCGATTTTTTCCGCGATCAGCGTCACGGCGCGGTTGAGGCCGATATTGAACACCTCGTCGCTGTCTTCGAGATTGGCGTAGGTCTTGCCGTGCTGCACGTAAGGCCCGTAGCGGCCGATTCCGGCGCGGATCGGCTCGCCATCTTCGGGATGACGTCCAACTTCGCGCGGCAGCGACAGCAGAGCGACCGCGCGGGCGAGATCGATGTCTTTAGGCGAGACGCCCTTGGGCAGACTGGCGCGCTTCGGCTTCTCGCCATTGACGCCTTCGCCGAGTTGCAGATAGGGCCCAAAACGGCCGCTGCGCACGGTGATATCGAGGCCGGTCGCGGGATCTTCGCCGAGCTTCCTGTTGCTGACCTCGCCATTGCCGTCTGCCGTGAGCGACCGGGTATGGCGGCACTCAGGATAATTCGAGCAGCCGATGAAGGCGCCGAATTTGCTCAGTTTGAGTCCCAGCCGCCCGTTGCCGCAGGTCGGGCAGACGCGCGGATCGGTGCCGTCTTCGCGCGGCGGAAACAGGTGCGGCGCCAGCAACGCATCGAGCGCGTCGATCACGCCCGAGATTTTCAAGTCCTTGGTCCCGTCGATCGCGCCAATGAAATCGCGCCAGAAATCGCGCAGCACGTCGCGCCACGCCACTTCGCTGTTGGAAACGAGATCGAGCTTTTCTTCGAGGCCGGCGGTGAAATCGTACTCGACATATTTCAAGAAAAAGCTTTCCAGGAACGCGACGACGATGCGTCCGCGGTCCTCGGGATACAGCCGTCGCTTGTCGAGCCGCACGTATTTGCGGTCCTTGAGCACCTGCAAGATCGACGCATAGGTCGATGGCCGGCCGATGCCGAGCTCTTCCATTCGTTTGACCAGCGAGGCCTCGGAGTAGCGTGGCGGCGGTTCGGTGAAATGCTGGTCCGCTGTGATCGAGCGCTTGGCGAGCCGCTCACCCTGGCTCATTTGCGGCAGCCGGCGGGACTCCTCGTCGTCCGGGTCCTCGTCCTGGCCTTCCTGATACAGCGCCAGGAAGCCGTCGAAGTTCACGACCGTTCCCGTCGCGCGCAGATCGAGCACCCGGCTCGCCACATTGGCCGTGATATCGACGGTGGTGCGTTCGAGCTCGGCGGACTCCATCTGGCTCGCCACGGTGCGCAGCCAAATCAGTTCGTAGAGCTTGGCCTGATCCGCGTCGAGAAAGTGCTTGGTTTCGTGCGGCCGGCAGGCGAGGTCGGTCGGGCGGATCGCCTCGTGCGCCTCTTGCGCGTTCTTGGCCTTGGTTTCGTAACGGCGCGGCGAGGGTGGCACGTAGCGCGCGCCGTAATCGATTTCGATGACGCGGCGCACAGCGCTGATCGCTTCGCCGGCGATCTGCACGCCATCGGTGCGCATATAGGTGATGAGGCCGAGCGTTTCGCCGCCGAGGTCGATGCCCTCATAGAGCCGCTGCGCCACGCGCATGGTGTGCGCCGGAGCAAAGCCGAGCTTGCGGCTTGCCTCCTGCTGCAGCGTCGAGGTTGTGAACGGCGGCTGCGGATGCCGTTTGACCGGCTTTGCCTCGACCGAGGCGACCGTGAAGTTTGCGGTTTCAAGCGCTTGCTTAAACGCTTCGGCTTCGGCCCCCGAGCCGATGTCGAGACGCTGCAGCTTTTGCCCGTCGGCGCCGACAAGGCGCGCTTCGAATGTTTCCTGGCGCGGCGTGGCGAGCGTAGCGACGAGCGACCAATATTCCTTGCGGACAAATTTTTCGATATCCAGTTCGCGATCGCAAACCAGCCGCAACGCCACCGATTGCACACGCCCGGCCGAGCGCGCGCCTGGAAGTTTGCGCCATAGCACCGGCGATAGCGTAAAGCCGACGAGATAATCGAGCGCGCGGCGCGCCAGATAGGCATCGACCAGCGCCTGATCGATGGGGCGGGGATGCTGCATCGCCTCGGTTACCGCCTGCTTGGTGATGGCGTTGAACACCACGCGTTCGATCGTCTGCTTGTTCAGGGCCTTCTTTTCCCTGAGCACTTGCAGCACGTGCCAGGAGATCGCCTCGCCCTCGCGGTCGGGGTCGGTCGCCAGGATCAGCTTGTCGGCGCCCTTGACCGCGCGGGCAATGTCATTGAGCCGCTTCTGCGCCTTGGGATCGACCTCCCAGAGCATGCGGAAATTGGCGTCAGGATCGACCGAGCCGGACTTCGCCGGCAGGTCGCGCACATGGCCAAAGGAGGCCATGACCTCGTAGCCGCGGCCGAGATATTTATTGATGGTTTTTGCCTTGGCGGGCGATTCTACGATGACGAGATGCATAGAAGCCTTTGATTCAACGCTATTTTCAGGGGGTTACCGCCTGACCTGCAGCGGTCGGGCCGCCGCGAACATGGGTAATGCAACCCCACCTGTCAAATCGTTACCGTGGGAAGGCATTGCATCGATAAAGCCAAAATGAGGCTCCCCGTGGCAAAAAACACTGCGCGATCGATACATCTAAAAGTTGTAATATTGTAAATGATATCGTTAACGTATATTATCGTTTCGTGCCCAAAGCAGACGACATCACCGAGCCAAGCCCTCTGGCCACACCCGCCTCGGTCGCCCTTTATATTGGGGCGATCACCGACGAGTTGGGGCAACTCGCAAGAGCCAATGGTCTCGACGCGCTGGGCTACATCCTCGACATGGCGCGGCTCGAAGCGGACGAAGTCTCCAAATGTTCGGCCGAGCGCGACAGCTGGGCGGGTTCGGCCCCATCGCGCCATTCAAGTTGACGAGCCGGGTTCAGGGCGCGCGCACGCCGATGCGGTCGAGCAACGCGCGGCTTGGATGACCGTCCGGAATCATGCCGTATTCCCGCTCGACCTTCCTGATGTCATCGCGCAAATCAAAATCGAAATGCCCGTCAAAGTCATTGACTTTGTAACCAAGCGCGGCGAGCCGGCGCTGCAAGGCAATGCGAGCGGTGCGTGAGGGTTGGAAGTCGTTTGCCGGCCAGACGCTGCGGAACGGGCCGCCGCCGTTCGCCCGATCAGCGAGATGCGCCACCGCAAGCGCGTAGGCGTCCGAATTGTTGTAACTTTTGAGCACGACGAAATTCTGCGTTACCAGAAAGGCCGGACCGACGGCTCCGCTCGGGAAAAACAGGATCGCCTCACCGGAATCGGGAAAGCGGCCGCCGTCGGCACGCGCGATGCCGCGTTTGACCCAATCGCCGAACGTGCCGCGGCTCATTTGATAGTCGAAGCCGCGCGGCACGATCACCTCAAATCCCCACGGCAATCCTGCTTGCCAGCCCGATTTCTCCAGATAATTAGCAATCGAGGCGAGCACGTCGGGCACACTGGTCCAGATATCGGCGCGGCCGTCGCCGTCAAAATCGACGGCATATTTCAAGAAACTCGACGGCATGAATTGCGTCTGACCCATCGCGCCGGCGAAGGAGCCGAGAAATTCCCGGCGCGGGATATTGTCCGACTGCAAAATCTTGAAGGCGCTCAGCAGTTCGCCGCGGAAATACGGTTCTTGAAAATGCGCTTGCGCCAGCGTCGCCAGCGAGCGAAACACATCCCAGCGGTCCTGCGCATCGCCGAACGATGACTCGATGCCCCAGATGCTGACGAGGATCGGCGCCGGAACGCCAAACCGCTTCTCGACCGCATGCAGTGTGTCCGCCCACTGCGCGGACTTGCGCATTGCGTTGGCAAGCCGCGACGGCGAGACCATCGTCTCCACATAGGCGCCGAACGGCTTGCCGTATTCCGGCTGGCGCTGCATCGCCGCGATCACGCGGGCGTCCGGGGTCACGCCGGCAAGCGCCGCATCGAAGGTTGCGCGCGTGATGCCTTGAGAATGGGCGTCCGTCCACAGTGCGGCAACGAATGCATCGAAAGGCTCGCCTCGCGCGTCGAGTGCATGACCTGTCACGAACGCGAATGCCATCACCGGCAACGCTTGTCGAATAATCGCTTTGAGAAAGTTGGGCATGTCCGCGTCTAGATCAGCGATACCAGTCCGCCGCCATGGCGCTCTAACCGTCCGGCGATTTCAAGTTCCAGCAGCACCATGCGCACCACGCGTGGCGACGTTTTGGACAGCCGCACCAAGTCGTCGATCAGCACCGGAGCAGGACTGAGCAGCGCAACGATGCGGCTGCGTTCGTCGGCAGCCGGCTCGAAGACGTGAGGGGCGTCTTCGCCAGCCGGCTCCGGCTCCCGCGCCGGCAGCTCGATGCCCATGATCGGCTGCAGGACGGAAACGATATCGGATGTTTCGGTCACTGGCGTGGCACCTTGTTTCAGAAGGCTATTGGTTCCCTCCGCGCGCGGATCGAGCGGCGAACCAGGCACCGCAAACACTTCGCGGCCCTGTTCAAGCGCCAGCCGTGCCGTAATCAGCGAACCGGAGCGTTTGGCCGCCTCGACAATCACCACACCAAGCGAAAGTCCGGAGATCAATCGATTGCGGCGGGGAAAATCACGCGCCCGCGGCTCCCATCCGAACGGCATTTCGGTGATGGCGGCGCCGGCCGAAAGGATTGCCTCAAGCAGCTCCTTATGTTCGGGCGGGTAAACGTGGTCGTGACCGCCGGCAAGGACGGCGATCGTTCCGCTCGCCAGGCTCGCGCGATGGGCTGCCGCATCGATGCCGCGCGCGAGCCCGGAGACAGTGGCGAAGCCTTCCTCGCTTAATCCATTGACGATCCGTTGCGTCATTTTCAGCCCGGCGGCCGAGGCATTGCGCGAGCCGACGATTGCTACCGCAGGCATTGCGAGTGCGGAGCGGCGGCCGCGTACGGCAATCAGCGGTGGCGCGTCATCGATCATTTGCAGGCGCAGCGGATAGTCGGCTTCGCCGATGCCTAAGAATACGGCGCCGAGTTTGTGCGCGGCTTCGATTTCGCGCTCGGCCTGCTCGCGCGAACAGATTTGCGGCGCAGCCCCGCCGCCGCCGCCGCGGCGCGCCAGCGCCGGCAGCGCTTCGAGCGCGGCGCGCGCGCCGCCGAAATGATTGATTAAGGCGCGAAAAGTGCGCGGTCCGACATTCTGGCTGCGAATGAGGCGCAGCCAGTCGATCCGTTGTTCATCGCTGAGACGAACGCCCTGCGCTGTTTGATTCACCAAGCCCTCGGCACGATGGCCGCCTCGTTTGCCTGCGACCCATAGCCTACAGCCCGCGGTTTGGAGCGGCGAGGGCTAAAGGTACCTGTTGCAAAATGCCAGCCGACCCCACACATTCGCCGCCTGCGGCCCGAATTCCGTCGGGAAAAGTTCCGGCTTTGGGGGATGTCCTGGCCAATCGCGCGTTCAGAGTCGTCCTGATCAAGCCGTCGCACTATGACCAGGACGGTTATGTGATCCAATGGTGGCGCTCGACGCTGCCGTCGAACAGCCTGGCGAGCGTCTATGGGCTGATCAAGGAGTGTGCGCAAAATCGCGTGCTCGGCCCCGGTGTCGACATCGAAGTCGAGGCTTGCGACGAGTGCAATACCATCGTCGATGTCAAAGGCGCGGCGAAGCGCATCCGTGCCGCTGGCGCCGGCATGGTCGGACTGATCGGCGTGCAGTCGAACCAATATCCGCGGGCGCTTGATCTCGGGCGGCAGTTCCGTGCCCTGGGCCTGCCGGTCGTCATGGGCGGATTCCATGTCAGCGGCTGCATCGCGATGCTGCCGAATTCGCCGTCCTACCTGCAAGAAGCGCTCGATCTTGGCATTCATTTGTTCGCCGGCGAGGCCGAGGGCCGCATGGCCGAGGTTTTGCGCGATGTCGCCGCGGGAAACGCCAAGCCGATCTACAAATTTCTCAACGATCTTCCGGAGATGGCGGCGGCTGTCTTTCCAATTCTACCGCGCAACGTCGTGACGAGGGTCGTGGGTCACTATTCTAGCTTTGACGCCGGCCGCGGCTGTCCGTTTCAGTGCAGTTTTTGCACCATCATCAATGTTCAGGGACGCAAGTCGCGCTACCGCACGCCGGACGATGTCGAAGCAATCGTTCGCGCTAATGCGGCGCAGGGCATCACGAAGTTCTTCATCACCGACGACAATTTTGCCCGCAACCGCAATTGGGAACCAATCCTCGATCGGCTGATCCAATTGCACGAGGTCGAGAAGTTTAGAATCCGTCTTCTGCTTCAGGTCGACACGCTGTGCCACCGCATTCCGAATTTTATCGAGAAAGCTGCACACGCCGGCTGCACCGCCGTCTTCATCGGGCTTGAAAACATCAATCCCGAATCCCTGATGGGCACCAAGAAGCGCCAGAACAAGATTTGGGAATATCGCGACATGCTGCTGGCGTGGCGGGCGCAAAAGGTCATGACCTATGCCGGCTACATTCTCGGCTTTCCAACGGACACACCGGAGTCGATCGCGCGCGACATCGAGATCATCAAAAAGGAATTGCCGGTTGACATTCTCGAGTTCTTTTATCTGACGCCGCTGCCGGGCTCCGAGGATCACAAAAACCTTTTCATGCGCGGGGTGCCGATGGACCCCGACATGAACAACTACGATCTGGAGCACGCCTGCACCGCCCATCCGCTGATGTCGAAGGAGGCTTGGACGCAAGTCTATGCGGACGCTTGGAAGCGCTACTACACCGACGAGCATGTGGAGACGATTATGCGCCGCGCGGCCGTCTCTGGAATCAGCGGGAGAAAGATCGCCGATTCTCTCATGATCTTCTCGGGCGCGGCCCGCATCGAAGGCGTGCACCCGCTGCAATTCGGGTTCCTGCGCCGCAAGCTTCGCAAGCAACGCCGGCACGGAATGCCGGTTCTCAATCCGCTCCTGTTCTACACGTGGCGTTTCGCCGATTTCCTGAATGTCACTTCGCAGTGGCTCCGGCTGATCTGGCGCTATCGCCGCATTATGGCGCGGGTCAAGGCGGACCCCGCTTCCCGCACTCACTTTGACGAGGCATTGAGTCCACATACGGGCGCGGGCGAGATCGATCATTTTGTCGAGGTTTTTGCCGACAAGATTCCGCACACCCACGGCGCGCCCGTTCGCGCGCCGGCGGCTGTCGCCGGCTGACGGTTTCGCTCAGGCTGTCGAACTGCCGCCGATCTTGCTCTCAGTGCCGCTGACAAGCCGCGCGATATTGGCGCGGTGCATGATCCACAGCAGAACGGTCAGCGCCAGGAACAATTCCGCCTGCGCGATGTCGCCGTGCCACCATAGGACGACAGGCGTCGCGGCGCTGCCGATCAGCGCGCTAAGCGATGAGTAACGGCTTGCGGCTGCGACCGCGAGCCAGATTGCGCTGAAGGCCAACAGCGCAAGCCAGGCCTGGAAGCCGAGTAACAGGCCGGTATAGATCGCTACGCCTTTGCCGCCCTTAAAACCGAGCCAGACCGGAAACAGGTGGCCGAAAAAGGCGCCGAGCGCGGCGGCGATGGCGGCATCAGCGCTATAGAAATGCGCGAGAAGAACGGCGGCCGTGCCCTTGAGCATGTCGCCGAGCAGCGTCGCCGCGGCGAGGCCTTTTCGCCCGGTCCGCAAAACATTGGTCGCCCCGATATTGCCCGAGCCGATCGAGCGGACATCCGGGGCGCCGGCAAGGCGAGTCAGCAGTACGCCGAAAGGAATCGAGCCGCACAAATAGCCGAAGAAAAACGCCGCGGCGTGTCCGGACAGGAGCGACCAATTGATCGCGTTCAACATGGCGCTTGATCAATCGCCGTCAGCTTGCGCGCGCCTTGGCTACCGGCGTCCGTAGTTGAAATCCCGCCGTGAGCGCATCGTCGGCGCTGCGATGAATGACGAGGTGCCGAAGCTTGTCGTCGGAGCCGCGGAGGAGCCCGCTCAATCCGCTGCTATAGGTGCGTTTCGTCGCATCGCCGACGACGAAACCGGTGGCAGCATCGTCGTCGATGTCTTTCTCACAATAGACGCAGCGAAGCTTGCAACGTTGAGGGGTGTCCTCCTCGACGACATAGAATTTGTTGGCGGCGTATTGCCGTTCGGCAGGATCGCCAGTGATGCAATTGGGATTGTCGCATTGCAGGCCGGTGCCGATCGGTTGCGCGTAGACAAGATGGCTCGGCTTGGCGAAGCCGCTGTCAAACTGGCGCAGCGACTTGTTCTTGTGCAAATGCAGCAGCAATGAAATCAGCGCCATGCGGATCGGAACGCCGTAGGCGGCCTGCTGGAAATAGACCGCACGCCGATCGCTGTCGAACGAGGCATCGAGCTCGTTGACGCGCGGCAGTGGGTGCATGACGCTGGCATCCGAATACTTTGCCTCGCCCAGAAACTTTGCGTCGATCTTCGGATAGGGCCGTTCCTTCTCGGTCCAGCGTTCCTTTTGGAAGCGCGTGACATAGACGGCATCGGTTTTCTTCTGCACCAAAAGTCCGTAATCGACTTCGGGATCGGGAATGAGCGACAATTGATGCGGCTGGTCGGCGGTGACGTAGAGCGCGTCGATCGAGCCGCCGTGCGGCTGCCCGGGGTCCTTGGATACCATGCGGCAGTGAAATTCCTCACGCAGCCGGCGGTCGACGTGCGGCGGCAGCTCCATGCCGGGTGCGGGCAGGGGGTCGATGGTCGCGCCGAACCGCGCCAGCGCATAAACAAAGGAATGGATGGTGCGGCTGCCTTTGAGATCGCCGGAAATCGCGACCTTCATGTTCTTCAGTGACTTCTTCTTCGAGCGCAGCGTGAAGAGGTCGCACAAGGTCTGCGTCGGGTGCTCATGGCTGCCGTCGCCGCCGTTGATGACCGGGATTTGCGAGTATTCGGCGGCCAAGCGGGCGGCGCCGTCGCGCGGATGGCGGATGACGACGATGTCGGCATAATTGGAAATGACGCGGATTGTGTCGGCAAGGCTCTCGCCCTTGGCTGCGGAACTGACCGCCGGGTCGGCGCTGGTGATGTTGGCGCCGCCAAGCCGCAGCATCGCGCTTTCAAAAGACAGGCGCGTACGCGTTGAAGGCTCGTAGAACAGGCTTGCCAGGATGGATTTGGACGCCAGGCTGGTGCTGCGCCCGATCCGGTAATGGATTTTGGGGTCGGCGAGTTCCTTCAAAAACCCCTGAGCGACCTCGAAGATCGTCTCGATCTCCGCATTGGTGAGGTCGTTGATCGAAATGATGTGGCGCGTCAGCGGCTGGGATTTTGTCATCAAAGCGCTGCTATAGGCCCAATCAGAGCAGTCCGGCAAGCCCGCTCGGCGCTCCCGGCCGGGCGATGCACCGGAAACCGCGGCGACGGGCCGTGCTACGATCGGTAAGCCTACGGGGAATCGCCATGGCCACGCGCTCGCGTTTCGACACGCACGAGGTATTCAACCAATCCCCGCCTTACGAAAACGTCGATCTGTTCGCAAGCGACGCGCCGCTCAAGGATGCGGTCGCGGCGAATGGAGCAGCACAAGAGGCGGCCGCGCTGTCCGCGTTCGGCCAGCAATGGGGCACGGCGGACATGCTGGCGCTCGGCCGGCGCGCCAATGAGAACCCGCCGAAGCTCGCGACCTTCGACGCCAAAGGCTTTCGCCGCGATACGGTCGAGTTCCACCCGGCCTATCACCAATTGATGACGCAGAGCGTGGCCGCAGGGCTGCATGCTTCGACCTGGAGCGAAGCCGGCGTGCGCGCCGCGCCGCCGGCCGAAGTCACGCGATCGGCGCGGTTCTATATGGCGGCCCAGGTCGAGACCGGGCATCTGTGCCCCATCACCATGACGCGGGCCTCGGTTGCGGCGCTTGTCGCCGCACCGGCTCTCGCCGCCAAAATCGTGCCCAAGGTCGCGAGCCGCGCATACGACGCAACCTTCCGGCCGTGGTGGGAGAAGTCGGGCATGACGCTCGGCATGGGCATGACGGAAAAGCAGGGCGGCACCGATGTGCGCGCCAACACCACGACCGCGACGCCGGCGGGGGACAGCTATTCGATCGTCGGCCACAAATGGTTTTTCTCTGCGCCGATGAGCGACTCGTTCCTGGTGCTGGCGCAGGCGCCGGGTGGGCTCACCTGCTTTCTTCTGCCGCGCTTCCGGCCCGACGGTGCGATCAACGCGCTGCGCTTTCAGCGCTTAAAGGACAAGCTCGGCAATCGATCGAACGCATCCAGCGAGGTCGAGTTCACGGAAGCCTTTGCCTGGCGCGTCGGCGACGAGGGCGCAGGCGTGCGCACCATTTTACAGATGGTGCAGTTGACCCGGCTCGATTGCGCCGTTGCCTCGGCCGGATTGATGCGCATGGCGCTGGTGCAGGCCGTGCATCATTGCCGTCATCGCAATGTCTTCGACAAGCGGCTGTACGACCAGCCGATGATGCGCGCAGTGCTGGCCGACATGGCGCTCGAAGTCGAGGGCGCCGTGGCGTTCGTGATGCGGCTGTCGCGCGCGCTCGATCGCGCCTCAACGAATGCGCAGGAGGCGGCTTATGCCCGGCTGCTGACGCCCGCGGCAAAATACTGGGTCTGCAAGCTCGCTCCCGGCTTTGTCTTTGAAGCAATGGAGTGCCTCGGCGGCAACGGTTACGTTGAAGAGAGCTTGCTGCCGCGGCTTTACCGCGAGGCGCCGGTCAACGCGATCTGGGAGGGCTCGGGCAACGTCATGTGCCTCGACGTTTTGCGCGCGCTTGAACGCGACGAAGATGCTGGCGTCCTAGCGGCGTTGTCGCGCGACGCTGCGGTGCCGTCTTCCGGCATGGAACCGGTGAATTTGGAGTCGGCCAGCGAGGCTGAAGCGCGATCGCTGGTCGGAAGGCTTGCCGTATTGGCGAGCGCTGCCGCCCTCAAGGCCAGCGCGCCCGCCGCAGTCGCGGAAGCATACGTGCACACCCGGCTCGCGGAGCGGCATGGCGCGATTTACGGCGCAAGCGGCATCGACGATGCGACGGCCGAGATATTGCTGCAACGGGTTTTGCCTGAAAGCTGATGGCGGCGTTGATGCGGCAAAATTGAGATCATTTTCCCGCATATGAGTCATGTTTAGACGCCGGTTCCACGTCCTCGCCGGAACAAGTTCGCGCACGCTTCGTTTTCCAAAACTGATGGGACGGGCGCCGAAACTTTGAAAACGCCGAGGAGGCGGACATGAAGAGCAAAAACCTCAGGCGCAGTGCCGCAATTGCGGGACTTGCCGCCGCACTATCGCTTGCAGCCGTAACGACAAGCTCGGCCGGGCCACATTGGGGCGGGCACTGGGGTGGTGGACACTGGGGCGCGGGCGCTGCCATTGGAGCAGGCGTTGCCGGCTTCGCGCTTGGTGCTGCGGCGGCGTCGAGCGCGGCACCGTACTACGGCTACGATGGCTATTACGACTATGACCCCGGCGCGGTTGTCGTCGCGCCCGGCTACTACGGCTATGACCCCGGCGCGGTCGTCGTCACGCCCGGCTACTATGACTACGATGCGGTGCCGTATGACGTCACGCCCGGCCCGTGGCGGCGTCGCGGCGAGTGCCGTTTCTCGATCCGCGGCTGTTGAAGTGTTGAAGACGAAGACGTTCAGTCGCCAGGAGCGACTTACAGCGCGGGCTTGTATAAAAGCCGATCGAGCGCGCCCTGAAGGATGTAAGTTGCGGCATGCTGGTCGATCACCGCTTTGCGCCCGGCACGGCTCGCGTCGGCGGCGATGAGGGCGCGCTCGACGGCAGCGGTGGAAAGTCTTTCGTCCCATAGTGCAATAGGAAGTGGGGTGAGCTTGGCGAGGTTACGCGCAAAAGCCCGGGTTGCTTGCGCGCGCGGACCTTCGGTTCCGTCCATGTTGATCGGCAGACCGAGGACGAAGCCGGCGGCGCGCCGTTCCGCGGCAAGCTCCAGGACGCGTCGCGCGTCGAGACCGAACCGTTGGCGCGCGATGGTTTCGACAGGCGTTGCCAGGCGGCGGTCGGGATCGCTCGTCGCGACCCCAATAGTCTTGGTGCCTAGATCAAGACCGATCAATGCACCGCGCGCCGGCAGCAGTGTCGCGGCATTCATCAAGGTTAGAACCGGCATGGCGCCCGGTTACCACGCTTGAGCCCGAACCGCCAACGTCACCTTCCGCGCGGCAACGCGTATGTCTATTCTAGGAGTGCGCAGACGTCTTACCCCCGGCATCCTCACAACAACGCTCAGGTTCGACATGTCACAACTCGCTGAAGCGGCCGAGATCAGAGTGATTAGCGGCGGGGCCTTCAAGCAGGTCCTCAACGCGCTGGTCGCGCAATACGAAAAAGCGAGCGGCAACACGGTCAAGGTGACTTATCAGACCGTCGGTCAGCACCTGAAGCTGATCAAGAGTGGTGAGGAAGAATTCGACGTCGCCATTTTGACGCCGGAGGCGATCGACGGCCTCAGCAAGGACGGCAAGGTCGTGGCCGGCAGCCGCGCCGATCTCGCCAGGACCGGCGTCGGCGTGGTTGTGAAAGCCGGCGCGCCGCGCCCCGACATAGCCACCGTGGACGCCTTCAGGCGCACACTGCTGGCGGCCAAATCAGTCGCCTATATCGACCCCAAGGCCGGCGGATCGAGCGGCATCTACGTCGGCAAGCTGCTCGATCGGCTTGGTATCGCAGACGCCGTCAACGCCAAGGCGGTGCTGATCCAGGGCGGCGAGGTCGCCTCACACGTGGTCGATGGCGAAGCGGACATCGGCATCCACCAGATCAGCGAAATTCTGGCGGTGCAGGGCGCCGTGCTGGTCGGGCCGCTGCCCGCTGAAATCCAGAATTTCACGATCTATGCCGCGGGCGTTGGTGCGGTGGCCAAGGATGGCGCGGCCGCGAACGCGCTGGTCAAATTTTTGTCCGGTCCCCACGCATTGCCGATCATCAAGGCGAAGGGCATGGAGCCGGCTGCGTCGTAATGGCTGCTCCAAAAAAGTCAGCGCCCGCGCGAGGCGGGCGCTGACTCAACGGCTACTTTGTGTGGAGGTTAGTGTCGCGCGTGCTCCCAAGCGAGCCGCGGAATGTCCGAACGGGTAATCCCGATGTCGGCCAGTTCGCGGTCGTTAAGATTGGACAGCTCCCTCACCGCGGCGCCGTACCGCTTCCAGGCGTGCAGATAATGGATGATGGACAACAGCATTGATTTCCGTCCTTTCCCGGCGACTGCCGGAATCGTGGAACCCGGATATAAGTCCTGATGGTGCGATGCAAAATGCTTATGTTGCAGTGCAGCTAAGAAGTTCCTGCATGTGTAAGGCAATAATTTTGCAAGGATTTCGTCATTTTCGACGATTTCGCACTAATTTTTCGCGGAACTGAACAGGCTGATCTTTGCCGGCAAAGTCACTTGCAGTCACCCCACGGATCGCGCGGTGGAACATCGAATCCCGTGCCCGAGCTGGCTGCATGACCGCCTGTTTTCGGCCATCCGATGATCGATTCTCTGCCGCACTTGCCCGGTCAAATCCGGACAGTGTGTTGTGTCAGTCGGGTGGCGTGTCATGGGGACTATCCAAGATCACCGCAAGTCTGCGGAAGAGTGCGTTGCGATGGCGCGGCTGTCGCAAGGTGAGAGCGACAAGGCGCTGTGGCTCATCCTGGCGCAATCGTGGGTGCGCTTGGCCGAGCATGTCGCGCGCGCCGAAATGACTCGTGCGGCGGCTGCCGAAAACGGCGAAGCCCGGTAGGGCATGATCCCGAAAAGTGGAAACCGGTTTTCGGATAGGATCATGCTCAAAAGAAGAACTTGGACCCTGATCCAATTCAATTGGATCAGGGTCTAAGGCCCAATCGTACGATCGGGCGTTAGATCTGCGAGTATGGCGGTCACATCGCGGGACCCGGCACCGCGACGCGCTTCGTCACTGACCGTGGCTTGCCAGCACTTGCTGACAAGAGTTGCTGATCTTTTGACGGTTTGTTTGCAGGCAACCGAGAATGGCCAACACGTCGTCCTGGCCATCGTCTCGCACCAATTCCTTGCAAAAGCGCATCACATCCGGATGGCACGCGGCGCGTTCTTGATCATTGCCTTGACCGAGTTGATTTTTCACCGGTGGCGGCTGCGGCGGCAGTTGCGCGAGCGCGGCCGGCCCCACCGTTAGCACAAGTGCGATCGTCAAGACGCATGTACGGAACATACTTGGCTCTCCCTCAGGGCATCCGGCCCGCCATTATGATTTGAAAACTATCTCATATTTTTTCAGCCCGCGTGAGTCCGCGAATGCTTGCGGATGAAACTTTTTTGGCCGATGAGACCAATTTGTTACATTCGCGTGGAAACGCCGAAAATCACGCCCTGAGCGGGCAGTGTTCCATTACCTTTGCGGTAGACTTGCGCGCCAAGGTGGCAAAGCGATAAATCGCGCCACGGGCGGTTAGCTCAGTTGGTAGAGCGTCTGCTTTACACGCAGAATGTCGGCGGTTCGAATCCGTCACCGCCCACCAACCTTCGCAAGCGGAGCGCCGCGAAGGTTGCCCTCCGAAGCTCACTTGAGCGTAGGAGGGCGCTTCCCGCTCGCTTCGGTTGGCAGGCCAACCTTTGCAAAAAGGCACGGCAAAAGTTCCGCGCTCGCGGCCCAATCCTCAAACGACCAAAATAATACCGCCCACCTGCCTTGCTGCACTGCGTGCAGCCGGCAAGCGGGCGGTAATTGCTGTGGGACCCGCTTCTCGGGTCCGGGTCTGCGGCCGAAAGGAACGCGATCGTCAGATCGCTTCTTTGAGTTCCTTTGAGGCGCGGAACGCCACTTTCTTGCTGGCCTTGATCTGGATCGCTTCGCCGGTGGCAGGGTTGCGGCCCATGCGCGCGGCGCGTTTTCTCACCACCAGAATGCCGAGGCCGCCGATGCGGATGCGCTCGCCCTTCTTGAGGTGCTTGACGATATTGCCGACCAGGCCGCCCAGGATAGCTTCCGCCTGCTTTTTCGAGATTTCGTTGTCCTCCGCAACGCTCGCCGCAAGATGCTTCAATGTTACGGTTGTAGTCGCTGTTTTGCCTGCCACTGCCATTAGACCCTCCTCGATGAAGCGGTAGTGCGCGAAAAGCGCCGCTTACCGGGTTGCAGTTAGACGATTCGGTTGCGGCTGACCACGTTTGTTTTGCCGATTCCACCGATGTTTTCGCGCTTAGTGCGCTATCTGCGATCACACTGTGGCGCGTGCAAGGCAGGCCGAAACGCCCGATTTAAGCCCTAAATCCTTGACTTGTCCGAACCTGAGCCTTAAGTGCCGACCGCGCCCGCGGGGGCGTAGCTCAGTTGGTTAGAGCGTCGGCCTGTCACGCCGAAGGTCGCGGGTTCGAGTCCCGTCGCTCCCGCCATTCTCGCCGCTGTTTCAAAGACTTAAGCCCGGTCGCCGACCGCGATTGGCGGCCATGATCGCGCGACGTTTGGTACGGCGTGCGGCAGCTTTCGGACCGTCGCGAAGCAGCAGTTCCGTTCACACGCCCTCAAGGATTTTGTCGGTCTTGGCCCGGAAGCGGTAGCGCGGGATCGCATCGAGATCGGTGCCGGTGACGCGGATCACCCATGCCTTCCGCGGGTGCGCGGTGGAGTGGATAAGGCCCGACGAATAGGCCTGTGTCTGGCCTGGGCCCAGCGCGTACTCCCTGGTCTTTTCCAAAACGGCGCCGTCCTCATGGCCAGGATTGACCCGCCGCCATTCCGTCATCTCGGTCACGCCGCGCGCGGTGCCATAGATCGCCCAGGACGCGCCGTGGCTGTGCGGCTTGCCGGCTTTGCCGCCTTCCTGGACGTGCGCGAGCACATAGGCGTCGGTTTGCGGATCGTGCCACAGCTCGCGCCGGCCAACGGGCGTGTCTTCGGCAAAGTTCGCACTGACGAAGGCAGGGTTGGCGAGGAGGTCCGCGAGCTTGCGCGCGATCTCGGGAAGGCCGCTCTCGCCTTTGGCTTTGAGTGTCGTCGAAAGATCGGCGCAAAAATCGGTCAGCGTGTACGGCATGGTCAGCTCCTAATTCTTGTTCCGTCCCACCAGCGCATTATAGCGCTCGATCACATCGCGCGGAGTGGCGGCCGCGCGCGCGATGGACCTTAGAACACTTTCGCCGTCGATGGGACTCATCTCGATGCCGAGCTTTTCCGCATCCTCGAGCACGGCGGGATCTCTGCACATGGCCATGAACGCGGTCTCAAGCGCCTTGGCGCGATCCGCTGGAACGCCGGGCGGCGCCGCGAACGGTAGCGAAATGGCGAATTGCAGATTGGCGAAATCGAGCAGCGCGAGCGCATTCGGATCCTTGGTCAGCTCGCTCCCGGTCGGAATGTCGGAAAAATCCGCAAGCCGCGTCGAGCGGCCAAATTGCAACAGCGGACGGAACGCGTGGTGGCTCCATAGATCGCGCTGGCCGGTGCGCACGGAGCTATAGCCGATGATCTGGCCGTCGATTTCGCCGCCCTGCATGGCAAGGAACATCGGCGCCGCTCCGGTGTAGCCGCGCACGATCTTGATATTGAGGCCAAGAATCTCCTTGGCGATGGTGGCGAAGATCAAATTGCTGGAGGCTGCGTTGTCGCCGCCCAGTGTGATCGATTTGCCGGGCTCTTTGAGCTCATAGACCGATTTGACCGGGTTCGTCGCCATGACCAGCATCAGGTAGGAGTCGCGCGCGTAGGACGACAGACTGCCGAGCCAGGTGAGCTTGAGCGGATCGAAATTGACATTGGGGTTGCCCTGGATGGCGAGCATCGGCACGGCGCGCTCGAGCTTGACGATCACGGAGCCGTCGCGATCGAACACGTTGTACAGGCGGTTCGCCGACGCGATGCCGCCGGCGCCAGGCTGGTTCTGCACGACGATGTTCGGATTGCCGGGAATGTATTGGCCGAGATGACGCGCCACGAACCGCGCCGTGATGTCGTTGATGCCGCCGGGCGCAGTGCCGACAATCATGGTCATCTGCCGGCCCTTGTAGAACTGCTCGACCGTTTGCGCGTTGGCGGCGCCGGTCGCGCCGCTGACAGCAACGCCGCAAAGAAGCGCCAGCACGACACCAAGTTTTGCAGTGCTCATGGAAACACCGACAGCAGATGTCCGTAGCCGTGAACCGGCTGCCGCACGTGTAGGCGTTTTTGAATTTCCCACACCCGCGCCGGCACCGGATGCACCACCGGCACCTGGAGATCCTGTTCCAGGGTTTCGATGATGTTGAGCGTGCGCCAGCCCGAGCCGAGCATGTAGATCGCGTCGGCGCCTTTTGCTTTCAAAAAGTTCTTCTTGATGTGGCCGTAAACCTGCTCGCCGGAGAGGTTCTGCACCTGATTGAACGGCACGTCGATGCCTGCCATGCCGCGCACCTTAAATCCGGCATCGCGAAAATACTTGGCGAAAATGTCATTGAGCTTTTTTGGAAAATACGTCGCGCCGACAAAGCTCTTGGCCTTGAGCGCATGAAGCGCGTTCACGTGGTTTTGCGCCACGCTCATGATCGGGACTTTGTATTTCTTCTCCCACGCCGCGACGACCTTCGCTTCGCCTTTGCGGCCGAGCACCATAAACGGCGGCGCGCCGTGGGGGTGGATGAGATCGCACTTCTCTTCGGCCAGCACGGCGACGAGCTTTTCGTAGTGCGGCATCATAGTGTGAAACTCGTCCTCGGTGCCGCGCTTGATGTTGAGGAACAGCGGAATGAGACCGATGCCTTCGGGCAAGAGCCGGCAGACTTCCTCGGTCACGCCCGGCCGCATGGTCGGATTGATCATGCCGACGACGCCGCGCCAACTGGAAAACGCCATGACGAGGACCTTTCTAGTTCTTTTCCTCCCTCGCTTGCGGGGGAGGGTAGGGAGGGGGCTTGCGGC
>Ga0102924_1001303_pt1 | contig 29353 bp, 25 predicted proteins | sample PaiPotPPM11metaG_FD_80116 | JGI IMG/M metagenome (GOLD analysis project Ga0102924, IMG submission 80116) | Iron sulfur acid spring bacterial and archeal communities from Banff, Canada, to study Microbial Dark Matter (Phase II) - Paint Pots PPM... ... | reverse complement strand
GATTGAGAGTGAACAACGAAGAAGAATAGAAGTAGGGGTGAAACTCAGGCTCCAGATGAACGATCCGCCGCACGTTCTTCGGCCATGCGACTTCCGGAGGATATTGTGGCCCCGCCAACAGGAATTCCTTTTCTGCCAGATCCCGTGCCGGCTTGCAGAACAACTCTTCCAGCTTTGCTTGCCGGTCCGGAGCATAGGTTCCCATGTAACTCAGGTCGCATCGGTAGCGGAAGTCAGGCTCTCGCCAACGGTAACGATCGGGATCGAAAGAGCAATAGAGCGGGACCGCGCGCTTGGCGCCGAACCTGGTCTGCAGCTCGCTCAGCATAGGCCCGCCGGTGAAGCTGAAGTATACGGTGAAGCCCGGAATCTGATCCCGGCGGAGATATTCGGCATCTCCCGCGCGAAGTTTGGAGACGGTAATCGGAGTGTCGATATCGTAAAATGCTTTCACGGCACTGCCGGAATCCAGCATGGTGTCTATAGCTTTAGTACCGTCCGGGAAGAATGAGCCGACCATCGCAACGTCGGCTTCGACCAATTCTCGGCGAAGCAAATTGGCAATATCCTGCCAATGTTCATAAATGTGAACCCGGCAGAATGGCGGCTCTGGCATATCGCGGTTCGAGGCGTACCACTCCAGGTCGCGCTCGAAAAACACAATATCGTGACCACGCGCGCGTAAGGCACGGTTTAGCGCGCGATAGGTGGTCGCGTGGCCGTTGCCCCACGACGACGTGATCGACAGGCCGCAGATGACAATCTTCACTGGCGTTTCCTACGCAGCAGAGTCGACGAGTGGAGCGGGAATCTCTTTCGCCCGCTTTGCACTTTGCAAAATGGTGTCAACATCCTTCGCTCGAAGTTCGTAAGTATGGTCCTGAAGCGCGCGGCTGTGCATGGCGGAACCGATGCGCCGAGCATGGGCGGGCCGAATGTCGCGCAAATATCGGACTACGTCTTCCGCGTTCGTAGCCACTAGGATCTCGCGGCCGGGCTCAAAGAATTCTTCCACCCCGGTCCACGCGTCGGTTATGAGGCAGCCAGCAGCACCCGCAGCCTCGAACACCCGGGTGGGCGGAGAGAAACCGGTTCGCGCCATCGACTCGCGGTTAATATTCAGGACCATGCGGGCCGAGCAGTTGATGACGTTGTGATGTTCCGTGCGCACATGTCCGATCCAGCGGACATTCTGTGGCAAAGTCCTGCTGCCCCATCCTTCGCCACCGAGCAGAAATTGAAACTCCGGCGTCCTTTCGGCCGCGGCCAGGAAAAACTGCTCTACTCGCGCTTCCCTATCCGGCAAGCGGTTTCCCACGAACGCAAGATCGCACTTGAATTTCTCGTCAGGTGCAACCGGATGGTGTGTTTCGGGGTCGAGTCCGTTATAGATCGGAATACAATTTTTCGCGCCGAAATTAATGTATTGCTCGATGAGCGGATCGCCTCCGCCATAGGTAAAGATGTAGTCATATTTCGGGATCAGCTCTCGGAATGGGTCGCTCGGGTTTAGCTCTACACGCGCGAGCGTCGCCGGAGCATCGACGTCCCAGAATGTAACTCGCGTCGAGGATGAACCGCAGCGCAAGACTTCAGCTTCCAGCAGCTCGTCATCGGCGCCGACGCCGCTGTGCTTGATGATCAGATCTGACTCGCACGCCTCGGACAAGACTCTGTCCAGATCGCGAGGCGTTTGATATACGCGTACTGTAGCGTAATCGATTTCCGAGCAGTCACGATTCTGCTGGCGGTTGTAAATGTCAGGCTCCGCGAATGTGATCTCGTGCCCCAGTTTGCTCAGGTTCTTGTAAATTCCACGATAGTAAGTTGCCGCCCCGTTCCAGTAGCACGAGGTCAGGCTAGACCCGAAGACGTAGATCTTCATCCGTTCAGTTCTCCAGTTCGTGGCAGATCTCTTGAAGCTGTTGTGCGCGATGTGCACAGGTATGTCGCGCGCGTATGGTCTCGAGTCCACTCGCCGCGAGTTGTTTCCGGGCTGTGTCATCGCGCAGCAAATGTTTCAGCTCGCTGATCATGGCAGATTTGTCTGGGACGCAAATGTAGTCCTCGCCGGGACGAAATAGCCCTTCACTGTCCCTCCATGGTGAGCACACCAGCGGCGACCCCGAAGCTAACGCTTCGAACACGCGAATAGTGGGCACGCCGCTTAGTCCGTTGGCGTAGAACCGTCGAGGAACGTGCAAGCTGACTCGGCTGCGGGAGTATACATGCGGAGCGCGAAGATTCGAGAGATATCCGCGAAACTCCACGCCTGATGCCGCAAGGCGGCCTAAGGCGTCGTCCGGATAACGCACTCCGTGCACCGCGAATTTGTAATCGCGCATAGCTGATGCCGGCGTGATCAGAAATTCTTCCAACTCCTTCGTGCGTTCTCCGTCGCCCCAATTTCCGATCCACACTACGTCGGTATCTTTAGCAGCTTCAGTCGGGAAAAAATGCGCGGTGTCAGCGGCCTCGTGAAATGTCCAGACCCGCTTTACGCCAAAAGCTTCGGAATAGATTTTGCGGATCGCCTCGCCAAACGTGAGCACGCCGTCAAACTCCGCCAGCGGAAATCGAAGCACCTCGCGCGGGTTGGTGTACGCGCGATGATGGGTGTCGTGGAATAGAGAACGGAAACCGAGTTTCGCTTTTAACGAGAGAATGCTCGAGACCACGTCTGGGGAGTTCCATTCGTGAATCACTACGACGTCGGCACCATGAAGTTCACGCGTCAAGGATTCCTGTAAGCCGCTGTCATTTGTGTACTGCCGCACGTCCAGCGTGGGAAATGCGCGCCGGAAATCCAGCAATGCGCGATCGGCTGCACCAGTTCCCTCTTCCGCGAGGTTGCGCATCGACCAGCCATCGCGCTCCTCATAACAGCGCACCTCGTCCCCCTGGTTTACCAGCTCACTGGCGAGGCCACGAAGGAAATGCGCATTGCCGTGGTTCCAATCGGAGATCCACGAATGCGCAAAGAAGCGAAAGCTTAGCTTACCGGTCATGCGACCCTCACCCTTGAGGCAAGCTCGTGATAGGCGTGCTCGTATTGCTCAACCATTCTGGATGCACTGAACTTCTCGCACGCGGTTTCGAAGCCGCGATCCGCACACCTGTCTCGCAATTCAGGATCTCGCCGGAGCTCATTAATTTTTCGCGTGCAATCCTCAGCGTCGTCTCTCTTGAAGAAGATGCCGGAAGCACCCCAGAGCTCGTGAAATACTGGATTGTCGTTCAAAACCAGCGCACAGCGCGACAATGCCGCCTCCAGCGGAGCCAGTCCAAAAGGTTCATACCGTGACGGCGCAGCATAAATTCCCGCGCGAGAATATATATCCCGTAACTCAGCCTGCGATTTCGCACCCAGCAGGGTCACGTTTGCGGGCGCGTGAACCTCACGATGCTGATGTTCCCTGCCCGGCTCACGATCCCAGCCCACGATCGACACCCGCGAGCCCTGCTCACGTTCCAGCAACAACGAAACATTCTTCGCAGGATCCCATATGCGGCCAACCGAAAGCACGGAGTCGTCCTTCTGCGCGTTTGGCTCAAAAAACGCGGGGGTTCTTCCGTTGTAAATCACTAGCTCAGCCGACGGCTGCAGATAGTATTTCGAAACCTGATCCAGCATCCAGCGCGACGGCGCAACCACCAAATCTGCTCCGCGCAATCCATTGCTCACGCTGTTTCGGTAATTGCGCATCCATGGAGTTTCATCCGGCTCCCGGCCATGCACGGCGGCCCACCAGCTCACGATGTCACTGTGAGCAACCACCACTTTGGGAATGCTCGTTGCGAGGTCGCCGTAGCAATACTGGCTGAAGTGGAGCACATCCGGTTTGACTTCCGCAATTAAAAGTTCGAGATAGCGCTTGGATTCTTCAATATCGCGATCGGCAACTTCCATCCACTCCAAACGATATTCGGTTGGACGATAATCGAGTCCCGAAAGAGTTTGCATCCAGGCGGTCTGGTGCGGGAGCGGCAGCTTGCCGAAGCTGACCAGGGTGACGCGATGGCCAGCATGCACGAGGCCGGTGACTAGCTCTTGGGTGTAGGTCCAGACCCCGCCGACGGTGTCGGAGGTGATCAGTACGTACATTCCAGCTCCTCAATTGCAACCGGTTGCTGGTCCTGAATATCGCTGAATCCCTTTTCGCGGAACGCGGATAGATAATGCTGGTGTGCCCGCTCCCACGCGTGATCGTCGGGCTGACCAAATCGCTGTAAGTAATCCGGCGTGCCCGGAAAGGCAAACATCGGCACCGGTTCACTGACCCAGACGCCATATTTGCGCAGGTCCTCCTGAAACGCGCGTACCTGGCCACGCTCGTCGTGTTCCGTAAGAATCAGGTTCGCCTGCACCCACGGAATGCGCTGCCGCGCATAAATGAGTAGCTCGCCGATTCGTTCAGTCGAAATGCGGCAATTTTTGTTCAGCTGGTCACGCCCGGCGTCGGTGACTGACTCAATGCCGCATTCCATCGAAATGCAATGTGCCGCACCAAGAAGGTCCAGCGACTGCTCATCCCATAGATCAATTCGCGTCTGCAGGCCAATGGTGATTGGGCGGGTTGCCAATTCCTCCAAGAGCTGGCGGACCGCTTTTCCGACGCCAAAGATTTCGTCAATCCAATAGATGTAGTCAACTCCGCGCGCAATCAGGGTGTCTACTTCCTGCAGAACGGCCGCCACGTCCCGCTCGCGAAATTTGTTCCTGAAAAGAGTCTTATTGCAGAAGCTGCACGCCCACGGACACCCGCGCGCAAACTCCAGCTCAGCGCCTCGGCCGGAGCCATGAAAAACGTGGTGCCGGTGCGAATGCGCCTCGACTGCATAGTTCTCGAAGCTGAGCGCGCCCACCTTCTTCATGTCAGTCACGCCCAAGCTATGACTGAAATGCACTCCCGATCCATCGCGCCAGCAGCAGCCCTCAATTTCGGACCACGATCGAGACGCAAGTTGCGGGAGCGTCTGGTCGGGTTCGCCTCGCATGGCAACGTCGCAATTCAATTTTCGCAGCGTAGCCCCCGGAGTCGCTGAAGGATGCGGACCAATTGCAACCTTCACCGCTCGGCCGGCTAGCTCCGCGAACCACTGTTGTGGAACTCGTAGCTCGGGTGGCGGGCAGCGCCAGAAGAGATACGACGGCGCAGTCGGAATTACGAGGAAGTCGGGCGAAAAACTATCCAGCTGCGCCTTCACCTCTCGTGTGCCAAGCTGCTGCAATTGAGCGTCAATAAGCAAGGGCTGGTGCCCAGCCTCTTTGATTTGATCGGCAGCAAAGAGCAACTCCAGCGGATAATGCGGCTCCTGGCAGCCGAAATAGGTTGATCCCTCAAAGGTCCATGCCGGATTGACTAGTGCAAACTTCACGAGGCGGCCTCCGGAATTTGCGCGAGTAACGGCTGCAGTCTGCTGGTAATTGGCATCACTGCAGTTTCCGTACGCTGCGCCTTCCACCAGTTCCAGATCATTTGGATGTTTTGGCTGACGCGGATTTTCGGTTTCCATCCCGTGTGCTTCGTCAGCTTATCGAAATCGGTCACGTAGAAGAGCTGGTCCCCCGGTCGCGGTCTCTGCAATGAGTAATTCAAGCGTCGTCCGGTAATCTCCTCGATTATTTCAATCACTTCTAAAAGGGAGACGGAGTTCTTGATTCCTCCGCCAACGTTGTAAATTTGCCCGGCGGTTTTCTCCATTTGCCCGCGGACTTTTTCAAACGCGAGTACCAGGTCTTTTACGGAAAGCACGTCGCGCACCTGCCGGCCATCGCCGTAAATTGTGAGCGGTTTGTTTTCGAGCGCCGAATAGAGGAAGTGCGCGACCCATCCCTGGTCTTCGTTTCCAAACTGCTGCGGTCCAGCGATGCATGACATACGAAACACCACAGTTGGCAGCGCAAACATGCGGCTGTAGTCGTGCACATATTGGTCGGCACTGCCCTTTGAACAACCGTACGGAGAATACAAGTCAAGCGGCTGCGTTTCGTTGACTCCCTTTTCATCAAGGGCGCAGTATCGCTTCTCGGTGAGCACTAATTGCTTGGACGAGAGATTTCCATAGACCTTGTTCGTGGAAGTAAAAAGAATGAATGGCTGGCGGCCGCTCTTGCGGGCGGCTTCGAGAATATTAAGCGTTCCTAGAGCATTGGTTTCGAAATCTTCTTTGGGATCGGCAACCGACTTGGTCACCGCCACCTGTGCTGCAAAGTGATAAATCTCGCTGGCATTCTGCACTGCGCGTTGCACCAGCGCGGCATCGCGAATGTCACCTATTGTGACCCTGAGGCGACCCGAATCGGCACACTCGCGTCGAAGCCACTCCAAATTCTGGTGAACGCCCCGCCGTGAAAGATTGTCGTAAATGTGTATGCGCGCATCCGTCGTCTTTAACAGATGATGGACCCAGTTCGAACCCACAAATCCTGCCCCGCCAAATATCAGGGCAGAACGAAACGATAGCGGCTTTTTCATCTCTCCCTCATTTTGCAGAACGTGCCCGGAGGAGCACGGCTGTGCTAGGCAAGCGCACAGAGTTCAAGCCACGAGGCCGTGAGCGTTTAAGCGCTCCATGGCTTCGTTCACGTCGTCGCTGGCCTGTTGCGACCCTAACCACGCCACCAGCTCCGCGATTCCTTCCCTAAGCCGCGTTTTCGGCTGATAGCCCAGGAACTGTGTGGCAGTCGAAATATCTGCAAAGCAGTGCCGGATATCCCCGGCGCGATATTTTCCTGTAATTTCTGGCGTTGCGGTCACCTCGAGCGCTCTTCCAAGCTCGGCGGCCACTTCGTTTATCGTGACCGGCTGCCCTGAACCAATATTCACCGCCCTCCCATCGGCTCCAGACTTTTCCATGGCAAGCAGGTTCGCATTTGTAATGTCGTGAACGCTCACGAAGTCCCGCATTTGCTGGCCGTCCTCAAAGATGATCGGAGGCCTACCATTCATCAGCCGCGAGGCGAAGATCGCGGCAACTCCCGTGTAAGGATTCGAAAGCGACTGTCGCGTTCCGTAGATATTGAAGTAGCGCAGCGCGACCGCCGGAATACCATACGTGCGTCCGAATAGAAGAGTCATTTCCTCCTGATCTTTTTTTGACAGCGCATAAATTGAAGTACAGTCGAGCGGTTTGTCTTCCCGGGTAGGCACGGGGAAAAGCGCTTGTCCGCAATTCGGACAAACCGTCTCCCACTGCTTCGCTTTCATCTGACCGAGCGGGCGGGCAGACGGCGCCACTTCCCCACATTCCGAGCACAGATACTTTCCTTCTCCGTAAATCGACATGGATGATGCGACCACAATTTTCTCGGGTTGTGAGCGAGTATCAATAATCGCCTGGAATAGGTTTGCCGTTCCAAGATTGTTGGTCGCGGTGTACTCAGAGATCTGGTACATCGATTGGCCGACGCCCACCGCAGCCGCGAGATGAAAAATTACGTCTATATCTCGAACTGCCCGATCCACCTGACTCTTGTCGCGCATGTCGCCAACGACAAACTCCGCGCCTTTGGGGATGTATGAGAACCTGGGGTCCTTATGCACCTGGGGCGTGAGGTTGTCGAAGATCCGCACCTCGTGTCCTGCGGCCAACAGAGCATCGGCGGTGTGCGATCCCACGAACCCAGCGCCACCCGTAATTAGAATCCGCTTCGCTTTCAAATCGATTCCCTTCTTCCGTATCACTTTAGCTCTGGCCCGCAACTATCGCTGATACAGAGCTTTAGCGTACTTGCTGCAATCAAGGAACATTCCTAGCAAACTTTGGATGTATGTCACCTCAGGTAAGATGTCTTGCCGAAGAAGTTCTGCGAGGGTGCAATCAGGACAACGCAGGCCAATTTTGGTCGCCTGCATCGGAAGTATTAGTCAACCAAGTTGAGCGCAGGTTTCGCTGCTTTCGTGTTCGACGGTCGATGTCGGCCTTTCGGTTAGCGGCGAAGCGTAACGAGTGACCATTCGATTGGTGAATTCAGCGAAGTCCTCGCAGTTTTTCGGCGGGCTGGTGTAATGCGGAACTAGGCCAAGATGCTCAGGCGTGAAACACAGTGTGAGGGTAGTGGCAAATCCCTCGATGGCCTGCATCTGACGGTCAAACCAAACCTCGGCATTGGGACGGAACGAATCTGCCCAGCTGAGTCCGGTTCGCAGGTAGGTCACTCCCAAACGGCGAAGCCACTCGACCGAGTCCTCAAGACGATGATCTTCGAAGTGAAACCACTGGCAGATTCCGAGTCCACCAGGAAAATTCGCTAGGGCGAGCTTGGGTGCGCCATCTTCCTTGAGCAGACCCATGTAGTAGTGCCGGTAATAGGCGCTGCCCTCAGCTTCTTTGTGCCGGGTCGTGGCTGTCCAGGTTGCCGGCAGGTCATACAGGCTGTACCAGTGAATTCGATCCACAATCGGCCGCAACAGCTCGGCGGTTCGCTGGATACCGAATACTTGCACTTCCTCCGCGCCAAACGATGAAACTCCCACTTCCGAAACCCAAACCGGCTTGTTGGTAACCGAACGAATTTCTTCGACTCTTTGCGGCCAGTCGTGAATACTCCAATGGTTCCAATCCAGCGGGAATCCATGGATTGCTACCACATCGATGTAGTCCAGCACGCCATAACTGCCGAGCAATTTCACGAAATTCGGATCCACCGGAGACATACCACCCAAGGCAATAATCAGCGCGGGATTCACTTTGCGAACTTCTTTCGCCGCCGCGATGATCATGCGGGCAAACATCTTCCAATCGGGATCGACTTTGAAGTCCCAGTGTGAAAGATTATTCGGCTCGTTCCACAACATCACTGCTTCAACCATAGGATCCTTGCCTTGGTGCCCTTATTGCACTTCAATTCTCTATAACGTTCCGTCCAGCTCGTGGTCCACGATGTAGCGGCCGCCGCGTAACACCGCAGCAGGACGGCAGACCCAGGTCTCCGGTTCAGGATGAGCTTCAATCTCCAGGCCAGCGCTGCGTAGCATGGCTTCCACCGCTGGTCCGTTGGGAATCCACCAGTTGGTGGGATCGTTCGAATAGCTTTTTTCGATGAAGTACATCGCCGGGAAATCGCGCTCTTCAAAAATCTGCTCGTTCCAGAAAGGATAGTCGTCGGCCCATTCACGACTCTCTACGGAGCCCCGAACCATGGTCTGAAACACTAGTTTTCCAGCGACCTTCTTGATCAGGCCGTCCAAGGCAAGCAGAGGATACCGCAGGTGATAGAACAGACCCATAAAAAGGACATAATCGAACTGCCCGGCCAACTTGTCGGCGGCGTACACCGAGCACTTCTGAAGCTCGATTTCGACCCCCAGGGTCTCGGCAGCGAAACGGGCCTGGCTCAAATAACGGTCGTCGACGTCGATTCCAAGCACGTGTTTGGCGCCACGTTTCTTCATCTCGATGGAGTAAAAGCCGGCATTGCAGCCCACATCGAGGACGGTGGCCCCGGTCAGGTCTTCCGGAATCGCGGCGGCGATCTGCCTCCACTTAATACTGGGGAAATCTCCAAGAAAATGATGCGGGGCGGTCGGAATGCCGTGCAGATCCAGATTGTGAAACCAGTCGCCCAGCTCAGAGATGCGTTGCGCCAGCCGCCCCGGTTCTAGGGCCAATGTAGAGGATGTGTTCTGGTGAATCGATTCCGTAAGCGAGGACATGACTTTCCAAGGGACGCAATAAAGATGCGTCTTTCCAGAGCAGCGTTGTTTGAGGTGGCCTCTTGTGGGAGAGGGTCCTGCGCCACTTACCTGATTTCTCGAACGCGTCAGGACCCGAATGAGCAACCTGAGTGCTACAACCGAAAGTTGCACAATCCCATCCAAGGCGTTCATGGCGGTCCATTCGCCAAAAACGCCGGATGCTCCGCCTGTGACCTCGGCGAGCGCTACTCCACTCCCAACGGAGGCAGTAAAGCTGTATCGCGATGTCTTGATGGCAATGAATGACCACGGCATCCTCTACGCCGTGGCCGGCGCATTTGCCCTGCAGAAGTACACGGGCATTTGGCGGGTGACCAAGGACTTGGATCTATTCGTGAAAGCCTCCGACGTTCCTGCTGCGCTCAGTCACCTTAGTCAGTGCGGCTTCCAGTGCGAAACCCTGGACCCCGTCTGGCTGTCGAAGGCGCATCGCGGAGAATATTTCGTTGACCTGATCTCGGGCATGAGCAATGCCGTAATTATGGTGGACGACAGTTGGATGAAGCGCGCACAGCCGGCGGTGATCGCGGGAGTGCAGACTCAAATCATCTCGGCCGAAGACCTGCTGGCGTCAAAGCTGTTCGTGCTGCGCCGGGAAAGGTTTGATGGCGCCGACATCGCGCACATTATTTATAGGACCAAGGGCCAGCTTGAATGGGAACGGATAATGGAACTCGCCCGGGGGAACTGGGAAATTGTGCTTTGGGCGCTGATTCTCTTTCGCTACGTTTATCCTGCGCACACCGATTACGTTCCTGCGCCGCTGTGGCAGGATTTGCTATCGCGTTATATGCATTTGGTACAACATCCCGATCCGAACGCGCCATTCCGGGGCAGCTTGGTCGATGAGAATATTTTTTCCATCGACATTAAAGACTGGAAACTGGAAAACCTGCAGGGCGAATATCGTGCTCGTCATCTCCAGAGAGCGGCGGGTAAAGCGACGCCAACGCTGCGTGTGGTTGGGAAATCCGGAACATAAAAAATGAGAGTTGCGGCTACCGCAGACCTGCACTTCACGCCAGCACGCTTCAGTGCCTTACATGACCAGCTTAATCGCGTGCGCGACGAAGCGGATGTGTTTGTGCTCGCCGGCGATCTAACCAATTTTGGACGTCCCGACGAAATGGAGCCGCTACTCAACGTGCTAGTGCGGCTTCGTCTGCCGGTTATCGTCGTGCTCGGCAATCATGATTTCGAGAGCGGCCGCGAGGTCGAACTCATGCGCATGTTGACGCAGGAAGGGATCAAGGTCCTGGACGGAAGCGCTTATGAACGCGATGGCGTGGGCTTCGCGGGGACGAAGGGCTTTGTCGGAGGATTCGGGCGCGGAGTACTCACCGCGTTTGGCGAACCTGAAATTAAGACATTCGTGCGGGCAAGCATTGACGAAGCTCTGAAGCTCGAGCGTGCGATGTCGCAGCTAAGGACGAAGAAGCGGGTCGTGGTCTTGCATTACGCTCCAATCTTGGCCACAGTCGAAGGCGAGGCCCACGAAATCTACCCCTTTCTTGGAACGTCGCGTTTAGCGGAGGTCATCGACCGTCACGGGGCCGACCTGGTGGTTCACGGACATGCACACAATGGAAAATGCGACGGCAAAACGGCGGGTGGTGTTCCCGTCCACAACGTCGCAATCACTCTGCTTCAATCGCAAAATCCCTCGGCGGTTTACCGGGTGTTTGACGTGTGAGATAGCAGGCGAGGGTGGTTAGACGCTGCGCCTCACAAACTCCGCAAATTGCTTCACATCGTCCGCGGTCGTGTCCCAGGAGCACATCCAGCGCACCACTGACTGGGCCTCATTCCACACGTAGAAGAAGTAGCGCTTCTGGAGTTTTGCAATGGCCTTACGCGGAATTTGCGCAAAGACTCCGTTCGCTTCCACGTTATAAACGATCTTCACCTGCGGAATTTTGCTGACTTCGCGCTTGAGTAACTGGGCCATGCGATTGGCGTGGCGGGCGTTCTGCAGCCACAAATCATTGGTGAATAAAGCTTCGAACTGGGCTGCGATAAATCGCATCTTCGAAGCCAACTGCATTCCTTGCTTGCGATAGAACTTGAAGTCCGCCGCGAGTTCCGGATTGAAGAAAACCACAGCCTCAGCCCCGAGCGCGCCGTTCTTGGTAGCTCCAAATGAAAGCACGTCAACTCCAAGATCGCGAGTCGCCTGCCGGAGAGTGAGGCCAAGCGCAGCAACGGCGTTGGCAATTCTGGCACCGTCCACGTGCAGAAACATTTTGTGATCATGGGCGAAGCGGGTCAGCGCCTGTACTTCTTTTGGCTGATAAACCGTCCCCACTTCAGTTGCCTGGGTTATCGAGATCACTCGAGGCTGAACGTGGTGCTCGTCGCCTATTCCGTGATAAACGGCACCCACCGTCTCCACCGGCAGCTTGCCATTCTTCGCCGCGACCGGGATCAGCTTGCAGCCGGTGAACTTCTCCGGAGCGCCACACTCATCCACATAAATGTGGGCGGCCTGGGCACAGATAACCGCGTGATACGAATCGGTAAGGGCTTTAAGACTCAAGCAGTTTGCGGCCGTACCGTTAAATACAAAGAAGACTTTGACATCCGGGCCGAAGTGCTGCTTGAACAGGCGTACTGCCGATTGCGTATACGGGTCATCGCCATATCCGACGACGTGGCCCTGATTGGCTGCCCCTATCGCCTTTAGGATCTCCGGATGGACTCCAGCGTTATTGTCGCTGGCAAAACTGCGAGTTGGTTTCATGGAAGTCAACAATTATGGAATTCAACAATTTAGCAGAACAGCCGGAATACGAGCTCAACTCACTTTTGTCAAATTTAAACGTCCAAAGGATGTAATTCTTGACAACCGCATTTATGTAACGCTATGGTTACATATTGACAGAGGAGGTGATGGGCGACGCTTCGACCGGAGACGATACGACAAGAAGGTACGCTTGAACCGGTGCGGGCAATTTGAATCCTGAGCAGTCTCCTATTAAGCTACAAGAACGTAGTTCCCGGCCGTTCGCTTCGGACGTAACCCTTAGCTGAGAACGCCCAGATCAAACTTTGCACGCGAGTGTCCGGCTGCTCAATTTTTGTAGCCGGAGCAACTTGCATCACATCAATATTGCAATTCTGAGTAGAAGCTAAACCTCACGGCCGAGGCCGCGTATAGGCGCGGGGAACTTCGGTCTTGGTATTGCGTAATAACAGTTAGAGGAAATCATGGCGAAACGGATGTTTTTCATGCTGGCGGTCGTAGTGGTCGTCGTCGCCGGCCTCGGATTTGTTAAGTACCGGCAGATTCAAACTGCGATCGCGCAGGGCTCAAGCTTTGCGCCACCACCGGATGCGGTCACGACGGTCGTCGCCAAGAGTGAGACCTGGCCATCTACGCTCAATGTAATCGGCACGACGGCGGCCATACAAGGTGTTACCGTTAGCGCCGATCTGCCGGGGGCGGTCGATAAGATTCATTTCGAATCGGGTCAGGCGGTTCATGCAGGTGACATTCTTGTGGAACTCGATACCCGGCAAGAACGCTCGCAACTGGCGGCGGCAGAATCGGACCGCGATCTGGCACGCATCAACTCCGACCGCGATCAACAGCTAGTAAAAGAAGGCGTAGTCGCACGAAACCAGTATGACAATTCATCTGCCCAGCAAAAGTCCACTGAGGCTAAGGTGGGCGAAATCAGAGCGACTATTGATCGAAAGACGATCAAGGCGCCGTTTTCCGGAATTCTCGGCATCCGTCAGATCAACCTGGGGCAATATCTGGCCGCGGGTCAGGCCATAGTTTCGCTTCAGGCATTGAATCCGATTTATGTGAATTTCGGGGTCCCGCAGCAGCAGTCTTCGCTCGTTCAGGCCGGTCGCACCCTGCGCCTTGCCAGCGACGATGTGCCTGGCGTCGAGTTTGCGGGTCGGGTGACCGCCATCGATTCGGTCGTGAATGAGGCTACACGCAATATTCAGGTTCAAGCGACTCTGGCGAACCCTGGCGGCAAGTTGCGGCCGGGCATGTTTGTGCAAGTAGAGCTGAAGCTGGGCGCCAGCCGTGATGTGATCTCACTGCCTGCTTCCGCAATCAACTACGCGCCGTACGGAGATTCAGTTTTCGTTGTCGCCGATCTCAAGGACGCCAAGGGCAAGAGCTATCGGGGTGTGCGCCAGCAGTTCGTAAAGGTTGAGGGTTCGCGCGGCGATCAGGTGGCAGTCGTGTCGGGCCTCAAATCCGGCGATGAAGTCGTGAGCTCAGGAGTGTTTAAGCTGCGCAACGGCGCAGCCGTCCAAGTCAACAACAAGGTACAACCACCGAACAATCCCAAGCCGAAGCCTGAGGATAGTTAATGAAGTTCACAGCTCTATTCATCAAGCGGCCGGTTCTTGCAATCTGCGTCAACCTGGTGATCCTGATCGCCGGGCTGCAGGCGATTCGCTCGCTTAGCGTGCGCCAATATCCTCGCAGTGATATCGCCGAGGTGCAGGTCTCTACGGTGTACGTTGGCGCCAACGCCGACCTGGTCCGCGGATTTATCACTACGCCGCTCGAGCGCGTCATCGCTAGCGCCGACGGAATCGACTACATGGAGTCCACGAGTTCCCAAGGCGTCAGCACGATCGACGTGCACCTGAAGCTTAATTACGACACCAATGCGGCTCTTACCCAGATTCAGGCGAAAGTTGCGCAAGTTCGGAATGATCTTCCGCCTGAGGCTGAGGCCCCGATCATCGACCTGCAAACAGCAGACAATCAGTTTGCCGCAATGTATCTCGGCTTCTCGTCCGGCGATCTCGATCAAAATCAGATTACCGATTACTTGACGCGGGTGGTCCAGCCAAAACTGAGTTCGATAAGCGGCGTACAGCGAGCCGACATCCTCGGAGGCCGCACCTTCGCGATGCGCATCTGGCTCAAGCCCGACCAGATGGCCGCACGCGGGGTCTCGCCCTCTGATGTGCGCGACGCATTGTCGAAGAACAACTATCTGTCAGCCCTGGGAAGCACAAAAGGCTCGGCGGTCTCGGTCAACCTCGTTGCGAATACCAACTTGCGTACAGCAGAAGATTTCCGCCAGATGGTCATCAAGCAACAGAACGGCGTGGTGGTCAGGCTCGGGGAAATTGCCGACGTTGTTCTGGGAGCCGAAAACTACGACTCCGATGTCCGCTTCAACGGCGAGAGCGCTACGTTCATGGGAATTTTTGTCCTTCCCACGTCCAATTCGCTCGACGTGATTAAGCACGTCCGCGAAGCCCTTCCGGCCATCGGGGCACAGCTGCCGCAGGGAATGAAGTTGGGCATTCCTTATGACTCCACTGAATACATTCAGGATGCAATCAATGAGGTGCTCCACACTCTGACGGAAACGTTGCTCATTGTTGTGGTGGTAATCTTCCTTTTCCTCGGGTCCTTCCGTTCGGTGCTCATTCCGGTCATTGCAATTCCTATCTCGCTGATCGGTGCTGTGTTCCTCATGCGACTGGCGGGATTCACTATCAACCTGCTGACGCTGCTTGCAATCGTCCTCTCAGTCGGTCTGGTGGTCGATGACGCGATTGTGATGGTGGAGAACGTCGAGCGTCACTTGCACATGGGCAAGCCGCCGTTCCGAGCCGCCATTGATGCGGCCCGCGAATTAGTTGGTCCGATCATCGCCATGACGATTACGCTGGCGGCGGTTTACACGCCAGTCGCGATTCAGGGTGGTTTGACCGGTGCCCTGTTCCGTGAATTCGCGTTCACTCTCGCCGGCGCGGTAATCGTCTCCGGCTTCGTGGCGTTGACCCTGTCGCCCATGATGGGTTCGAAACTGCTGCGTCAAGGCGACACCGAACGCGGATTTTCTGGAATCGTCAATCGCCAATTCGAGCACGTACGCAACCTGTATGCGCGCCTGCTCTCTGGCACGCTGCGCTACCAGCCGGTAGTGCTCACTTTGTGGGTGATCGTGGCGCTGTTGATGATTCCCTTTTACATGTTCTCACAGCGAGAGCTGGCGCCGGCGGAAGACCAAGGGATCGTATTCTCTATCATTCAGTCTCCCGCGAACTCTACGCTGGACCAGACGAATCTGTTTTCACAGCAAGTTTATGACGTCTTTCATTCGATCCCGGAGAGCGAAAGCATTTTCCAGATCACGTCGCCGAGCGGTGGTTTTGGCGGCATGGTCACAAAACCCTGGAGTGAGCGGAAAAAGACGGCGCAGCAACTTCTAGTCGAGGCTAGTGGACCTCTATCGAAGATTCCGGGCATTCGTGTAATTCCATTGACTCCGTCACCACTGCCCGGAGGCGGGACTTTCCCGGTTGATTTTGTGATTCAGTCGTCAGCCGAGCCGCAGCAGGTCAGCGAACTTGCGAACCAACTGGTGCAAAAGGCAATGGCCAGCGGCATGTTCATCTTCGCTGATACTGACGTCAAGTTTGATCAACCGCAGACCGAAGTGGTGTTTGATCGCGATAAACTTCGCTCGCAAGGGGTGGATCTGAGCCAGGCAGGACAAGACCTTTCAACGCTGCTTGGCGGCAATTACGTGAACCGGTTTAGCATCCAGGGGCAGAGCTACAAAGTCATCCCGCAGGTCAAGCGCGAAGATCGCTTGACGCCCGATCAGCTCGGACGCATATACGTGAAAGGATCGAACGATCAACTCGTTCCTCTCTCCACATTTGCAACCTTGAAAACCACCACAGAACCGCGTTCGCTGAACAAGTTTCAGCAGCTGAACGCAGTGCGTATTCAGGGGGTGATTCCGCCTCCGGTGCCGCTGGATAAAGCGCTGACCTTTCTCGAAACGCAAGCAAAACAGATGTTGCCGCAGGGGTTCACTTTCGATTACGCCGGCGAGTCGCGGCAGCTGAGAGTAGAGGGCAGCAAATTTCTTGGCACCTTCCTGCTTTCAGGAGTTTTGATTTATCTGGTGCTGGCGGCGCAGTTTGAGAGCTTCCGCGACCCGTTCATCATTCTTGCAGGCTCGGTACCGTTGGCAATTTCCGGCGCGCTGACCTTCTCATTCCTCGGTTTTACTACTCTCAACATATACAGTCAGGTGGGATTGATCACGCTGGTGGGATTGGTCTCGAAGAACGGAATTCTTATCGTTGAGTTCGCGAACCATTTGCAGGAGAAAGGGCACAGCAAAATGGAGGCGGTGACTGAAGCTGCCGCCACCCGCTTGCGTCCAATCCTGATGACCACTGCAGCTACCGTGTTCGGCCATCTACCACTTGTGTTCGCTAGCGGCCCCGGAGCGGGCGCGCGAAATAGCATCGGTATCATGCTGGTCAGCGGAATGATTATCGGCACCGCGTTTACGCTCTTCGTTGTCCCGTCAATTTATATGCTGGTGGCCAAGCGGCACGTGGCTCTGGTGGACAGCGAGCCGACTGAAGTTGCGCTTCCTGAACCCGCCGGAGTTGCGGTCTAGCAGTCTGGTACGGCGGTCTACGGAGATATCTCGCTACTGAAGCGGCACGACCGCTGCGCCGAGGACCTTTCCTTCGCCTGCTTCCTGCACGAAAGCGATTAATCGATAAGCCTCACCGGGATGATCTAGCGCAACCGTCAAGTCTTTTGAAAACGGTTCTCCTTTTTTCGCGTGACCGACAGCCGTCAGTCGCTTCACAACGGCGACGTGCTCCAGCTTCCGGCCTCCATTCTCTCCTCGAAGCACCTGGGATTGAGCATGGTCAAGCGCAAGCGCGAGGAAAACATCGGCCTTTGAAGAAACGTCGGCGATTTTTATTTGGGCCAGTACTTTTCCGTTCTCGACATGCGCGGATGAGATTTCGACATCCATCTTTGGGAGCTTAGCCGCTTTCGCCAACGCGCGTCCCGCTTGTGCGCGATCACTGCCCACAAAGGCCTCGCTTCCATCCACGACCATTTGCGGCGTGTAAGGACCATTCTTCACGCGCAAGCGTTCGACGTATTCGCTTTGCCGTACGGTAAATGCGTGCGACGAGAAAGGATCATGCCAGCCTTGATCGTCCCAATAGTCCACATGCTCTTCTAATACGATCAACTGTGCGCCGGGAACGGGCTGCGAACTGTCCAAAGCTCGGAGCAGTGTATCCGCCGGCGGACAATCGGAACAACCTTCAGAAGTAAAAAGTTCAACAAGAATTGGACTTGAAGATGCAGCCCGCGCAGGCACGCAAAAGAAAATTGATGTTGTTGCCACCGCGAGTGCAGCCAGGACCCGAACTCCGCATCTATTCAGATTGGACATCACTCAGAAGATTCTCCGAAAATAAGAAAGTTACAATTGTTTATCTTACGTTCTCAGCGCAGCCCAGAGTATCTTGAAATACCTAGAGTTTGAAGTCGATTTTTGGAGAGAAAATGCACAAGACCCCGCTCTTCGGTATTGCTGCTATTGTCCTGATTGCCGTGCCAGCTTACGGCGCCGATTCTGCGAAGACTTGGTACTTTGCCGTCTCCGGCGACTCGCGGAACTGCGGCGACGTCGTCATGCCGGCGATTGCGGCTGATGCTATAAAACACAACGTCGCGTTCTACTGGCACCTCGGCGACTTGCGCAAAATCTCGGCTCCCGACGAAGACTTCATTCAGGAGCAAGCGCAGAAGGGCACCCCGGCCGATCTGGCCTTCTATGAAAGCCACGCATGGGACAACTTCATCGAAGACCAGATTAAACCGTGGGGAGAGACTCCCTTCTATCTTGGGATCGGGAACCATGAGACGATACCTCCAAAGAACCGGACTGCCTTTATAGAAAAATTTCACGACTATCTTGATCGGCCAGACCTCAGAGACCAGCGGCTGAAGGATGATCACGAGGCTACGCAGCCGAGAACCTATTATCACTGGATGCGCGACGGCATCGATTTCATCTATTTGGACAATGCCACGGGAAGCGACTTCGAACTCGGGCAAATGCAGTGGATTCAGGGCGTACTAGATCGCGACCGCAAGGACGATGCGATTCACACTATTGTGGTCGGAATGCATGAGGCCCTACCTGAAAGCATTTCGGCGAATCACAGCATGAATGAGTCGCCCTTGGGAGTCGAGACCGGCCGGCGAGTTTACCAGATGCTGCTCAAGATGCAGAATGAGGCTCATAAAACGGTCTACGCGCTCGCCAGCCACTCGCATTATTTTATGGACGGAATATTCAACACGGCATATTGGAAGGCCAATGGCGGCGTGTTGCCGGGATGGATTGTGGGAACTGCAGGTGCCGAGCGCTATCCGCTGCCCCCAGCAGCCAGCGACGCTAAGGCCGCAAAGACCAATGTCTACGGGTATTTGATCGCAACGGTAGACCCGCCGGGCGAAGCTCCTGGAACAATAAAATTCAAATTTGAAGAATTGAAAGAAGACAGCATTCCTGCGGACGTAGTGCAGCGGTTTACTAAACCGTTCGTACACCAATGCTTCATTGGGAACCGCAGGACAGCTCCGATCCAGTAAATTGGGTCATTGAATCCATCGGATGACAGGCGCTTCGACAGTTAATTAGAATAGGTTTCGCAAAAGCTAACTGATGAAAACGTCCCGATTCCTCACAATCCCACTGCTGGTCGTATTTTCCCTGACGTCCGCCTGGGCCGAGAAGAAGCCGGCAATCCCGCTGGCAACGGTCAACTTCGTGGTTGTGCGCGACGAAAATGGTAAGCCCGTTAGAAACGCGGCTGTGGTCCTACATCCGGTGCAGGAGAACGGGAAGCAGGAGCGCGGCGGGATCGAACTGAAGACCGACCCGGATGGCAAGGCCGGCTACGACGGAGTTCCCTATGGCAAGATGCGCATTCAGGTGCTCGCCTCTGGCTTTCAAACGTTCGGCAATGATTACGACATTGGCCGACCGACCATTGACATCACAATCAAGTTGAAGCGTCCGGGAGGGCAGTATTCGATTTATGAAGAGCACCCGGGCGACAAGAAAGATCAGAAGCCGCAATAAGAAAATTTTGCAATCCGTAATCTAAATGCCATATCTTCTCAAGACCGAGCCGTCTGAATATGCTTTCGCCGAGCTTCAGCGAGAAGGCACTACCATCTGGGACGGCGTCTCGAATCCTGTGGCGCTGAGGAATCTACGCGAGATGAAATCCGGCGATCACTTGATCATCTATGAAACTGCAGACGTCAAAAGCGCGGTAGGAACCGCGACCGTGCTTTCGGTAGATGCGTCTGATCCTAAGAATCCGCGAGTAAAGATTAGGGCCGGCAAGCCACTGCCGAAACCTGTATCACTAGCTGAAATCAAATCCAATAAGCTCTTCGCGGATTCGCCATTGGTGCGTCAGGGAAGATTGAGCGTAGTGCCGCTGAACGAAAAGCAGTACGAAGCATTAGGCGCGAGCTGAAAGGCTAGCCTAGTATTCGCATAAAGCCCGCGCTGGGCAAGTCTGGCGCCATAAAGTTCCGGGCCACGCCGGCATTCTTCGAAATTTCTGCCGCCGCAACGTATCCGCTTCTCACTGCGCCTTCCATCGTCGCCGGCCAACCGGTGGCCGTCCAGTCGCCCGCGAGGAAGAGGTGCGGCCACGGAGTTTGCGCGGCTGGCCGGTAACGGTCGATGCCGGGCTTTGGCGAGAAGGTGGCGTTCACTTCCTTGATGACGGTCGCTTTAACCAGCTTGGCATCGCCTGCGGCGGGAAAGAATTCGCGCAGTTCGCTTAACGCCAGATCGATGATTTCCTGGCGGGGTTTTTCGATTAGAGACTTTGAAGCGCTGATGACCAGCTCGACATAGCTCGGACGGTCTTCTTTCAGTGTGCCATTCTCGCTGGTTTTTAACGCTGCATCCGAACTTTTCGCCAGCAGCATCGATTTGTGGAACATCCATTGGATGGTGCGGTCAAGAAGCACGGCATGCGGTAAGTCCGTGATCTGGCGGTCGAACCAGAGGTGGACACCGGTGATTGGAGACGTTTCAAAGTGTGATAGCTTTTCGCGCAAATCCCTCGTGTCTGCCGAATCCGGCAGAAGTTTTGCGAGCGAGTCAAACGGCAGTGCCAGAACCGCATAGTCAAATTCCTCTTCTGAATCTTGCAATTTCAACCGCGCGCCCTTCTGCGTAGGAAGAAATGACCGGACGCTGTTGCGCAGGCGAACCGTTCCACCATGTTTCGTGACGTAATCTCTGGCCGCCTCGTACAGCTCCGAGAGTGGGACACTCGGAATCCCCATCGCCCGCGCCGCGCTGGACTTCATGGATTCACGCACTACCTGCGCCGCATATGGCACAGCAATCCGGTCCATGTCTTCGCTCAATGCGCTGACCAGAATTGGCTTCCAGAAGCGTTCAATGGAATTGTGGGTTTGATGGTGGCGTTGTAGCCAGTCCTGAAACGACCTCCCATCATCTTTCGGCTGACTAACGATCAGTGCGGACAGAGCGCGAGAGAGCACGATCTTGTCCCACGCATTTAGAAAATTAAATCCCAGAAAAGAAGGCGCGACGTGAAACGGCGCCGGTAAAAAACTCGGCTCCAGAACGGAGCGTCTTCCACCCGGTTCGATGAAGGTCATGCGATCGAACCAGCGAATTTTGTCTTCAATTCCGATTTGTTTGTAGAACGCGATCAGGTTGGTGCACAGTCCGAAGAGCACGTGCTGACAGTTGTCCACGACCTCACCGGTGCCGGGATGTTCATACGAAGATGCGCGCCCGCCGAGATATGGACGCCGCTCGAACAGGGTCACGCGAAAACCGCCCTCGGAAAGAGCGCACGCCGCGGCAAGTCCAGCTAGTCCTCCTCCGACGATGGCGACCGTAGGACCTCTATCCCGCTCAGCGTTCGCGGATTGTGATGGCGTGGGATGGACGGAAGACATTAGAGCATTCGCTTCAAGAAGCCTTTTCCGAAAATGCTGAGCTTCTCTCTAAGCGTGAGGCTGACTTTGCGAGTAAAGACATCGTAATTGAGGCGGACGATTTTCTGCAGCAGGCTGCGATAGATATTGATCAACACCCAGAGCGCCGGTTGGCTGTCTTCTGAGATAAGAGAAAGAAGATCATCGCCGGCGCGGTAGTTTTCAAATGCGCGTTGCGCTTCGAACTCGAGCAGCGTACGCAGACGCGCCGGGTCGCTCATGGTTGCAAGTTCAGCAGCTGGGATTCCGAACTGCGCCAGATCATCCTGCGGCAGATAAACTCGCCCCAGCACCGCGTCTTCCTTCACGTCGCGAATAATATTTGTGAGCTGAAAGGCTAATCCCAGACGCTCGGCCAGCGGCTCAGCAGCGGCATCCTTGTAGCCAAAGATGTGGATGCAGACCAATCCCACAACAGAAGCCACGTTGTAGCAGTATCGCTCTAGTTCTTGAAAGTTGCGGTAATGGATTGGATGTCGCGGATAATTCTGGTCGGGACTTTCTTCTTCAACATCCATGGCCGTGCCAAATGCGAGTTGATCGAGCAAGCCGACCGAAATACCAAATCTCCGTTGCGCGTCGACCACCGCCAGAAGCACCGGGTCGTCGGTTGGATGGCCGGCTTCGGCAGCGTGAAACGCGTCCACCCAGGCATCGAGCTTTTGTTTGCGGTCGCGTGCCGCGAGCGCAGGATCGTCAGCAATGTCATCGCAGCGGCGCATGAAAGCGTAAACCGCGCTCAGGGCTTGGCGTTTGCGTTTGGGAAGGACGAGAAAACCGTAATAAAAATTCTTGGCCTGTGCGCGCGTGATTCCCCTGCATACCGAGTACGCCATGTGGAGCTGTGACTCGGTCGGGATAAACGGGGTCGGAAATTGCGCCACGCTGCTCATATCAGCTTATGTAGGGCTGCTCGTGCCATGAGGGCGAGTTTGCGCTGCTTCGAGATCACCGGCCGCCGGCCCAGTACGGCATAACCTTGGCGTTCGATCGCGTTCAGGATCTCCTGGCCTCCGCGCGTGAAGAGCTCGATATCGATGGCGAGTTCGCGGCCCACAATGTCAGCCAGCGGCCGGCCACGGTCAAACCATTCTCTCGCGCGCTGGACTTCAAAGCGCATCATCTCGCGAAATGCCGGAGCATTGTTCTTGCCGACGATATCCGATTCGGCAACGTTGTACTTCCGCATGTCCTCAAGCGGAAGATAAATTCGTCCTTTTTCGTAATCTGCGCTCACGTCCTGCCAGAAATTGGCAAGTTGCAAGGCGGTGCAGGTGTAAGCAGAAAGCTGCTGGCGTTCCGCATCGCGATATCCGCAGAGGTACAAGACCAAGCGCCCAACTGGATTCGCAGAGTAGCGGCAGTAACCGAGCAAGTCATCGAAGGTTTCGTAGCGCGGGACGGTCTGGTCCTGGCGAAAAGCTGTAAGCAGATCCGCAAAGGTTTGTTTCGGGATATCGAACTCGCGGACGGTTCCGGCCAGCGCGACGAATACCGGATGCCGGGGAGCGCCTTCGTAACAGGCGTTCAGCTCGGTCTCCCATTCGTCGAGTAGCTGGAGTGAGGCATCGCGGTTTCCGGTCTCATCTCCAAGATCGTCTGAAATCCGGCAGTAGGCATACACATTGTAGAAATGCTGGCGGAGTCGCTTGGGCAAGAACCAGGTCGCGACTGAAAAATTCTCATAATGAGTGCGCGCCAGGCGTTCGCAATACGAGTACGCATCCTGCAAGGAAGGAGCGCGCGAGGGGATCGCGTACTCCGCAGGAACGTGCGACCAGATTTGGTGGGCGGTACTCATTCAGAAATTCAGCTCGCAGTTGTTAGCTTTTAGCTTGAATCCGGACTAGTCTGGCTAAGCGCTAAAGGCTACCAACTATCTCACTGGCCGGGGATGATTGCGGTCTTGATGTCCCCGTTGCGATTCATCATGTGCTGCAAGACCTCTTGCAGACGCGAGAGTGGCGCTTCGCCGGTGATGTAGTCAGTTGGACGAATCTTCTTTTCTGCGATCAGAGCGAAGGCTTTGCGCACCGCGTCGGGTGTGTGGTGGAAGGTCGCTTTCAGAGTTACTTCCGAGTAGTGCAGGCGGTTGGTGTCCAACTCAACCTTCGTCCCCTTAGCGCATCCGCCAAAGAAGTTGACCGTCCCTCCCTTGCGCACCATTTCAGTCGCCCAGATCCATCCTTCGGGCCGCCCAACCGCTTCGATGACAACATCTGCGCCGCGACCCGCAGGCGAGAGAACCCGGACTGCATCAACTGGATCGTTGACCGAGCCCATATGGACCACATCATGGGCGCCCATCTTGCGGGCAGCTTCAACTTGCGCCTCGCGCTTTACGACCGCAATCACGTTGCATCCCATGGCCTGAGCTACGTGCACAAACATCAATCCGATAGGCCCTGCTCCGATCACGGCGACGGTGTCCCCGATTTCAACCTGAGTCTCATGCAGTCCGCGCAGTACGCACGCCAGCGGCTCGACCATCGCGGCTTCCTCGAAACTCACGTGAGGTGGGATGGCCAGCATGTTGAGATCAACAATGCGACGCGGTACGCGAATGTATTCCGCGTAGGCGCCATTATTGAACAGCAGGTCTTCGCAAAGATTTTCCTGGTGGCGAGAGCAGTAGAAGCACGTCTGGCAAGGAGCTGAGTTCAGCGCAACTACGCGCATGCCTTTTCTGAAGCTCCGGACCCCTGGCCCGATTTCCTCGATCACTCCGGCGAGTTCGTGCCCAAATAAAGCCGGGGGAACGATCATGCGGGCGTGATATCCCCGCTGGTAAACCTTGAGGTCGGTACCGCAGGTGAGCGCCACCTGCACTTTTACCAGAACTTCTCCCTGCCCCACCCGAGGAATGGGTACTTTCTCAATTTTCACGTCCTCTTTGCCGTAGAGGACGGCTGCTGTCATTTTTCCGTTCACTTCTGCCTTTCAATTCCCGGCTGAATCACAATCTTCATCGAGTCCGGCTGTGGATGCGCCGCCAGCTCCAAAGCCTCAACCGCTTGCGAAAGCGGGAAGCGATGGCTGATCAGCTTCTCCAGCGCCATTTCCTGGCCCATCACAAACCGGACTGAATCTTCCTGCAAATCGACTGAGGCGCTGTAAGAACCCATCAGCGTCTTCTCATCGACGCATACTGCCGCCGGGTCGAAAACCGCCTCGCCATGCTGGGTCTGGGCAAACAGTAAAACCCGTCCGCCGGGACGAACCGCATCCATGACTGCACGGATCAGGCTGTTGCTTCCCACGGCCAAAATGGCAGCGTCGACGCCGCGGCCTTCACTCTGGCTACGCGCCTCACGAACCACATCAGCTGTTGAGCTATTAACTGCGTTTTCGAGTCCGAATCCTTTTGATATTGTAAGCCTTTGCTCGTACAAATCGGAAGTAATTACCCTAGTCCCGGCCCGTTTGGCTAATACGCTCAATATGATACCGATAGGCCCCTGGCCGATCACCAGGACGGTTTCCTCCGGTTCGAGCGCCAGACGCTCAATCCCCTTCATGCAGGTGTTCACCGGCTCCACAAAGGCAGCCTGTTCGAAGGAAACCCCATCTGGAATGCGAACTGTGCCCTTTTCTACGATCCAGTCCATTACGCGGACATACTCGGCAAACCCGCCGCCAGAGGGCTCAAACCCTGCTGTGCAGCCTACTTTCTTGTAGGTCTCGCATTGGGCGAAAGTCTTGTGCTGGCAGTAATAGCACCGTCCGCAAGGAATGTGATGGAAGACCACGACGCGGTCGCCGGCCGCAAACCCCGTTACCCCTGCGCCGATTGCCGCAATCGTCCCGGCGGTTTCGTGCCCGAAGATTCGGGGGGCGGAGTGCGATCCGGTTGCGATCTTCTTGAGGTCGGTTCCACAGATTCCGCAAGTATGGACTTTGACTAGAATTTCCCCGGGACCGATCTGCGGTACGGGCACGGTTTCGAGCCGAACGTCGTCCTTGCCTCGGTACACGGCCGCCGTCATGGTCGCCGGAATTTTGTCTGTAATTTGCTTTGAGGTCAGTTGCTGTGCAATGGCCATCTCAGGATTGATGCCGCGAAATTGTGCCTGGAACTATTGTATTAGTCAGCGCGCTTTCGCGCAGCCAGGCACATAAACTGTGAGATGCAAGTTGCGTGTTGCGAGCAAGGCGAATCATTTTCAGCCAAAGCCATGGACGTAAAGCGACATGAAGAATGAAGCGCTTAGTCAGGAATTTGCCGTCACGGATAAAGCGCGACATTTCCGGCAACTCGAAATTGCTCTCATCGGAAATGGCTTTGATCGCCAGAAAGCTTAGGTTGTGCGCCTGCGCTGCACGGGCCACGGCGGCGGCTTCCATGTCCACAGCGTGCGCTCCGTAAGACTTTGCCAGTTGCTGTTTCTGAGCTACGCTCGCAATTTCCGGGTAACTGGCCAGAACTGTGCGTGCGAGACTTGACCCACCCAAGGCCGCATTGTGAATCGCAGTCTGGTGACGGCTGCCGTCTTGGGTATCGATGACCGTAGAAGGGAAAATTGTCTCACCAACGTGGAGCTCCGGAACAAGAGCCCCTGCGACTCCAGCGGAGATCAGTAACTCAGGAGAGTACCTGACAATCATTGCGTCCGCGGCGCGGCGGGCCACTTCCGCGCCAATTCCCCCGCAGACCGCGACTGCGTACTCGCTTTCGTAGAAGGTGAAGGCGTGGCCTTCGTGGTCGATCTTTGTTGCCGGCCAGTTTTTTATCAGAGGCCGGATTTCACGTTCGATTGCGGCGACGATGGCGATTTTAGGCATTCAGCAGTTGGAGCGACGGGCGTCCTCGCCCGTCCACCGGAGGCCCTTTGTTTGTAATATTGAATCTGTCATTTCGAGCGTAGCAGGATTGTCCGCACGCGGACAATCCTGCGGAGTCGAGAAACCTGCGTTCTGCTAGCAGCGGGAAAAGCAGGTTCCTCGACTGCGTTCGATCATCCGCAAGCGGATGATCGAACTCCGCTCGGAATGACAAAATAAAGGTGGTCAGGAATGACAAAGGTCGGGGTTTGTAGCACGGCTGAAAGCCGTGCCCTTTCAAAAGCGCACTACGCGTAGCCATTCTCGCGGAACCAATCCGCAGCACGCCGCAGAGCATCATCAACCGGAAGGCGCTTCCATCCTAGTTCACGCTCAGCTTTCGCTGAAGAAACGAACATCTTCTTTCGTCCCATGCGAACGGCATCAATCGTCGCGCGCGGCTCGCGGCCGCGGATTCGCCCGGTGACCACCTCATCTACAACTCCTGTGGCCAGCGCCAAAACGTACGGCACGCGTATCTTGGGTGATGGCAGCCCGGTGATGGCCGCCAGCTTGTCCAGAATTTGTTTTAGCGTAAGATTCTCGCCGCCCAGAATGTAGCGCTCACCGCTTCTTCCCTTTTCGAGCGCGGCAGTGTGGCCAATTGCACATTCACGAACATCAACCAGGTTGAGCCCGGTGTCGACATAGGCAGGAAATTTCTTCTTTAAGAAATCAACCACGATGCGTCCTGTAGGCGTGGGCTTGATGTCGCGTTCGCCCACGGGCGTGCTCGGATTGACGATAACCACATCCTGTCCGGCGCGGGCTGCTTCTATGGCAACTTGTTCGGCCATAAACTTCGAGCGTTTGTATGGCCCGATCATGTTTTCGAGAGAGACTGGGGAATTCTCGTCCGCGGGTTGCCCGTTGGATGTGAATCCCATGGTCGCGACACTCGAGGTATAGACCACTCGCCGGACTCGATTCTTGCGTGCAGCTTCGAGAATGGCGCGCGTGCCCTCGACGTTGGCGCGATACATCTCCTCGGGATCGCGTACCCACAGCCGATAATCCGCCGCGACATGAAAGAGCAATTCGCAACCGGCAATTCCCTTCTCCAGCGAAGCGGGATCGCGCAAGTCTCCTGTAACCAGGTCGGCTTTCACGTGGTCAATATTTTTCGTGTTGCTGTTGGCACGCACCAGCAGTCGCAGGTCGGCGCCCTGCTCGGCCAGAGCGCGAGCAACATGACTGCCGACGAATCCAGTGGCTCCCGTGATGAAAGCAAGCATAAGTTGTGTTTAGAGTACACGGAATCGTCAGCGCGCACGCGCGGCGGCGCGTGCGAGGACGGTGCCGGGAGGGCACGGCTTACAGCCGTGCCGATCTTGTCTAACTCTCAGGTATCGGCACGAGTGAAACTCGTGCCCTTCCCGTCAACTTACAGGTTAGGAGTGGTGATTTCCCACCACTTCGACAGAGCCAGGCGAGAGGGCGGCGCAACCTACAAAATTTATTACTTTAAACAGCTCGGTACGGATGGCCACTGCGATAAGCTCGCATCCAACCGGTCCTTTTCTTTCCCTTCAATATCGAGCGACCGTTCCACAAAGGACGCAAGACTCTCGCTTGACGTGTCTGTTTGCATCTGCAGGTTCGTTATGACGACTTCCAGCGGAAGATCACAAGGCATTTCAAATCCCGAGTCCCGGTGCGCGGCACAGTAATCTGCTTTTTGGGTGTTTGCCGCACTCAAAAACTGCGTTGTGGACCACCCTTGCTTTAGACCTTTTGTAGCAGATTTACGGCATGCTGGTGCTCTTCAGCTGAGAAGCGGCGGCGGGCTATGATCTGCTGTATTAATTCATCCGGACCGTAACTGCTGCCGTCCTCCCATACCGCAGCTACCACGTTAACCTGGGGATATGGCTCCCCTGAAATGTGTGCAACGCTCCCCAGGAAACTCAAACCGCGCGGTATAGGCGAAAGAAGTTCTGTTCTCGTAAGCGCATCCACGACACCAAAACCGTGCCGAATATGCTGCGGCCGGCTTTGGACAGGGGTTATTTCCTCAACGTAAGCTGTGAGCGGAGACGAATGAAGGTTGGTCAGGATGGTGAGCGGACCCTGTTTTCGGTCGACATCGACCTCAAAGTGAAACGGCGCCATTTCGCTGCTATTGAAATGCATAGCCGGTGTGTGACTATGTGGCTGCTTCGGCGTTTCGCACGGAGCTGTCTGGCTGGCTGTTCTCCCGATGCCGAAAAAACAAACCGCAAGAATCAGCGTACTCGCCAAGAAACGCACGGCAACCTATCCTGATTTTCGCTTAACTGAGTACCAGTCATGACATTGATTCGCTACTAATTCTTCTCAATCATCACTTTCTTGTACGTGGTCAGCGCGATCAGCGGGAAGTATTCGCGATAGAGGTGATACATCAGGTAGAACACGCGCGGAAAGCCGGTGCCGGTGTACCAGGGCTCATCCCATGAGCCGTCTTTTTTCTGCGTTTTGAGCAAATACGCAATGCCGCGCGCGACCGAATCGCTGCGAGTGTCATTGGCAGCCAGCAGGCCCATCACCGCCCATGCGGTTTGAGATGGCGTGCTTGGGCCAATACCTTTTGTGTTCGGATCATCGTAGGAGCCGCATGTCTCCCCCCACCCGCCGTCGGGATTCTGCACCATCCGAATCCATTCCGCGGCTTGCTGAATATAGGGTTCGTGATGATCAATGCCCATGGCCTCGAGCCCGCGCAACACCAGCGCCGTGCCGTACACGTAATTCACGCCCCAACGTCCGAACCACGACCCATCTGGTTCCTGCTCGTCGCGGATAAACTTCAACGCCTTCTTTACCGCGCGATGGTTCTTGTCGTACCCGTATGTGGCCAGCATTTCGAGAATGCGGCCGGTGATGTCCACGGTCGGGGGATCGAGCATGGCGTTGTGGTCGGCGAACGGAATGTGCTGGAAGACCATGCGGTCGTTGTCTTTGTCAAAAGACGCCCAGCCGCCGTTCTTGCATTGCATGGAGAATATCCAGT
>Ga0102924_1001299_pt1 | contig 29378 bp, 26 predicted proteins | sample PaiPotPPM11metaG_FD_80116 | JGI IMG/M metagenome (GOLD analysis project Ga0102924, IMG submission 80116) | Iron sulfur acid spring bacterial and archeal communities from Banff, Canada, to study Microbial Dark Matter (Phase II) - Paint Pots PPM... ... | reverse complement strand
GCGAGAAAGAAGCTTGAACCCTTGGAGTTGGCCACTCGCCTTCAGGCGGGCTTGGTTTCGATCGAGTTTCTCGTGAGATAGTAGTAGACGGCGGGCGTGACCATGAGAGACAGGACCGTGGCGATGAGCAGGCCGCCGATGACGGCAATCGCCAGCGGCTGGAGCATCTGTGATCCCGCGCCAATGGCAAGCGCCAGCGGCAGAAATCCGACCGCGGCCGCCAGGGCCGTCATGAGGATCGGGCGCAACCGGCGCCGGCCCGCCTGAACGATCGCTTCACTGGCCGAAAAGCCCGCCGCCCGGAACTTGCCATCGGCATCCAATAGCAAAATGCCATTCTTCGCCACAATTCCGATCACCATGATCACTCCCATAAACGAAGAGAGGTTTAACGTAATGCCGGTAATGAACAAGGTAAAAAATGCGCCTGAGGTGGCAAACACCGCACTGGCGAGAATCGAGATGGGCGCGGCAAAGCTCCTAAACTCGAAGAGCAGCACCATAAAGACAAAAACCACGGCCAGCACCAGGACCAGCACCAGATCGCGGAACGACTGTTGTTGGGTCTTATAAAGGCCGCCATATTCGATTCGAATAGAGGATGGGAGATGCATGCCAGCCAATACCTTTTGTACTGCAGCGATGCCATGGCCTAGATCCAAGCCTTCCAACCGCGCTGTGACGGCCACGTAACGCTGCTGATTATCCTGCAGGATTTCGGTTTGGCCGGGCAGTTCCGTGATCGAAGCGAGAGATCCCAGCGTTGCCGTTTGTCCCGTGGGGCTCATCAACAAGGTATTGTTCATCGCAGCGAGCGATGATCGGGTCGTCCTTGGATAGCGGATACGGAGCGTATAGGGACGGTCGTCCACCACGACAGGCTCCGGTGCTGTAACCCCATCCAGCATCGCCGCGGCCTCGTTTGCCACATTGTGAGGAGAGAAGCCGGCGTGAGCGGCCTTCGCCCCATTCACTTGGAAAACCAGAGCCGGACCGCTGGTTGTCGAGTCAACGCCGTCATCGATATCCACCACGGGATGATTGCCTCCCACCCTGATGTTGCCAATAGCGTCCGCGACCTTGGGCGCCCAAGAGTCCAGGAGCTTGGCATCCGGGGAAAACATCTTGATCTTGATGGGCTGGGGAGCACTGGTCAGGTCTCCGATCATGTCCTGGAGCTTCTGGACGAAGTCCGCACTCACGGCTGGCTCCTGCTGGGTAACCTTGTCGCGGATTTCATTCATAATCGTCCAGATGTCGCGATCCCGGTTTGTCTTGAGCTTGACGGAGATGTCCCCAGTGTTCGCTTCTGTCACCGCCGCGAGACCCAGTTGCAACCCCGTCCGCCGCGAGACTTCCGCAACTTCGGGAACCGAATTCACAATCTTCAATATGTGAGTGATCATCCGATTGGTTTCGGCCAGGGAGCTGCCGGGTGGCGTCACGTAATCAATAATGAAGCCTCCTTCGTCCATTTTCGGCAGCAGGTCAGACCCGATGTGGCGGTAACAGAAAAAGGAAACCACGATCAAAACCACACCGAAGGCCGGAATCCACATGGGATGCTTCAGAACGCGACGAAACCATTTTTCGTAAAAGAGAATGACCCGGCCGATGGTTCCTCCCATCAGGTGCTCTTCAGCCGCCATCAGCCGCCGCACCTCGATCTGTTCAGGGGTTGCATCGGCCGCCGCCGCCGGAGGGACTCCTTCCATCGGGGTTTTGGCAAGGTTGGAATCTCTTTTCGGGCGCAGCAAATAGAGACACAGGTTGGGAGTCCAAGTGAGCGCCAATGCCAGTGAAGTAAACAGCGCCACACTGATGGTGACAGCGAGCGCCCGGAAGAAGACCCCCGTCACGCCGGTGATCGCCACCAGGGGAACAAAAACGACGATCGGGGTCAGCGTCGAGCCCACCAACGCCCCCGTGAGTTCCTTCAGGGTGAGCGCCACGGCCTCGAACCTGCCTGCGCCGGCCTCGCGCTGCAAGACGACATTTTCGACCACCACAATGGCGTCATCGATAATCAGTCCGACCGCTGCAGCAAGGCCGCCCAGGGACATTAAATTGAAACTTTCCCCCAGAAACTTGAGCGCCAGGAAGGTAATCAGAATAGTAATAGGGATGACCATTCCTGCGATAAACGAGGATCCCCAATCCTGGAGGAATAGCACCAAAACCAATGCGGTCAGCACCAGCCCGATCAGGATAGCGTCCCGCACGCTCTTGATGGACTCCCCCACAATCCAAGACTGGTCATAAAAATTACTCACCTTCACGCCCGGGGGCAGATCCGGCTCAATCCTTTGCAATTCCGCTTTGACTTCACTCGCCACCTGCATGGTATTGCTCTTTTGCTGGCGGTTAACGTTGATGAGCACGGCTGGGTCGCTGTTGGCCGTGACAATGGTATAGTTGGGCGCAACAGAGGACGAGACGGTGGAGATGTCCCTGACATAAATGGGATTCCCACGAGGATCCTTCTTGATGAAGATACTTGCGATTTCCGGTGGATTGTGGACCTGTCCGCTGATCAGCCCCAGGTACAACTGGTGGTTGCGAGCAAAAAGCCCTGGAGACTTAATCAGGTTTGAATTTCCAACGGCGTTCAGAATGTCCGTTATCGTTACATGCGTTACCAGCAATTGGGCCGGGTCAGGGGTGATTTGGAATTCCGGCACCTGTGTGGCCTGGATAAGAATGGTCCCTACTCCGGGCAAACTGGCAAGTCTGGGCTTGAACTCATAGGTGGCCAGCTCCCAGAGCCGGATCTGGGGCACGGAGTTCGAAGTGAGGCTATAACCCAGGATTGGGAAGCTGGAGAACTGCAGGCGATTGGCTGCGATCTTGGCCGTGGGCGGCAGCGTGGGCTGCACTCGCGCAATCGCCGCGTTGACGCGCTGCAGCGTTTGGAACATGTCCACTCTCCAGCTAAAGTAAAGATCGATTTCCGCGGAACCCCGGCTGGTGATGGATTGCACGTCCTGAATGCCCATCACGCCGCTCACCGCTTCCTCGAGAGGCCGCGTGATGGTGACCAGCATCTGGTCGATGGGCATTACGCCATTATCCACGGCGATGATGATGCGTGGGAAATTCGTGGAAGGAAAGACTGCGATTGGGATAGAAAAGGCGAGGTAACCGCCCACCAGCGCCAGCGTGAGGATGAGGAAGATGATCGACTTGGACTCGCGCGCGAACCAGTACGACGAGCCATTCTCGCGCGAACGTGATTCGTTTCCGCTTAGTGGCGCTGGACTGGAGTTTGACATTCAAAACCTGAAGGCAAAGAGACAAGAAAAGACATGCGGATCGTCACTTGTCACTCGTCTCATGTCTCTGCCTTGCTAGAACTTCACCTTCGTCCCGTCGGGCAGGCCATAGGCGCCTTGCGTCACGACCCGTTCTCCGGCATTAAGACCCTTCGTGACCTGGACCTCATCACCGTCCCGGATCCCTGCTGTCACACTTCGCTGATGCGCCCGGCTGTCCGCTCCAACCACCATCACGCTGGTAGACCCATCGGGCGCCGTCTGCAAGGCAACCTCCGGAATCACGGTGGCGTCCGGCACAGTCTCCGCGATGATCGTTTCATCCACGGTTCCTCCCGGCCGCAGCTTGCCGCTCGGATTGGCTGCCGTTACCCACACTTCCACGGTGGTGCTGTTCGGATCAACGGCGGGGCTGATCATCGTAACCTTGCCCGGAATATCTGCTTGACCGGATGAAACCGTGATTTTAGCCGCGTCCCCCAGCTTCAGCCACGAAGCCTGTTGCGGGGGGAGATGGGCGCGCGCCACCACCGAAGAAATATCCATCACGGTAATCACCGGTTGCCCCGCCGTCGCGGTATTCCCAGGATTCAAAAGCCGGTCACTCACCACGCCATCAATGGGACTTCGTATTTCCGAATAGCTCAAGTGAGCTTGGGCGGCTTCGTACCGCCCTCTTGCAGAGGCAAGCTGGCCTTCGGCAGCTTTCAGTTGTTGCTCCCGCCCGCCGGATTGCAAAGCCTTGAGTTGAGCCAGCGCCAGTTGGTATTGATTTTGGGCTTGGGTGAAGGCCACTCTCGATGTTTCAAGATCCCGCCGGGGGATGGCGCCCTGCGAGTAAAGAGACCGGCGGCTCTGGTAGATTTGCTTTGCTTCGTCCCGGGCTTGTTTGGCCGCTTTCAAGTCCAACCTGGCTTTCTCCAGCAATTGAGGCAGGCCGGCCTTGAGGAAACTGTCATAATTGGCCTGCGCCGTCTGGAAGTTTCCTTTGCTTTCCATGACTGCTGCTTTAAGGTCCTCGTTTTCAAGCTCGGCCAGCAATTCCCCGGCATGCACATAGCTGCCCCGGTTCACATAAAACTTGCGAACCGGCGCGTTGATCTTCGGCTCGAGAGGGGTCTCGACCAAAGGATACAGAACGGCCTCCGTCTCCACTTTGCGTCGGATTAACATTTTCTTGACCGTCGCAACTTCCACCGTAACCAAGGGCTCTGGCGGCTTCGCTTCTTTTGAGCAATGGGTCAGAGGGCAAACGAGGGCCGCCAGAAGCACGGCGGCGAAGAGGCCGGGCTTTCTATTTCCTTCCGGTCCCTGGTTCGCTCTGATGTCTGGCGAAGAGTTTGATTGCATCAGAAGGGTCCCGTAATGGTCTGAAGCCGCGCCAGCGCCACCCGGTAGCGGGCTTGACCGGCATTATAGGCGTCGCGCGCTAGGTTCAGGCTGTTCTGCGCGTCAACAAGATCAAGGAAGAGTGCTTCTCCAGCCTTATACCGCAGCGTTACCAGCCGCAGATTCTGAGCGGCCAGATCCGCCGATTGCCGAAGGGAATCCAACTCCTTCCACGACGTTTCGCTTTCATTGTAATAGGAATAAAACTGACGAAGGGCGTCTCGCTGGGCAAAGCTCAAATCGAAGTGCGCTTGGCGCCGTTGATATTCAGACTGCTTCAATTTGCTTCGGCGCATGCCCCAGTCAAAGATGGGCAAATTGAACGTGTAGGTGCCGAAATAGCCGAGTTCCGGGACACGGTTGGGGAACGATGAGGGCCGGCTGTAAAAGGCGATCATGTTGGACTCAATTCCGTAAATAAAATCCAGCGTCAGCGTCGGATAGAAAGTGGATTTCGCAATCGCCACGTTCAAATCCGCCTGCTTGAAGGCAGTCAGCGCGGCGCGCACGTTGGGATTGTTGTTACGCGCCAGGTTTTCCGCATCCGGCAAAGGTAGCAGCGGCGGAGCCATGTCCAGGTCGTCCACCACCGTGAAATTTTCGTTGAGGTTGGGGAACAGCAGAACGGCGAGGTCAAGGCGGGCGTTCTCCATCTGCAATTGCACTTCTTGCAGGGCCTGTTGCTGCTGGTTGAATTGAAGCTGGAAGCGGATCACATCGGTATGGGCTACTTCGCCCCCACGCTCCAGATCCTGGCTGATTCTGAGAAAACGCTGAGCCTGTTGAACACTCTGTTGAGCCTGAGCATATCCCCGCTGCGCCACGACTAAAGCGTAGTACGCATTCGTTACTGTCACCGCCAGGCCCCGGCGAGCCACTTCCGCCGCTTCCTTTGCCAGAGCTTCTTTGTATGCGGCGGCGCGAGGTCCCGCAGAAATGAAAAAGCTGCCGGGCATGTCCTCATGGAAAACACCCCACAACCGGTATACGTGCACGCCGTCATTGGTCACGAAACGTCCCGTGGGAAGTCCGTTGCCCTGGGTGTTCAAGTATTGGGTCGTGTAGTTGACGGAGGGTAACCTCGCGGCCCGCGCCTGCACCCGGTCCTGTTGAGCCAGCTCGACCGCGGTCCGCGCGTTTTGGAATTGAGGGCTGTTGGTTTCCGCCCGCTTCAGCGCATCCTGAAAAGTGATGGTGAGCGGCGCGCCGTCCTGCGCTGCCGCCGGATGCTCGAGCCCGAGCGCCGCTTCCGCCGCCGGACTTTTCAATGCCTCCTGGCCCCGGGCTCCGCTTGCAGCCACCGCAAAAAACATCAGCAGGCTCAAGGGACAAACACAGCCGCGTTTGCGATGCAATCGCCGCGCGGCTTCAGGGGTTGAAATCAACTGCCCGGAAGCGGCATGGATTCTACCATCCAACAAACCGCAAAGGACTGCATTGTTTTTCATGTTCACTACCCCTTTAGAGGTTTGATTGCTGCAAGAGTTCTGACCAGCGCACCCGCAGGGATAAAGTTCCCGATGTTGACACAAGCCCCTAGACTAACCCGGAAGGGCTGATGTTTTCCTGAATCCAAAATTAATTTTTGTTTAGGTTCTGGCCAATGGCCGCGCTCTGAAATCTTGCAGGGATGAAATCGGATTCACCCCTTCTCAAACTTGGCGGAAGAAACAGGAGCATCCATCGAGCCGGTTCGCGCGACAGGCAAAAAGACGCTGAAGGCTGATCCCACGCCCACCTCGCTCTGGCACTCGATCTTCCCTTCGTGCGCCTGGGCGATGGCTACGGCAATCGACAGTCCCAGGCCGCCGCTGCGCGCTTCGGCCCCATTGATGGAAGGGGCGCGGTAAAACCGCTTGAAAATGTAGGGCAGGTGGTCTTTCTGGATTCCCGGTCCCTCGTCTCGAAAGGTAATTCGAATGGAGCTTTCCGCGGCATCCATCTGCACGCGAGTTTTACTTCCGGGCGGAGAATACTTGATGGCGTTATCCAGAAAAATCAGGAAAAGCTGGCGCAGGAACGCCTCGTCACCACAATAGGGAACTTCCGGCCGCAGATCGCGCTCGATGACGATGTTTTTTGCCAGGGCAAGCGGAGAGGCCACAGCGCAGGCTTCCTCTACCACTTCATCCAGGTAAAGCGGCTGGGGAGTGATCCGCAGTTCTCCGGCATCTGCCAATGCCAGGGTAAAGAGCCCTTCGGTGATATGGCTGAGTTTTTTGAGTTCCTCCTCAATCACCTGGAGGGCCCTCTGATAATCTTCCGGACTCCGCGGCTCGCTAAGAACAAGTTCCGTTTCGCCTCGCAAGACGGCTAGTGGCGTCCGCAATTCGTGGGAAGCATCGGAAACGAACTGGCGCAACTGGCGCAACGCCGAATTCACTTTTGCGAAAAGCTGGTTGAACGTCTCCGCCAGTCTCCCGAGTTCGTCACGGGGATTCGAGACTTGAAGCGGCGTCCAAAGATCGACCGGTTTCATTTCACTGGCGCGGGACGCTGCCTCCACCGCATGATCTGTGAGCTCAGCCACCGGCTTCAGACTGCGGCCCACGTACCAGCCGGAAATAATGCCCGTCAGCAAGAGGCTGAGCGGAAGGATCACGAAGCCGATGCGGCGGAAGCTGCGCAGGGCTTCGTCGGCGCGCTGCGTTGGCACCGCCAGCACAAAAATTTGCAGCGTGTTTCCACGCTGGAATGGGATCAGCGCGACGCGCAGCCGGCCGGTGTAGGGATCTTCCACTGTGGAGAAGATGGTTTGGCGGAGGGAGAAATTCTCCCCGGCCGTCAGGATGGGCTTCCCATGCAGGTTCACAGAATGTTGCAGCACGTGCCCGGAGGAATCAAGAACCTCAAAATAATTTCCAGGAACGTTGAGCTGATCCACATCCTGTTCGGTCGGGTCGGAGATAAGATCGGCTATAACCGGCCTGGAAGTCTCTAGCAGTTGGCGGTCAAGCTGGCCCCGAACCTCGCGGGCGAAAAGAGTGTAGAATCCGGAATAGGAAACGGCCAGGAGGACTCCCACTGCGACGCAGAAAAGCAAGATCATGCGCGTCCGCAGAGAGTAATTCTGCAACATAAAATCATGCCCTTGCTGCGAATGGTCCGCGCTCGAAAGGCACGGTCAAAACCGCGCACTGACGGTCTTCGAGCAAAACTTCGTGAATAATCCAGGTCATGGCGCTTCTGGCAATGCCATCCGGTAACCCGATCCCCGGACCGTATGGATCAGTTTTGCCGGATGCGCCTGGTCAATTTTTTGCCGCAGCCGGTTGATATAGACTTCGACCAGGTTTGTTCCACTATCAAAGTGGGAATCCCAAACGTGTTCGACAATCTCGCTACGGGTGACGGTGTCCGGCGCGCGCAGCAGCAGGAGCTCGAGGAGCGCGAATTCTTTTGAGGTCAAAGGAATTTCCTTCTTGGCCCGGACCGCCCGGCGGCGCCGCCGGTCGAGCTCCAGGTCGGCGCAGGCGAGGGTGACGCCGCTCTTATCGAAGCCTCGCCGCACCAACGCCCGGATTCGAGCGTGAAGCTCGGCCAACGCAAACGGTTTTGTCAGATAATCGTCCGCGCCGGCATCCAATCCCTCCACGCGCTGCTCGATGAGCGTCCGGGCAGTCAACATCAGGATGGGGGTCTTGACTTCCGCCTGGCGGATTCGAGTGCAAACTTCGATTCCGCTCTGGTCCGGCAGCCGGATATCAAGAAGGATGACGTCGTAGGCATTCTCCGTGGCTAGACTGTAGCCTTTCCCGCCGGTATCGGCCACGTCCACGGCGTAGGCGTTTTCCCGCAGCGACCGGGCCACGAAGCTGGCCACTTTGCGTTCATCTTCAACAAGCAGGATCCGCATACTGCAGGTCTAAAGTGAAGTTGATGTCCCCCGCGCCGCGCCATGCACGCCATTCGGCGTTTCTCACCGGCAGGGCGCTCCGGCCAGCGCCGGTCATGATTTTGAAGCGGGCATCAGGCTTTGCTTCACGTCCTCCACCACCCGTTTTCCGATCCCGCGCAAGGTCTCGAACACGCCCACGCCCTCGCTGGCAATGGCCTCAAACACTTCCTCTTCACTCCGCGCCAGAAGACCCTTCATCTCGTCGGCGGGAATTGCATCTTCCAGGTCGCGCTTATTGAGCTGGATCACCAGCGGCACCACAGCAGGATCACGCCCTAGTTCATGCAGGTTTTTTTCCAGTTCGCGCAGAGCGTTCAGGTTTTCGTCCATCCGGCCTTCTTGCGAGTCCGCTACAAAGATCAGCCCGTCAACGCCGCGAAGCACCAGCTTTCTCGTGGGTTCATAGCGCACTTGTCCGCACACCGTATAAAGGTGAAAACGCAGGTGGTAGCCGCGAATTTTACCGATTTCAAGGGGAACAAAATCGAAGAAAAGGGTGCGGTCCTCTTCTGTAGTCAGGGAGATCATGGGCTCGGCGGATTGGCCCGCAGTGTTCTTGTAAATCCACTGCAGGTTGGTGGTCTTTCCACCCAGGCCTGCGCCGTAGTAGACGATTTTGCAATTAATTTCGCGTGAAACCGGATTGATGAAGCTCACGGATTCAAAGGCCCCTCGTCGCCGGCCGGGCTGCGGGTGTTTTTCGTTCTGGCGGCCTCTCCAACAGGCCGCTTGACTGCCTGCGCCCCATTCCCTTGCGTCCCCCCAATGAAAATCTTGCCGCAAACTATTTGATAAAAAGGATGATAACACAGGGTTTACCAGATACGCTTTGGAAACAGTGAAATCGACCGATTAAGAGATTGGCATGGCGGAGAGTAAGCTTCCGGTACCTGGCTCACATGGGCCCGGGGATGGCCGGTCGGCATCTGCTCACGGTTCCATCGCCACTCACTTGACCCAGCAGGATTTAATCTGGTGGGTGGCAGCTTGGATCGTTAATCGGCACTTACAAGGAAGCTTCCCGATGCCAGCAGTACCCGCCGGAGAACTCTACCGTCACGATGGGTCTGGACCAGTTCTGACCTCCAGTGGTTAACAAGTCCTTCCTTCACGCGCTTTTCTGATCGCGTCATGACCAACTCGTAGAAATGGTTTGGATCATCAGATTGAAGCGGGATCGTTCCAGGCCGGGAGGCGTAACCCAGCGTGGGTGCATCCTTGTGGCCAGAATAAGAGAATTCTCGCAGGGGATCATTTACATGCTTGAGGATTCTTAAGCTGCCCGGCTCGTGAACGTCGACGAGATAGTACTGGTAAGTGCGATCCCATCCCGAAATAAATACCTGCCCCGCGGTGCAGTACATCTGGTGTGTTTGGAAGTCTTCAATTGGCAGATCTTCGGTAGGCGAAATCCCTTGGGCGCTTCCAAAGCGAATCACTCGGAGCACATGCGGATATTTGACCCCTGGTGTAACGGCGGCCCTTAGATCAAAGGCGAGGTATCCCCGCGCTGAGCAATAGTTCCCGTCATCGTCGGCGCGGGCTTGATTAGGGAGAAGAAGTTGGCCACCGCAGCAAATCGCCACCATCAGACATTGAAAGAGGGGAGATAAACCGAGTGCCCCTGGATTGCTTTTCGAAACCAACATAAGCCCATCACTTTACTTTCCGGGTTATCAACCTATCATTACGGCAGAGACGGCGCAATGCAGGCCATGGACCTTGCGCGGTCCAGCCATCCATGTTAGCTTTTGAACGATCTACGACACACTACAGGAGGCAGCATGACGTTGGAAGCTCTCGGCATGATTGAGACCAAAGGGTTAGTCGGAGCCATTGAGGCGGCAGACGCGATGGTGAAGGCCGCCAATGTGGTGCTGGTGGGCAAGGAATACATCGGCGCCGGGTACGTGACGGTCATGGTGCGCGGCGATGTGGGGGCTGTCAAAGCGGCCACGGACGCGGGCGCGGCCGCGGCGCGGCGGGTGGGCGAACTGGTGAGCGTCCACGTGATTCCCCGGCCCCACAGCGAAGCGGAAAAGATCCTGCCCGGAGGCCAGCTTTCCGGCAAAGGTGGCGGCAAGGCATCATCCTAAGCTGCGCTGCGGGTTTGGCGGGCGGATAAGACTCGGAGACTGGGCGTGAAGTACCTCTCCATTTCGGAAAAGACCTATTCACGCCAAGCAACCAAGCAGAGCGAAGCTCTCGGACACCCAACCCCCGTACACATCCATGGACAGAGATCTTGAATCCATCCAGGAGGCGCGCCGCCTGGTTGAAAAGGCGGCCGCAGCCCAAAAAGTTCTAAGCGGCTTTTCCCAGGAGCAGACGGACGCCGTGGTGCGCGCCTGCGCGGAAGCGGCCGAGCGCAGCGCCGGACCACTTGCACAGTTGGCTGTTGAGGAGACGACTTATGGTATCGTCGCCGACAAGACGGAGAAAAACCTTTTCGCCTCGCGTGACGTTTACGCCGCCATCAAGGATTTGAAGACAGTGGGGGTGATCCGCGAGGACCGGGCGCTCGGCGTGGTTGAAATCGGTGTGCCTGCGGGCGTGGTCGCCGCCATCATTCCTTGCACCAACCCTACTTCTACCGCCATTTATAAAGCGTTGATCGCCCTCAAGGGCCGTAACACCATCGTGATGAGCCCGCACCCGAGCGCCGTGCGCTGCATCCGGGAGAGCGCTCGTGTGATGCATGAAGCGGCGGTGGCAGCCGGAGCGCCGGAGGGCTGCATTGGCTGCCTCAGCCTGCCTACTATGGAGGCCACTGAAGAGCTGATGCGCCATCGCCAGACGGCCATCATCCTGGCCACAGGCGGGATTGGCATGGTAAGGGCCGCATACAGCAGCGGCAAGCCCGCCCTCGGCGTCGGCCCCGGCAACGTGCCCGCTTACATTCATTCGTCCGCCAACATCCCCAAGGCGGTGGCGGATATCCTCACCGGCAAAACTTTTGACAACGGCACCATCTGCTCTTCGGAGCAGCACATGGTGGTGGATGCGGCCATCGCCGGCGAAGTGAAGGCGGAAACGGTGCGCCGGGGTGGTTATTTCCTGGACGCGCAGCAGGCGGAAAGAGTGGCTCGCGTCTTGATCCTGCCCAATTTCCGCGTGAACCCCAAGATGGTGGGCCAATCCGCCGCGCGCATCGCCACCGAGGCCGGATTTTCCGTGCCGGCGGGCACTCGCGCCCTGGTGGCACCGCTCGATGGAATTGGCCGGGACTTTCCGCTTTCCGCGGAGAAACTCTCACCGGTGCTTTCCTTCTACGTCGTCAAGGATTACCACGAGGGCGGGGATGTGTGCCGGCGTTTCCTGGAGTTTGGCGGCATGGGGCACACGATGTCGATCCACGCTACGGATGACAGCGTCATCCGCGAGTTGGCGCTCAAGATGCCCGCATTCCGCTTGGTGGTGAATTCGCCCGCGCCGCACGGCTCGATCGGGTATTCGACAGGCCTCAACCCCGCCATGTCGCTCGGTTGCGGAACGCCTGGCGGTAACATCACGACGGACAACATTGGTCCTTACAACCTCATCAACATCAAGCGTCTGGCTTACGAGCAGCGTCCGGTGAATCGCATGGAGGACGCGGCGATGACTGCGCTTGCTCTGGTGTCAGCTAGACCAAGTCCTGAGCCTGCCGCCGTCACGCATGAGGGTGTGAGTGTTTCGGCGTCAGCAAAAGCTCCGGCCAAGGCTCCGCTTGACCGCGAGACCGTCCGGCAGGTGGTGGAGCGAGTGCTCAACGAACACCGGCAGAAGACCACCTCCACCGCGCTTGACGTTTCGGCGCCTGCATCTGCTTCCGGCGTTTCGGTCCCTTCGTCGAACTCAGGCTTTGAGTGCGTGTCAGCACCAAAGCAGGCTGAGTCGAAGGGTACGGCTCCCAAACCTGCAGCGCCCGTCCCCGTGGATTTTGTGAGTGAGGAAGACGTGCGCCTGGCGCTTCGCAATGGCGCGAAGATTGTTACCGGACCGAAGACCATCATTACACCTTCGGCACGCGACTTGGGGAATCCGTCCGAAGTTTTCGCTAAGGTGCGCTGAATTTGAAGCGCAGGATCAGGTAGGCTTGGGTAGTGGGTCAGCTTTGAAATCCCGCCCGTTCGCGAAGGAACCGCTGGATGAAGCGCAAAGTATATCTAATTGTGGTAGCGATCACATTTCTCTTGGGGATACTGCACTCCACTCTCACGTTTGTCATTTATAAAAAACTGGCAGCCAACGCGCTGTGGTTCTTGGGTACCGGGTTGGCCCTACTTTTTTACAGTGCTCTCAATCTGATTCACATAAAACACGGCGGAGAATCAGATGTGCGCCTGCTCGTACGCATCGTGAACGTGTTAATGCTGTTATTCATTACTGTGTCGGTCAGAACTCTCGGGGTCGAGGGGAATCCACAAGTGGTCGTGTTAGTTGCCGCCGGTATTTTAATGATCGGGTTGTCGTTTTCCAATTGACCCACTACCGAACTGTTTCGATTTTTGCTCCTTGCTGGTACACTATCCCTATCTGAAACACCTGTTATGAATGCCAGGGATTGGGATGAGAAATTGCGCGCGGAGGGCTTCCGTCACCTCTTTACAGGGCAAGGCGGCCCGGACGCTTATTATTCTGACCACACGCACGAAAATCTGACGGCGCACATCATTTTGGACGGCGAGATGACTCTGACCTCGCAAGGTGAGGCACACACCTACGCAGCCGGTGATCGATGTGACGTGCCGTCGGAGACAGTTCACTCCGCACGAATGGGCCCGCGCGGATGCAGGTATATTGTGGGCGAAAAGTAGGGGCGGGCCGTCCGCCCGAGAGCAGGTACGAGTGAGACTCCTACATTAGCGGTTGTCAACCCCTGGCGCAGAACGGGCGCTGTATCACCAGAATCACAATTCACGCATTGCAGACAAAGGAGATTTTCATGGCAAACGATAGGTCGGTTTCCATTGCAAGTCTCATCACTGTTCCGGCTTTGATCACGTTGGCGATTACCATCCTCCGTCTGGAAGGCGAGCTGCGGCATTGGGGTCAACCGTGGTTCAATTCAGCGGCGGGCGGCGGCGCCGCATGGGTTGGAATTTCCTGGCTGCCGATTATCTTCGGCCCGTACTTCGCTTACAAGCTGGCCGCTGCCGGCAAAGGCCCGGCCAGCCTGGGGAAAGCGGCCGGATATATGGGACTCGGCTTGGTGGTTTTCGTTCTCGCCGGATTCTGGGCGTTTTCAATGCTCTCCCATCCTCCTGTCTCGAAGATCGTAATAGTTGGCTTCGTGATCATGCTGATTGCGGCGTTCATTCCCCGCATGGGTTGGCGTTCGTTGGGGAACACCTTGATCGCTTATGCTTTTGCCGCCCGCATTCCGGTGCTGATCGTGATGTTCCTGGCCATGCGCGGAAACGGCGGCGCCGGTTGGGGAACCCATTATGACGCGGTTGCGCCCATGTTCCGCAGCGCGCCTTTCGCCACCAAGTTCCTTTATGAAGCTATTCTGCCGCAGATGACCCTGTGGATCGGATACACTGTCATTCTGGCCACATTCGTGGGCATTATCGTTGTGGCAACGCTGCGTCCCGGGAAACGGACGGCGCAGGCTGCGGCTTGATGAACGCGGTTCATCTTGGCTGGCCACCGCCCTTCTCTATTGCCAGCGTCTTCCCAGCGAAAGCCGGTCGTTTCCGGAGGGGCTGTTCCCGGGGATCCGTTCACATCCTGCGGGCCAATGGCGCAGCGGCGGTGGCCTTTCCTGGCCACTGGTTTCTTGTTAATGGGATGAGGCGGCGGTCAACTTCCGATGGATAGGGGTTGACCGCGTATACCTGTTTATTCTGCGCGCCTTGCGAGTTCCTCCAATTGCCTTTCCTTGTGAACCATCCCACGGATCTCGTGACAAATATATAGAATGACAGATCGTATACTAAGGTGAGCGCGTTGACTTGATCCCGGGTCGATGCAACGAGGAGGAAAGACGCCATGAGCATTCAGGATTTTTTCCGGTCATTCAGCGAGGGCCTGCAAAACAGCGCCCATGTGAAAACGGTGTACGGAGAACCCATCGTTTCCGGCGGTAGAACCGTTGTGCCCGTTGCTAAGGTTGCTTACGGATTCGGCGGAGGCTTGGGAACCAGAACAAAAGATCAGATCGAGGGCCAAGAAGGAAGAGGAAGTGATGAAGGCGGTGGTGGCGGCGGAGGGGCAGCGGCAATTCCGTTGGGAGTCGTAGAGATTACACAGGACAACACGCGCTTTATTTCATTCCGGCTCACCCGCAAACTGGTGGCTGGCGTAACGGCAGGACTGCTCTTGGGTTATGTCTTCGGACGGTTGCGCTCCAAGTGGTAGACGCGGTGAAGCGGCGAGAGCAAGAGGCCTCGGCGCTCACTTAAGGGACCAGCGCAACGCAAGGCCGAGTCTGCTCACGGGAGGTTCCGGTGGCGAGATTACTGGCTCATTGGCTCTTGAGCGCACTGTGTTTGCTTCTGGTAGCACAGTTCGTCCCGGGGTTTTTCGTAAAGGGCTTCTTCGCTGCGCTCATCGCTGCAGTGGTCATCGGCTTGGTCAACGGCACGCTGGGTTTGTTTCTGAAGATTGTTACGTTTCCTCTTACCATCATTACCTTCGGCGTTTTCTGGTTTGTGATTAATGCCCTAATGCTGGAATTTGCGTCCTTCTTCGTTCCCGGTTTCATCGTCCGCGGATTCTGGCCTGCCTTCATCGGCGCAGTGATACTGAGCGTTCTCAACATGGTGGTGCGTGAGATACTGAAGAAGGAGAAGTAGCCGTTGGGCGTTGCGCCGGCGTCCTGCCGGCCGAATGTGTAACCCCGAGTTTCTGTAACTTTTGGAATCTGCTTTTTGTCCTGTCGAATCGAAAGGGCTGCACGATTGCCAAAGGAAAACCAATGAACCAAATTCATCGTTGGCTCTGCCGGTCCAGCGAATGGAGGAAGAAACTTGAGGAGCAAGTGTTGCCTTGGGCCCTGAACGGTGTTGACCTTGGCCAAAACATCCTCGAAGTCGGGCCCGGCCCTGGATTGACCACCGACTTGCTGCGTCCGTGTCTGGAGCGAATCACAGCGCTAGAGATTGACTCCCGCTTGGCGGGTTCGCTTGGCCGCAGGCTGCATGGTGGCAATGTCCGGGTGATTCAGGGCGACGCCACCGCCATGCCTTTTGAGAACAAATCGTTCTCAGGAGCCATCTCGCTGACCATGCTCCATCACGTGCCTTCCGTGGCCTTGCAAAATAAGCTGTTGAGTGAAGTTTGCCGGGTGCTAAGACCGGGCGCCGTGTTCGCCGGCGTTGACAGCCTGTGGAGCCGCGCGATGCAGATCCTCCACATTTGGGACACGCTGGTGCCCATCGATCCCTCAACATTCAGTAAGCGCCTTGAAGCGGCAGGATTTGTTCGCATATTCATCGACATGGGCGAAGGGAGATTCCAGTTCAAAGCGCAACGGCCAGACGGATAAAGGGCCTTCCCTCGCCTCGGTCCGGCGTCGGATAGCGCCCGCTATGCAACCTGCGCCGGAGACGGACCGGCCACTGTTCGCTGAAGATGCGCCCAACCCTCATCTTCCGGCGCAGGCCGGAGACAGACGTCTACCCTGAGCCTTTGTCCAGCCGCACCTTCGTAAACTCCCGAGACCGGCGTTACGTCCCGATAGTCCCTGCCGTAGGCCACACGGATGTGCTTCGCCGAAGCGCCGCAGCCCTGTGTGGGGTTAAGAACGGTCCAACCTTCGCCCGTAATGAACACTTCGGCCCAGGCGTGTGATCCTAAACCACTCTCCACCCGATCGTTGCCATCTTGAGACGCCCCATAGAGGGGCGGGCATCACATAACCGGAGACGTAGCGGTCTGGTAATCCTCGCATACGAACTATCGCCAGCAACAAGTGAGCGAGTCCTGGGGGTGCACGACAGGGAAATAAGATGTTGCGGGTGAGAAGGAGTGGAGTTGATATTCTGCAAGCGGTATCCGCTTACAGTGGACGGCGCCGCGCTTCACCTCATGAGGAGGGCTACATGGCAACTCCCGAACTCACGATCGAGGAACTCCAGGGAAACATCGTCAGCGCGCATCCTGACAAATTCCCTCGGGGCTTGTAAAGGGGGTAGGTCGGCACTACAAGGGCTTTTCGAGAAGGCGGGATTGACCGACAAGAGGTTCGACCGGCGTAGAGGGCAAATTTCGCTCAAAAAAAGAGTTCTCAACTGCGAAAGTTGGGCTAGCACACAGAGTCGGTGAGAAGCCCTGTCGTGCTGATCTTAAGAGTGGAGATTCATAGGGTGTTCTGGCGGGAGAAGCCCGAGGTCTGCTTACTCGAAGCGCAGTGCCTCGATGGGGTCAAGATGAGCGGCCTTGCCGGCGGGATAATAGCCGAAGAAGATTCCCACCGCCGCAGAAAACAACGCGGCTATGGTAAGAGCCTGGGCTGAAATAAAACTGGGCCAGCCAAACAACCGGGCAATCGTGCCGGAAAGAAAGACACCCAGGAGAATTCCACCAGCCCCTCCCGCTGCGCTCAACGCCACGGCCTCCACGATGAACTGGCGCCTGATGTCGGACTCGGTGGCGCCGGTAGCCATGCGGATACCGATTTCCTTGGTGCGCTCGGTGACGGAGACCAGCATAATGTTCATAATTCCAATCCCGCCCACCAGCAGTGAAATCGAGGCCACGCTTGCCAGCAGTAGGGTCATTACCCGGCCCGATGCGTCCGCCACTTCTTCCGACTGGGTCATGGAGTGGACGCCGAAGTCATCATCCTCACCCGGCCGAAGCCGGTGACGCTCACGCAGCAGGCTTGAGATTTCCTGCATGGCCAAATTAATACTGTCCCTGTCCAAGGCCGAAACCGCGATAAAATTCAGGTAAGGGCTTCCTACAACTTTCCTCTGCGCGGTGGTGTAAGGCATCTCAATCCGGTCATCCTGGTCAGCGCCATAAGGAGTTTGGCCCTTCTCCGCGAGCACGCCGATCACACGGAAAGGCAGATTCTGCACGCGGATGGTCTGGCCGATAGGATTCTGGCTGCCAAAAAGCATATCCACCACGGTCTGTCCGATTTCCACCACGTTGGCGGCGCGCCGAACGTCCTCCGGGCCAAAGAAAACCCCGGAAGCCATCGGCCAGTTGCGAATTTGGGGAAATGTAGAGTCCACGCCGTCCAGTTCCGTGAACCAGTTCTCACCGCCATAGACCACCTGCAAGTGGCCACCCACGCCGGCTGAGACTCTCTTCACGGCCGGGCATTGGCGGGCGATCGCTTGGGCATCCTGTGCCGTCAAGGTCGAATAGGACCCCCAACCGGAGCGGACACCGCCCCGGTGCAGGCTGCCGGGAAACACAAAGATCAGATTGATCCCCATGTTCTCAATCTGCCGCTCCACCATGCGGTTTGCGCCTTCTCCAAAACTGACCGAAGCCACCACCGCCGCAATGCCAATGACGATTCCGAGCATGGTCAGAATCGAACGCATCAGGTGGCGGCGCAGCGAGCGCAGCGCGACCCGGAATATGGCGAAGAGATCCATGGTTGAGTGCTCCGGCCCAGAGCCCGCATCCATCGGGCCTGGCACTTCTACTCTATCCTGGGGATTTCTAACCTTCAAGCTCCCTGGGTAGTGGCTCGGTGGGAAATTGGGAATGCTCCCTCAATACAAAAACCAAGGGCGGCCCGCCGGTGATTTAGGCCGGCCTGCCGCCCACTTCGTTAAGATTATACCCGTTTCAGGCTGCTACTCCTTATGCACGGGTTGTGAGTGGGTTAAACCTTTCACACCCTTCTTCTGCAGGCGTGATTCCTCCCGGGAGGATTCGTCCACGGCCGCGCCCGTTTGGGCTCCCCCTTGGAAAAACCTCCTCAGAAACTCCTCATGCCCGTAACGCTTGAAGATGATCTCGCTATGTTTTGGAATGGTTGGCGCCAGCGCCGTGCGTACCAAAAATTCCTGTCCGAATTTGTTGTCTGCGCTCCGGACCGTCATAATCATCAAGTCCGAGCCGTTCATCATGTGGAAGATGTACTTACCCGCCGGAAGTGTGGTATTGCCTATATGGAATTGAAAGGGAATGTCTGCATCAATTTGACCCGTGATATCTGCCATGGCAGTTCCCGTGCCCAACATCAGCGCCAGACATGCAGGCAGAATCATAATAATTAACCTTCGCATATTTGTGACCTCCTTTGTTGATATGAGTCCATGACACGGGGCCGAATTGATGGCGGCACGCGGGGACTGCTTAAAGACCGGCTTTCTAACCCCGGCTTATCCTGGCAGCGGCGGAACCTTCATCCGGGCCGCGCTCAAAGAAGCCGCGCGTCTGCCTCTGTGAAGCAGGGTGGCCATCACATCCCAACCATCTGCCTTGATTCAAATGGGGTTTCTGGCCACGTGAAGCGGCCCTGAAGGCCGCCCACGAACGAAAGGAAACCGCAGGTCACTTGGAAGGGTGGCCCCGGGCCCATGCTTCAATCCGACGCAATCCCAGGGAGGCCAGTGACTCTGCCTCCGTCAATTGAATTCCAACGTACAACTTCTTGGATGAGGCTAGGAAAGCAAAGGGTTGGCCATTGCCTGCAAAAAACCGGCTTCGAAGGCCGTAGGCTTTCTATACACGATGCAATAAGCCGGCGACGGTCATTTACTGTAGTACCGCTATGCGGCCGGCGTATTTCGCCGCTCATAGAGCGGCGCTACATTCTCGGAGCGCCGCGACTTACTTCGTTGGGTATAACTGTAGCGAAACAGCGCCCGCGCGGCCAATTGCGGTGTGGGCGGCCCTTGAATTAAACTGAGTGAACGCTTTCTAATGAACTGAGCTTTGCCAAAGACGCAACGGCCCGGAACCTTGGTGATGATAAGACGAGAGGAATAACATGCTGATCGTGATGAAGCCGCAGGCGGGCGAAGAAGACATTCGCGGCGTCTGCCGGAAAATCGAAGCTTTGGGCTTCCGCGCCCATCCCATGCCGGGAGCGCAGCGCACGGCCATCGGCATCACCGGAAATCCGGGGCCGCTCGAACCGGCAGAATTTGAATCCATGCCCGGCGTTGCGGAAGCCATTCCAGTCTCGAAACCCTATAAGCTAGTGAGCCGGGAGATCAAACCCGAGGCCTCCGTGATTCATGTGGGGCCGCCTAGCAGCGGCGTGGAAATTGGCGGGCGGGAACTTGCCATCATTGCCGGACCGTGCGCGGTGGAGAGCCGCGATCAGGCCTTTCGCGCGGCGGAACAAGTGCGCAAGGCCGGGGCCCGGCTGTTTCGCGGCGGGGCATTCAAGCCGCGGACGTCACCTTACAGTTTTCAGGGTCTGGGTCTGGAAGGACTAAAGATTCTGGCCGAAGTGCGGCGTGAGTTTGGCCTGCTGATCGTCACAGAAACCATTGATCCGGAAAATTGCGACATGGTGGAAGATTACGCGGACGTTCTGCAAGTGGGTGCCAGAAACATGCAGAACTTTTCGCTCTTGAAGCGCGTTGGGCGCTCAAATAAACCGGTATTGCTGAAGCGCGGCCTTTCCGCGACACTCGAAGAGCTCCTGATGGCGGCGGAGTATATTCTTTCCGAAGGCAACTACAACGTGATCCTCTGCGAGCGCGGTGTGCGCACCTTCGCTGACCATTCCCGCAACACCCTCGACTTGAGCGTGATCCCGGCAGTCAAAGGACTTTCCCACTTGCCCATCATCGTCGATCCGAGCCACGGCACCGGCAAGCGGGACCGGGTGCTGCCGCTCTCCCGCGCCGCGATCGCTGTGGGCGCCGACGGACTGATCGTGGAGGTCCATCCGGAACCCAACCGCGCGCTATCCGACGGTTATCAATCGTTGTTGCCCGCTCAATTCCAGGAGTTGATGGCAGAGGTGAGGGCAATTGCCAGAGTACTGGGACGCACCACGGCGAGTCGCAGGGATGATAGCAATACCGCAAGCCCCGCATAATCCGGGCGCGGAGCGAATCGTATGCATACATGCCCTTCAACCAGTCCATCGGAAGACCCATCCGGGTGAATCGCGCACTCCTTCTGGGGCTTCGTGCAGTAATGGGCCTGGCGATTGCGCTCCTTCTCACCAACTGCCAAAAGCGCGGCACCCCAGCCGAACCTTACCTTGCCTTTGTTGCAAACCGGGGAAGCCAATCCGTCGCAGTGGTGGACCTCGGCACCTTCACCCTGGAAAAAGCGATAGCGTTGCATCAACATCCGGACCTCATCGCTCGCCGTGCTCACAGCCGCGACCTTTATGTAGCAGGCGACGAAGGCGTGGACATTTTGGACTCTCTGGACCTTCGCCTGACCCGCCGCTGGAATGTTGCGGGAGGAGCCGGCGGCTTGACGTTTTCCGCCGATGGATCGACCGCTTTTCTGATTGAAAATTCAGACGGAAAAATCGTTGCAATTGACTGCACGGGACGGCGAGGAGTGACCGTATTCAAATCCCCGCCTGGACTCACGGGCTTGGCGCTGACGCCCGACGGCAAGACCCTGGTAGGTGAATCCAGATCGAAAGATCTTGTCTATTTTATCGATCCCAAAACACGGCAGATTCTGGGTTCGGTTAAAACCGGAAGAAATCCCGGATCGATGGTGATTTCGCGCGATAACAGCAAAGTCTATATTGCGGACACAGGCGAAAATCTGATTACCATTGCGGAAATTCCTTCCCGTGCCCTTTTCACGCACCTTGAGATCAGCAACCCACCCACCCTGCTGATTTTGAAGCCGGACGGCGGCGAGATCTTCGCACTGAGCGCATCCGGAACAAGGATGACGATTCTCAACGCCACCGAGGCGACAGTGGAGCAAATGCTCTCGACCGGCCACAATCCCACAGCGGGAGTTTTCTCGCGGGATTCCTCGCGCTTCTATTGGGCCAATGAAGGGGATGGAACCGTCAGCTCCCTGGACGTTTCGACGCGGCAAGTGTTGGCCTCGATCCGGGTGGGCGTGGCGCCCCAAGGCCTGGCCCTCACGCCTGACGGCCGATTCCTGATTGTGGCGGATGGAGGATCATCCAGCGTTGAAGTGGTCGAAGCGGCATCCGGGCACTTGCTCACCGCCATTCCCACCGGCGCTCAGCCGGTCTCAATCATCATCCCCGGTTGGCAACTTTGATCCTCTCCTGCTCACTCTTTCAGAGCCGGTGGACGAATGATCATGACTTCAGTGGCCTTGATCAGTGCGGCCGCCGTGTCACCCACCTTGAGGCCAAGCTCGCTGCAGGCGTCGCGCGTGATGATCGAAGTCACGCATTGCCCCCCAATATCCAGCGTGACCTTGGCCAATAGGCCAACCCGCTTCAACGCCGTAACCCGGCCCACCAGTTGGTTCCGGCCGCTGATCATGTGCTCCAAGCCACTGCCTGGAGAAAGCGGGGGCGCCGTATGCTTCGGAGGGGAAGCGGAAGGTCTGGGAGCTCGTCCGGCTGTCGCTCCCGTTTGGAATAAGACCCGGTCGATTTCCGACCGGGGAATCCGGTGGTGTCCACCCGGCGTCTTAATGGAGCGAATTTTCCCCCGGTAAATCCATTGTTTCAGCGTGGGATAGCTGACACCCAACTCCTTGGCGGCATTCGGTAGATGAACCAGATCCATACTTTCTCCGTTCGCTCCTCTTACAATCCCGGCCCCGGCGGATAAGCCGGAAGATCGGGCGGCCGGTGCGGCAAGGTCTTTGGATGTTGGCGGATTTCGTTCATCAGCACATCGGTGGCCTTTTCAAGCTGAGGGTCGTGCCCACTCATGACAAGGTCGGGGCGGTTATCCACCATGATGTCGGGCTGGACCCCGTGGTTTTCGATGACCCATTGGCTGCTAAGACTGTAGAGTGAAAATTCCGGCCGGGTGATATAGCCGCCGTCAATCAGCGGCATGCCGCCGCGAATGCCCCTCACACCGCCCCAAGTGCGCGTGCCGATCACCGGGCCTAGCTTGTATTTCTTGAAGAAATACGTAAAGAAGTCACCGTCGGAAGCCGCATAGTGATTGGTCACGCAAGCCATGTAACCATTGAACACCGCGTCCGGCACCGTGCCGCTCTTCCAATTGCGGGCGGACATCATCGCGGCAAGCACCCGGCGAAGACGCTCGAAAATAATCTGATCTACAAATCCGCCGCCGTTGTAACGCACGTCGATAATCAGACCTTGCTTGCGAATCTGCGGGAAAAATTGTTTCACAAATTCGTTGAGCCCTGCGCCTTCCATGTCTGGCAAATAAATGTAACCCACCTTGCCGCCCGTGGCTTCGTCAACTTTCTTGCGATTCGTCTCAATCATGTCCAGCTCGCGCAGGCTGAACTCGCTTGCCAGCGGCTTCACCACTACGTTGCGGCCCGTTGATGGATCGGGTTGCGAGCTTACGCTGAGCGTGGTGTTCTGGTTGGCGGTGTTTATGAAAAGCTCATAGGGATTTTGCGGCACGCGCAAGGGTTTACCGTTGACCGCCAGAAGATAATCGCCTTGCTTCACGTCCACTCCGGGTTCGGTGAGCGGCGAGAGCAGCCGGGGATCCCAATTCTGGCCTTGATAAATCTTCTTGAAGCGGTAGAAACCGTGAGCCGTGTCCACCTCAAAGTCCACACCCAGCAGGCCGTCGTTCACAGGATGCAAATTCGGATGATCGCCGCCGCCCACATAAGTGTGGGAGTTTGAAAGCTCGCTGATCACGTTGCCAAGAATGTAAGTAAGGTCGAAGCGATCCTTCACGTAAGGCAAAAGCTGCGCGTATTGGTCACGGACTTTGGCCCAATTTACGCCATTCATGCTTTTTTCGTAGAAGAAGTCGCGCTCTTGCCGCCACACTTCATAGTAAATCTGCTTCCACTCGGCCGACGGATCAACGCGCATTTTCATATTGGCCAGGTTCAGCCTGCCGTCGCCAACCTTGTGGGGCGACTTTGGAACCGGTGTGGCTCGAATGATTCCATAAGTCTTCGGAGGCGGCCCGGGTTGGCCGGAGACGGTCTTTCCCTGTGCGACATAGAGGAGCTTGGTTCCGTCAAAGGAAAGCGCAAAGCGGTTGGCGCCGGTGATCAGGACGTGATCCTTCCGGTCTTTCAGGGTAAAGGCATGAATGGCCGGCGGTTCGCCGGGAAGAGGCCCCGAAAGGCCGAAAATGGGCAGCGTGGAATAGTAAACCGCGCCCTTGGCGGCATCCAACTGGCCGATGACGGCAGGGGGCATGGGGAAGCCGGCGACGCGGTTCACAATGCCGTCAAGATCAATGCCGAAAGGCTTTGGGGGCTTCGCTGCCTTCGCTGTGGACGCACGACTGGCGCTGGCATCGGAGGCTTGGCCAGGCTTGCTGACTTTCACTTCATCACTCTGCGGAGCAAAAGGCGATGGAAGACTGGAACGTAACGTTACGAGATAAACGCGGGTCGTCTTGGGATTGGAAAATTCAAAATCGTAGCGGCCCAGGGTCTCGTTGTAATCCCGGTCCGAAAGAAAATAGAGGTAATTCCCGCCGGGATCGAAAACGGGCCGGTAGCTATTGGTGAAGCTGTTGGTAACCGGCGTGATCTGGCGGCTGGCCAAAGAATAGAGGTCAACCACATTGTAGTTGTTCACGGCCGCTTTTGCATAAGCCACCCATTGGCTGTCCGGCGACCAGTTGTAATTGTGAATCTCATCATACTTCCCTTGATCGATCAGCACGGGCTGTTTGGCGCTGATGTCGACGTAATAAAGCCGCAAGCTCTTATCGGAATAAGCCAACTTCTTGCTATCCGGCGACCACACCGGCGCATAACGGTAAACTCTTCCATCGGTCGTGATCCGAATTTCCTTGCTCAATCCGTCCTGTGGGCGGATGTAAAGCTCATCTTCACCGCTCTCATCGGAAATGTAGGCGATCCATTTGCCATCTGGAGACCAGGTTGCATATTTTTCCCGCACGCCGGGCGTTTGTGTAATATCTCGCGTGCTTCCTTGTTTAGCAGGAACCGTGAAAATGTCGCCGCGCGCCGTGAACACGGCGCGATGGCCGTCCGGCGAAATGTCAAAGTCCGTGATGAGCTTGTTGGTATTGACCCAGTGTTTTCGAGCTTGAAGGAAATCGCCGGGACACTCGATCTCCAGCTTGCGAGCCTTCTCACTCTTCAGGTCGAACACATAAAGGTAGCCGCCATCTTCAAACACGATGGAATCCGGCCCCAGACTCGGCCACTCCACATCGAACTCCGTAAAATGAGTGAGCTGGCGGACTTGCTTTGTCTTCAGGCTGTAACTATAGAGGTTCATCCGGTGTTCGGGACCTCGGTCCGAGCCAAAATAAATCGTGTCGCCGTGCCACATGGGATAGGTGTCAGTGCCTGGATAGTGGGTAATTTGCTGAATCTGGTTGCGCTTGAAATCGTAAATCCAAATATCCTGGGCCATGCCTCCCGTGTAGCGCTTCCACGTGCGGAAATTGCGGAAAATGCGGTTGTAGGCGATCTCGTTCCCGTCTGGCGAAAATGAAGTGAGACCGCCCTTATCGATGGGCAGCCGAACCGGCAATCCGCCATCGACGCTGACACTGAACAGGCGGCCAAACCAATTGTTAAAAGTGTCGCGGCGTGAAAGGAACAGGACGCGCTTGCCGTCCGGGAACCAGTTGATGACCTCATTTTCAATTCCCATACGTTCGGGAATACCCGGCATCCCGGGATTGAATGTCAGTTGCTTCGGCTGTCCACCCCCGGAGGGCATCACGTAGACATTGAAATTGCCGTCGTATTGCGCGGTGAAGGCGACCTGGGTTCCGTCCGGAGAAAACTTGGGGAATAGTTCAAGGCCGGGAGATGTCGTCAGGCGCCGCGCGACGCCTCCTTGGCTCGAAACCAGCCACAAGTCGCCGGCATAGCTGAATACAATTTTGTTTTTATAGATGTCTGGAAACCGCATCAGGCGGCCTTCCGGCGGCGTCTGCGCCACCGCCACGCTGCTCCAGGCCAGCAACAAACACCCTACAACCCGCCGTAACCTCTTCATGAATGGCGCCCCCAGTTGAATAATCAAAAACATTGCATTATATGGCAACTCGTTTGGAAACAACATCGGTTCGAAAAAAGGGTAGTGGCGCAATTTGCTGTAGCGCGGGTGTCCTCACCCGCGCACAGGATTGGGGAGCACATGCCCCCATCCGCGCAGCAGATTCTGAGGGCATCGATCAGATTAATACAAACACAAGTAAGGACGCCTGCAAAAGGCGCGAGATCAATCACAGGTGGGGACCCCTGCATTGCAAGCTCGTAATTTCTTGTTTTTTTAACAAACATTTTTCAGTTCACTCTCTGCAAGGCGCATAAACAGCGGATTTGATATAGTAGACTGTCTACATAGCGAGGTGGCGTCTCTTTACCTTGTTTTGGTTGCGGCTTTGCCGCGCTGCGCTACAAACTATCTTTCCCCTTGGCAAACATCCGTCATTTTTTTTACCTATAGTTACCCCTCGTAGTGCGCTGCCTTTGTGGCCGACGCGCCGGTTTTTCCTTTTAAACAACGCCAATTTCCTTTGCAATGGAGTATTCCTATAACATACTGAATCGAAAAGGGTAACATGCATTTTGTTGCCAAAGCTAAGCATTTAACACAAAACAAAGGAGTTATTTTTTAGTCTGTGGAAATCTTAGGTTTGTTTTGGGCTTTTCCGGTTTGGCTTGATGGACTCTGTAGCGCCGCTCAGAGCTTGCCCTGACTGGGAACGTCGGACGCTGTTAAGGAATTAAGTTCGGCGGTCCAGCCCCGGCTGGTAAACTCCGTCCACCGATACGGCAGTGAAGCTTGCCCCACTAGCGAAAAAGTGTTTCTCCTGAGGAGCGCCATTGGACTTTTGATGACTTGGTCAGGCTCATCATCGGCGTCGGTCCGGGTTCGAGCAACGAGGTAACTGGACTATGTGTTCCCAGCCAGAATCCAACCGTCGCAAAAAGAAACTAGCTCCAAAGTGGACTTACAAGATACCCTAGAGAAGGTTAACAACTATTTCTCATGGGAGGATAAGTCTTGGACATCGAAAAGATTGTCGGTGAGCTTAAGAGCGAACGTGACAGGATCAATCAAGTGATTGCGCTGCTGGAGGGGACGGGATTCCCAAGCAAGACAACCCGTAGGAGCGCGTCCGGTAAAGGAGCGGCGGCAAAAAAGTCAGTAAGCCGGCTCACTCCGGAGGGAAGAAAGAAGCTTTCAGATATGATGACGAAACGATGGGCGGAGCGGCGGCGGCTGAAGAAGGCGGGACGCTAACCCCCCGTGAGACCTCGTCCGTGTATCTATCATCTTGCCTTATTGCGGGGACCTTTGCCACGGGTTAAACTGAACCCAGTGAGGTCCCTGCATGCAAAATCAAGATTGGAAGGGGAGGAGCACCATGCATGACCCAATTCGCAAGGAGTGGGCTGCCCGGCGCGCCGGACCGGTGGTCACACAATTGCATTACGCGCGCCGCGGCGTGATTACGGAAGAAATGGAATTCGTGGCGAGACTGGAGAAACTAGCCCCGGAAGCTATCCGCAGCGAAGTGGCGCGGGGACGCATGATCATCCCGGCAAATATCCGGCACATGGAGCTTGAGCCCATGTGTATCGGAATCACTTCCCGCTGCAAGATTAACAGCAATATTGGCAATTCGGCGGTGACTTCCGACATCGCGGGAGAACTCGAAAAACTCCGTGCCTCCGTGAAGTACGGCGCCGATACGGTGATGGATCTTTCCACGGGCGGCGACATTCATGCCATCCGCGAGGCCATCCTGCGCGCGAGTACCGTACCCATCGGCACGGTGCCTATTTACGAAGCATTGTCCCGCGTTTCGCGGGTGCGCGATTTGACACCGGAAATCATGTTGGAGGTGATCGAGGAGCAGGCTGAGCAGGGCGTGGATTATATGACCATTCATGCCGGCGTCCTTCGAGAGTACATTCCTCTTACCCGCAAGCGAATCACGGGAATCGTGAGCCGCGGCGGCGCCATTATGGCCCAATGGACGGTTGAGAACAACGCCGAGAATTTCCTCTACGACCGGTTTGAAGACATTTGCAAGATTTTCCAGAAATACGACGTTTCATTTTCATTGGGCGATGGGTTGCGGCCGGGCAGCCTGGCCGACGCCAGCGATGAGGCGCAGTTTGCCGAACTCAAGACCCTGGGCGAACTTACCAAGAAAGCGTGGGAATACGATGTGCAGGTGATGATTGAGGGGCCTGGACACATTCCCATGGATCAAATCAAGCTGCAGGTGGAAAAGGAAATGGAGCTTTGTTATGAAGCTCCGTTTTACACGTTGGGACCGCTGGTCACAGATATTGCTCCTGGCTACGATCACATTACCTCCGCCATTGGAGCAGCAATGATCGGTTGGCATGGAGCTTCTATGCTTTGTTACGTCACACCCAAGGAACACTTGGGACTCCCCAACAAGGAAGACGTGCACCAGGGCATTATCGCTTACAAAATTGCCGCGCACGCTGCGGACGTGGCCCGGCATCGCCCCGGAGCCCGCGATCGCGATGACGCGCTTTCCTACGCGCGGTTTCTTTTCGACTGGGACAAGCAGTTTGATCTCTCGCTCGATCCGGAAACGGCGCGCGCCATGCACGATGAGACTTTGCCCGACGATTACTACAAGGACGCGGCTTTTTGCTCCATGTGCGGACCGAAGTTCTGCTCCATGAACACGACGCAAGTGATGGAAAAGCACCTGGGGCTGGATCAGAAAGACCGCGAAGAGAAGTTTGTGGAACTGTTGGCGAAGGTGCAGGGATAAATGCTTCATGCTGAAACCCTAGCCAATGAATTCGTACATCACGTGGCTGCCTGCCCATCTGGACTCATGGCCTGCACCGTCCGGATGGCCGTCGAGTCCTGGCTCCAAATAGAGTTGGCATCGATGTTGTCCAAATCGCCCTATGCCGGCTCGATCGTGTGTGACTGGCATTATCCAGGCACAAGAGAAAAAGCCGACCTGGTTGCCAGGATTGCGGATCGGCAGATTGTTTTCGAGCTCAAGTGCTTCGTTAAGGGGGCCGATGCAAAAAAGTTGGAAAAGTGGCCCGGACAACTTTCTCGCTTGGCTAAACTCATTGAAAGAGGTGACGCACCGCAGGGCGTTGCGGTGTCCACTTTTCATGGATATGGTAATGATAGGGTTGCGTGCTTCATCAAGCAATTCTATCCGACGCCGTGGATTGCTGCAGGTCTACTGAATTTCTTTGACGATGCGCCTCTTCAACTCGTGGTGGCCACGGTCGCAGGCGAAAACCCGGGACTTAACGGATGAAGTTCAGCGAACTGGTCCGCATACTGGAAAAATCAGGTTTCAGGCTTTTGAAAGAAAAAGGTTCAATTCGTTATTACAGCAAGCCTGGCGCCGACCGTCTGATCCGTGTTGACTACCACGGGGCGAAGGAAGTCCCAACGGGGACGTGCAAAGCCATTCTGAAAGCGGCAGGCTTGAAAGAGGAAAAATGATCGATCTAAAATACTCTCTGGTAATAGAAGCGACTGATGATCCAAACTTCTTCGGCTTCTACTCGACGGATTTGGAGGGTTTCACCGGCGCCGGAAACTCGATTGAGGACTGCTTGTACAAGGCGCGCTGGGGGATTCAAGAGCACGTCGCTCTGCTCCAAGAAGAAGGCTTGCCTGTCCCACCCCCAACGCCAGAACCGAAGATAACGATCCAGAATGCGAAGATAGCCCTTTCGCCCACTTAGTACCATATTTCTTAAATACACTAACGTATTTGATTTGCCCTGCTGAGCCGCATTAGAATAACATGGGTAGGCATGGAGGACTTCCATGCCAAGGCCCAGCCCGTATCGAATCG
>Ga0102924_1001298_pt1 | contig 29378 bp, 16 predicted proteins | sample PaiPotPPM11metaG_FD_80116 | JGI IMG/M metagenome (GOLD analysis project Ga0102924, IMG submission 80116) | Iron sulfur acid spring bacterial and archeal communities from Banff, Canada, to study Microbial Dark Matter (Phase II) - Paint Pots PPM... ... | reverse complement strand
GGCTCTGCGGACCGCGCGGATGCTGGCCAGCTACGGCGTGGCGTGGTTCGAAGAGCCATTGCCACCCGATGCGTTGCAGGACTATGTGGCTTTGCGCCGCGCTGTGGTACTGCCCATCGCCGGGGGTGAAGTGCTAACCCGCCGTCAATCGTTCCAGCCGTGGCTCCAGGCAGGGGCGTTTGACATTGTTCAGCCCGATGTGACCAAGGCAGGTGGCCTTAGCGAGGCGCGCCGCATTGGCTGGATGGCGGCTGACCAAGGCGTGCGGCTAATTCCTCATGGATGGAACACCGCGGTGGGTCTGGCTGCGGACCTTCAGTTGGCTTCGGCGCTTCCAACTACGGACTGGGTCGAATACCTTGTAGGCTCACCTTTCATAGATGAATTAGCCAGCGACGGGTGGAAACTGGACGCCGACGGCATGCTTCCCATTCCAGAAAGCCCGGGACTTGGAATCCGTATCAATCTGGAAGCTCTTGAATCGGCCTCTGGTCTCAAGCATTTCCTACATTGAACAACAAAAGGCAGGGCTGCGGTTGCCCTCTCCCCGCTGGCGGGGAGAGAACTATACCGGGGAAGCCGACGGTGCCGCTATAAACATCAGGAGATACGCCCCAAATGAACAGTATTGGGGTTAGGAAGCGGGTTACTCCGGGCTGGCCTCAAGTAGCAAGTGGTTGACGAACTCCACCGGAATTCTTGCGCTTGAACCGTTGACGGAGCCAAAATCCTTCCCATTTTCGTAGTCCACCACGTGGTACCGGCCCGATCCCAGTCCCCGCAGCTCCACATTCCCTTTCCATGATCTTTTCGGATTTGGACCATAGAACGCGTAGTACAGGTTTCTGCCCTTTTCGATGACATAAGCTTCCGGAACGTCGTAACCGTAAACGTAAAGGTCAAGGAAAGTGCCTTCAGAAAGCATCTTTGAGTTGTAGAGTCCAATCCACTTTTTCCAATATGCTTCCTTCCGGGGAGTCAGGAAAACCGTCTTGAAGTGTAGACCAGGATCGGGCCAGACGAATTTGGTGCCCAGCACACCGCCCGGACCTAGCGTGGAGGCAAAATCCTTGCCGTAGTCAATCTCGTCCCCGTTGTTGGCGTTGCGGATGGCCGTCAGCTCGACATGATCACCGTAGACGGCGGCGGTGGGTCCAAGCAATGCCTTGTACATCTTGATGCGCCACCGGACCTGGACAGAGCCAACGGGATCTGCCGTCACCGCCTGATCAAGAAACGGCAGCCAGCCGAGGTTCGGTGTGGTTCCGCAAGGGCAAATCTGTGTCACGCTTTCCGGCTTCAGCTCGCGCGTCGTCTGAAAGATTGCCTGATAGACCTTGCCCACGGCATTCACCGAGTCCTGCGGCGAATGATGATGGTGTTTGGGATTGTAGCAAGGCGGAACGGTGTAGGCGTTGTCCAGCTTACTTCCATCAAAGCCCCATTGCTGGATGAATTTTCTCGTTAGTTGCCGGTAGTATTCCTGCACCTCGGGCAGAGCGGGACAGAGCGCGGCGAGACCGCGAATCATGCGGGCGGGCTTGCCATTCTTATCAAGAATCAGCCAGTCCGGATGGTCTTTCACCACTTGCGAAAGTCCGTAATGGTGGGATTCATACCGGCCGTGACCGTCTTCAACGCCGAGCGGCAGCCACCAGATTTGCAGGAAGATTCCCCGCTGGTGAAAAGTTTGGACCATCTTCTGAATGGAATCGCCGGGGAAAGTGTCCGGGCGCGGATTCCAGTCGCCATAATCATTAAACCAGCGGTCGTCGAGGGTCGCCCACCGGATATGGAACTCGTTCAGCTTGGGAATGGTTCCCACCATCTCGGCGGGAGTCACCTCAGACTCGTACCCCCAGCCGCACCAGCTCACCTGATAGTCCTGTGAGTTGGGCTTCGCCAAAGTCCAACCCTCCCGTTGAAGAATGGAAGAATAGAGGCGCAACGGCTGGTAGAAGTCGCCGTGATAAACCGCAATGAAGGTTCGAGGTGTGGAGAAGACCGAGCCGGGCCGGAGCGTGGTGTCCGGATCAAGCCGGAGAGAGGTGTGGATACGCCCGCCCGATGAAACTCTTACCGGAAGAGAAAGCGTCAAAGGAAGGGTCTCAATGTGCCCGATGGCCTCCCCCATCGAGGCTGTCCAGAAGGCTACTACGGGGATTCCGCCGCCCGTTCCGTCAGGCATCGGGGCCCCAAAGGGGTTTTTCTGGTAAAAGTGGTCCGCAATCTTGAAAACGTCGTCTTTCCCCCAGGCGACGCTCGACCCTTGGAAAGACCAAAGCTGGTAGGGCTGGGCAGCTTGATCCGACAGCGAGGCGTTCAGCCGTCGCTCCTGGTGCACGATGCGATCGATGCGCACAGTGCTTGCTCCGGCATTCTTGAAAGCTGCCGTGGTGATGGCCACAGACGGAAAATCGTCATAAACCTCCACAGCCAGCGTCACGTTGATCGGAGTTGGGTTTCCACTGTCGCGCCCAATGACCTCAACCCGGCGCCCGCGAGCGCCGATCTTACCTCGCGGCTGCGAAACTTTGACATGATCGAAATCAAACCTGAAATGATTGATAACCCCGCCGTTTACGATGACAGATTCAGGGGGAGTGGCTGAATTGGGGTCGTCCAAGGTCTGGCGGCTCCCGTTCTTAAGCAGAAATGCCTCGATGTAGCCCGAACGCAGAATGTCGAATTCTGCGGTGGAGGTCCTGATCACGACGGGCCCGCTGTGTCTCACCGTGACCCTCACATTCGATGCGATGAGACGATTCACCCCGGCAGCCGCTGTCCCGGAGCCCATCCGGATAATGGCGGCGATGGCCAGAAGGCGCAACACACTTTGGACGGTTAAGAAAGGCTTCCTGCCACTGGAGATGGTCATCGTTCACCTTCCTTAGTTTGGTTTCGACTTCCCGCACACGCCCATTGGCGCGATGTGACTCTGTGATTCTCAGCTTGCACTGGCTTGATCAGGGCGTCCGCCTGGCACGCCGGGGGACGTAATCAGGTATTTATCCATCCACGCCAAAATCTGGCGTCTCATCTCCGGCAGTTCCTGGTGCGCACAATCAAAAAGCTCGATCCGGCAATCTTCTGCGCGGCCGTAAGTGCGATACAAGGGCAGCAGCTTGTCACGAATCTTCTCGACGCCTGCCGGAGGAGTCAATGGATCCTTGCGGCCGTTGACGCTCAGGTGTGGGCGTGGGACCGTTAAGGCGTTAATTTGAAAAGTGTCGAAGTGCTTGAGCAAAGAGGGAACAAAATAATAGACGCCGTGACCACTGAGGCCATGAGCTGCAATGAGCGATTCGTAATCCGTCAGGCAGCAAACGTCCATCACAGTGCGGACGCGCGGATCCAACCCCGCCAGCCACCAAGCCTTAGTGGCGCCCATCGACATGCCAAAGGCGCCCAGACGCGTGGCATCCACTTCCGGACGGCTCGCCAGATAAGTGAGAGCGCGAAACTCGTCAAACATCATCATTCCCCACAACACCCGTCCCTGCCAAAGCATCAGCTTGAACGTGTCCTCCTCGCCCTGATGACCGTCGGGCTCGTGTTTGCGCTCACCAAAGCACCAACTGTCAATGGCGAGTGTGACGAGTCCCTTTTCGGCGCAAACCGGCGCATAAGCGGGTTGCACGGGCGTCCCGCGCAGCAGTTGTTCCTTGCCCAGGCCGTACATGCCCGCGTGCCAGTGTATGAAGAGCAATCCCGGCGCCGGATGCTGCCGTTTGTCGGGGACAAGCAGCAGCGCCGGAACCGGCTCCGCTCCGTTCAGATCCAGCACCAGCCGCTCAAGGGTATACCCCTCGTGCTTCTCGGACCGGACCAACCGGGGCGGAGCAGACTGGTGCTCCCAAGGCAGATCGCCCAGCAAACTCCAGAGATCCCAACGCCGACGTTGTTGCTCAATGTTGAACTCGTCCATGGATTCTCGCAAAGTGCTTTGCCCCGCATTTGCCTGAATTGTCAAACCCGTTCCTAACGCAGCCAGCGCCGCCGACCCGACCATAAATTCGCGCCGGTTGGTTTGGGCCCTCCATCTTGTCATAACTTAATCCCTCCGCATCCTGGTACGAAACGGCACTATGCGTCAACCCCGCCCGTGCCGGGGTAGTGTCTCAGTTTCTTTGCTGTAGCGGCGCTCTATGAGCGCCGAACTTGTATCTTCAACGGTTTCCGGCGCTCATAGAGCGCCGCTACAGCAAACTGCGTCACTACCCGTGCAGGCAATCAATTGGGTTCCTGAGACCTGTGGCGAACGGATGAGCAATAGTACACATGCCGTTGCGAACAGCGGCAGAACGCCCGCTGCTACGAACGCAGGCCGATAGGAAAAGTGGTCAACCACGGCTCCCACGGCGAATGTGAAAGCGGCGCCTATAGCGCCCGCTGCCAAACCACTGAGTCCAGTGACCGAGGCCACCACATCATGCGGAAAGAGGTCTGAAGGGAAGGTCAAGCCCATCGTGGACCAACTTGCGTATCCCCAAAGCGCAAAGCAAATAAGCCCCAGCGCATAATAAACATTGTGCACTCTGGCTGCAGGAATGCCGGCCAGAATGGGGATGCAACTCACGCCGCACACCCATTTCCGCGCGCGGATCACGGGCATGCCACGCCGGATACAATATCCGGAAATGAAGCCGCCCGTGAAATTTCCCAGGTCTGCCGCTGCAAACGGAATCCAGGCGAAGGCGGCAATCTGCTTCAGGCTGAAGCCCCTGGCATCACTCAAATATTGGGGCAGCCAGAAAACGTAAAACCACCAGATCGGATCGGTGAGGGAGCGGCCCATCACGATTCCCCACGTATTTCGCTCCTTCAACAACCCCAACCAACGCTCGACACCGCGCGATTTGGAGGCCAAAGCGGCATCACGGCCCGCATTAATCCGCGCAACTTCCTGTTGCGCCACCCGTGGATGTTTGTGCAGCGGATAGTAAACGGCCAGCCAGATGGCCATCCAGACGAAGCCCAGCAATCCGGACAAAACGAAGGCATATCTCCAACCCACTGCCAGAGCCAGCAATGGAATGACCAGTGCGGCTAGAGCGCCTCCAACGCTCGAACCGCTGTCGAAGATGGCCACCGCCAAGCTGCGCTCCTCTCGGGGAAACCATTCGGAAACAACCTTGCTGGCTCCCGGCCAGTTTAACCCCTCGCCGATGCCCAGCATGAACCGGAAAAATGCGAAGCCGAATACGGAACTGGCAAACCCGGTGAGCATATTCATCAATGACCAGAAGCCGGCGGCTAAAGCCAGACCGAGCCTTGCCCCCACAGCGTCCAGACAGATGCCACCCACCAACCAAGTGACGGCGTAGGAAATCTGGAAGGCGCCGAAGATCTTTGATAGATCGGTGTGGGTCAAATGAAACTGCTGTGTGATTACCGGTGCGAGCACAGAAAATGTTTGCCGGCTGATGTAATTAATGACCGTCGAACCGAACAAGGTCCAGACGATCCACCAACGCAGATTCCGAGTTCCCTTTGGAGACTTGGACGCGGTCTTTGAGATGACGGATTGGGAGACGGAGCCCACTTTGAATTCCTTGTGAAAGGCGCGAAGACCGGTAAGCATTGTATACCAGCTTGCTATACACAACGCAGTAGGTCGGCGGCGCTCCAAGACTGTAGCGCCGGTCTGCGACCGGCGTATTTCGCCGCTCATAGAGCGGCGCTACAGCGAATGACCGGCGCTGACTTATTGCGTCGTGCATAGAAAACAATTCTTTGCAGTATGAAATATTTCATGATACGAACTTGTTAGGAGGCGCCGAAGCGCTGCTGACGGGCAGTGCCGGTGCTAGAATACAGACCTGTTTGGGCTGAACCAACATGGCTGGGGAGATTGATGCAAGTTTTGGTCTTCACATTTTGCGCGTTGTTCCCGTCGCAGTCCGGCGTCGTGACTGCATCCCGGCTCAATAAGGCAGGGTTGCAATTCTACCGCCAGGGACAAATGGCAGCAGCAGAGCGCGATTTTCGTCAAGCCCTCAGTATCGATCCCGGGAACTTTGCGGCATGGAGCGACCTTGCCGTGGTTCTCGGCAAGGAGGGGAAGCTCCATGAGGCGATTACAACGTTCCAGCAGGCGCTGAGAATCGACCCTCAAAACGCCAGAATTCACAGTAATCTGGCGACGGTTCTTCAACACGCCGGTCTGCTGAACGACGCCATCACGGAGATGCGGCGGGCATCCAAACTTGCTCCGCAGGACGACTCCATCCGCTGGAATCTTGCGCTGCTCCTGGCGGAACACCACGAGGATGCGCAGGCGGAACAGCAGATGCGGGCCGTCCTCCATCGCAACCCTGCCAGCGCGGCAAGACACCAGGCGCTTGCTGAGCTTCTCGGACGCCAGAAACGATATTCTGATGCAATCCAGCAATATCATTTTGCCTTGCAGTACGCGCCCCGCGACCCTTCCGTTCATTTCGAGCTGGGGAAACTGTATCAATTGACCCGCCAATACGAACTTGCAGCTAAGGAATTCCGAAAAGCGATCCAGGGGAAGCCTGATGATGCCGATTACGTTGGCGCGCTAGGGAATGTAGCTCTGGCATCGAACGATCTCAATACGGCTGAAAAGGAGTTGAAACGGGCGATTCAGTTGCGACCCGCATTAGGAGAAGCTCATCGTGATCTTGGGATTCTTCTGATGAGAAAAGGGCAGATCGTGGAGAGCCTCACGCAGTTGCAAATCGCCGCGCAACTGCTTCCCCACGATGCTTCTGTCCATTTTACGCTAGGTCAAGCTCTTGAAAAAACTGGCCGCAAAACAGACGCCAACCAGCAGTTCCAGATTAGCAAAACCATTCGTCAGGCTTCGGATGAGACGCAGTTGGCCAAAGCCTACGTAAATGAAGGGACCAACCTTTTGCAGTCTGGACAGGCGCAAGCCGCCGCGCAGAAACTTAAGCAAGCCGTGCGCCTGGACCCTCGTGACCCGCTTGCGCTGTACGACTACGGATTGGCTTTGCTCCTTGAAGGAAAAGCCCCAGAAGCAATCACGGAATTTGATATCGTCCTGCGGCTGACGCCGGATGACCCGGACACACTTTATTACCGTGGCCGCGCCTTGATAGCTGAGGAGCGTTGGCCAGAGGCGGTTAACGACCTCCAAACCGCGGTGCAGATAAAGCCCGATGACGCCTTTGCGCATAACGCTCTCGGAATCGCATTGGCAAAGAAGGGAAACTTTCCTGAAGCGATCAGTCAGCTTCAACTTGCTCGCCACCTCCGGCCAGACAACCCATCTTTTCAAATCAATTTGACTTGTGCGCAGCATCACCTGATGAATTGCCAGCTTGTACCGTAGAAGTTCAGGTGATTCTGGAATACTTCCCGAATAGTCCGGCAAAAGACAAATTCCCAAAAAATAATACGCTGAGATTGGTATTCCTCGCCTGAAAGCTTACAGGTCCCCCTGAACGGCTCAAGTCTTGTGGGTTTATTCAAGGGAAGAACCATGCAGAGGAGTCTAAGACCCCCAACCTTTAACCGCTAAATCAGCAGACGCCGTTTCATTGTAGAAAAATAGTTTCAACAATCAATGAGTAGGTATAATGTATAGATCTTGAATCATTTCAAATTATACATGCAACCACCGCTTGATTGCGCGGGCTGCGGACGCGCCACTCATCACCCAATGTGTTCGATAGAAGTTTTCGGACCTTCACTATGACTACGCGGCGAAATTTTCTTACTGCAAACCTCATCGGCGCAGCCGGATGGGCTTGGAATGCTGGCCCAATGGCCTCAAACCCTGTCGGCTCTGCGGCGGCGCCTGAAATGCCGGATACGCGTTCTGACCGGGATTTCTGGAATGACTGGCCTGCTTACCTGACTGCGAAGATGAACCAGGCGCGGAAGAGGCGGCTGGCGCAGTTGGCTGCCATTCAATCCCGAGAGCAAGTGCAGGAACGGGCCGCCTTCGTCCGTGCGAAGATCTGGGAATTGATTGGAGGCCCCCTCGATAAAACACCTTTGAACCCTCGGGTTACCGGGATTATTGACCGTGGCCAATACCGGATCGAGAAAGTCGTATTCGAGAGCCTGCCGGAGGTTTACGTCACGGCTAATTTGTATATTCCTGGCTCGGGCAAGTCTCCTTTTCCCTCCATCCTCGCGCCTCTGGGCCACACCAATGACGGGAAGGCTTATCGCAACTACCAGTACCTTTATCAGAATCTAGCGCGAAAGGGCTACGTGGTTCTTGCTTTCGATCCCTTCGGGCAAGGTGAACGGTTTCAGTACATCAACCCCCAGACGGGCCGGTCGCGCTACGGACCGACTGGAGAGCATTCGCAGGCGGGCCGTCCGCTGATCCTGCTCGGTAATACCTTTGCGCTCTACCGCGTGTGGGATGGAATCCGCGCGCTGGACTATCTCGTCAGCCGCCCGGAGGTGGATAGCACTCGCGTCGGGTGTACCGGGCACTCCGGCGGTGGCACGATGACTATGTATCTTGCCGCCCTGGAACCGAGGCTCCGGGCGGCTGTCGAGGTGGAAGGAAATTCTGAGAATGTGGCAGGGCCGTTTTACGATCCGCCCGGCGCCACAGCAGATGCTGAGCAGAACATTGTGGGAGGCCTTCCTTACGGGCTTGACCGGGGTGATCTCCTGTGGGCCTTCGCGCCTAAGCCGCTTCTGGTTTGCTACACAACCCACGATGAAGGTGAAACTTATTCTCCGGTCTACGAAGAATCCACACTGGAGATCTACCGGGAGCTTCAACGGGTGTATGGGTTACTCGGAGCAAAGGAGAAGGTCGCGATCTTTGCCTCCCACCTTCCCCATGACCTGGACTTCTTTCATCGGCGCGAGACATACGGGTGGTTCAACCGCTGGCTGGGAAACACGGATGCCGGAACCGGGGAGGCAGAGTTTGACGTTTCCCCCAACGGGGCGCTTGATTGTACGTCAACCGGCCAGGTATTGACCTCTCTCGGTGGGCGTTCCGTGGTCCAGGTGAATATGGACCGGGCCCGGCAGATGATGCCGCAAAGTCCATTCGGGAACGGTTCGGCGGATAGTGCGGCTTTCCGAGGGAAGATGCGTGATGAGTTGAAGGATTTATTGGCTCTGCCGCACCGCCGGTCTCCGCTCAATTCCAAGATTCTTTCATCCAACCGGCAAGGGAATTCGGTTATCGAGGAGTTCGAGTTCGATTCCGAACCGGGCGTTCGTATCCCGGGCTGGTTTGTAGCGCCCGCGTTCCTCAGTGCGCCGCGTTCGATGATTCTTTACGTGACGGATGGCGGCGGCAACGAAATCGTTGCGGAGCCGGGATCAATGGACCGCGTGATTGGCGCGGGTCATGCCGTCTGTGCGATTACGCTGCGAGGTCTCGGCATCGCCACGCCTCGATTTCCGCAGGCCGGCCCCAGGTTTTATGGCGGTGGCCGGAATATGGCCGAAAGGTTCGCGTGGGCTAATCTTGCCCTGGGCTTGCCGGTTGTTGGCCAACGTGTCTGGGATACGTTGAGAGCCATAGATTACCTGGCCAGCCGAGCAGACGTTGTCGCGTCGCAGATTCGCATCCTGGGCACGCAGGGAGCGGGCTTGGCGGCAGTGATGGCGGCGGTTTTGGATGCCCGCTCCAGATCTGTTCTCCTGGACCGGACGTTGGTAAGCTACGCTTCGATCATCGAGGCAGAAGAATATTCCTTAGAGCTTGAGTGGTTCGTGCCAGGCATCTTGCGCAAGTTTGATCTTCCCGGCCTTGTGGTTGCGCTGAGTCCCCGCCCGTGCTGGGTTTTGAACGGCATCGATCCGAACGGCCGGATTCTTCCCGAAACATCTGTGTGGGAGCAGTATCCGCAGAAAATGAATGCGGGGTCGCCGGTTTCCAAAAACGTGAAGATTCTGGTTGAGCCGGAGCGCGATGAGCAGGACAGCTATCTTGAATGGCTGTCGAAAACATGAAACGAGCCCTGGGTCGCGATGAATTGGCAGGCCGGGCGAAGAAAATGCCGGTCCAAGAGGATACAACCAAAATCCTTGTGCTGCGGAAAGGCGCCGCTTTCGGGATTCTTGGACAAGTTCGGGTTTTTCAGGCCACGATGGCCCTAGCGGCGTTGCTCTCGCCTCCGAAAGTATTAAAATTTTCCCGGCGGAGGGAACCTAACCGCAACAGAGGCAGTTGTCGCACTGGCGGTTTAACCCCGCCCAAAGAGGTGAATAATGAAAAAACTGATTCTTTTGCTGGTATTGACGCTCGCAGGAGGAGCATGCAGCAAGCAACAAACGGAAAAAATATCGCCTTCAGCTTCGCCCGCAACTGCCCCCGCCACGGGTCCTTTTTCTGACAGTGAGCTTCAGGCGTTTGCCGCCCTCGAGCCCATTGACACCCACACGCACGTCTTTCAAAGTGCTCCGGCTTTTTACGCCATGCTCCAGAAGCTCCATATGCACATTCTGGACATCTGTGTTGATGATGACCACAGCGTCTTCCAGAAAAACTTGCCATTGGAGATCAAAAACGCTTTGGAAGTGGTCCGCGCGAGTGCTGGCAACGCAGCCCTTTGCACGACCTTTGATCCGTTCAAATTCAAAGAGCGCGGTTTTACTCAAGCGGCCATCCGCCAGATCAACCACAATTTTGACCAAGGCGCTATTGCGGTAAAAATCTGGAAAAACATTGGTATGGAAATCAAGGATGCCAAGGGCAACTACATTCTGCCGGATAATCCCATCTTCGGGCCAATCTACAAGGACATCGCCGCGCACCACAAAACTCTAATTGCTCACGTGGCGGACCCCAACACCTTGTGGGAACCACCCAACCCCAAAGCGCCAGATTACTCCTACTACATGGAGCACCCGGAGTGGTACATGTATAAGAAGGCTCATCCGGCGTCTAAAGAGGCGATCCTTCGGGCGCGGGATCATTTGTTGGAGGAAAACCCGAACCTGCGCGTGGTCGGAGCGCACCTCGGAAGCATGGAAGCTGATTTCGGCCAACTCGCCCGGCATCTCGACCGTTATTCCAACTTTGCCGTTGATACCGCCGCGCGCATGCCCTACCTGATGATGCAACCGCGCCCAAACATCATCAATTTCATCACTAAATATCAGGACCGCCTGGTTTACGGGACGGATCTCGGCTTCTCTCCCGGCAAGGATCCCGAGGCCACCGTAAAATATTGGGAAAATTATTACGCGCGGGACTGGCGGTTCCTTGCCACGGATGACACGCTGGAGTACCAGGGCCGCAAAGTACAGGGACTTGATCTGCCCCAGTCCATCCTCCGCAAGCTGTATCACGACAACGCCGTGCAGTGGTTTCCCGGTATCGTGCCTGAAGCCCATTGAACGCCACAGCCGTTGAGGGTTTATTAAGAACGCTTCGAGGTCTTGACCATAGAGCCTGAAGAGGCTTGCGAAAGGGACCTTCGAGAGGTGTCAGCATTGATATGGAGTTCGGACCATACTCGTTGAACCCGCCCAATTCGGGCCGCGATGCAGAGAAGGTTGAGGCATGAAAGCCATTGCCGCTCGGTCTTCAAGAGTGATCGATGAACAGCCCAAGGCGCGGACCAGAAACTTGCCGGCATTCACCGTTCTGGGATTCCGGGGGCAATCCCGGCCGGAACCTCATTGCTGGGGGAAAAGAGGCGAAGGCATGATTCTCTCTTGACTAACTCCGTTGGGATGGTCACGCGCCGGGGGGGAAGATCGGGCCGCTCGATGCGTGTCAACACCATCTCCACAAGTTGTTTGCCCAGTTGCTCGGGAAACTCCCGAATGGTCGTCAAGCGAGGGGTCAGCAGCTCGCTGTAAGTGTCATTGCAACCCACCACGCTCAAGTCATCCGGGATACGCACAGAGCAATCAGCGGCCGCTTTGTAAACGCCGGCGGCGATCGGATCCGTACCGGCGAAAATGGCAGTGATGGGATCGCCCCGGCTCAAAATCAACTTCGCTCCCAGGTAGCCGATCTCCTGCTCGCTGTTAGACTCCACGTCCTGCTGGCAGGGATCCAGTCCTGCCTCTTCCATCGCTCTTGAGTAACCCCGATAACAGCGTTCCAACCAAGGCATCCGGCTGTTTCCGACGCACCAAATGTGTCGATGACCCAAGCTCTGAAGGTAACGCGTCATCTCATAGGCGCCTTGGATGTCATCCGAAAAAACGGTGTCTCCTCCGGTGGTTGGCCCTTCCCCGAAAAGATTGTTGCCCAGCACCGCGAATGGAGATTCGCGTTCCTGTAACCCCGTGATCAAATTTTGCGAATTTGTCCCGGCCAGGATGACAGCTCTGGCAATATCACGCCGGCGTAATACCGTTGGCAAGTGCAGGTCCTTGGGAGGAACATCGCCCGGATATTGGAAGGATAAGAACAGCATGTCCCAGCCGCGAAGCGCGCACTGGCTTTGTGCCCCGACCAGGATTCTGGAGTGAAAGAAGTGGAGCATTTCCCGGTTGCTCAGCACAAATGCCACCGTGCGAGACCGGTTGGCATTGTGCAGGTCAATCCCCAGTTGCAGGGAGGCCTGCCGGACGCGCTCCTGTAATTCACCTCCCACTCGCGCGCTGCCGTTGACGATCCGGGAAACGGTCGCAAGACTCACCCCCGCTGTTTTTGCGAGCTGTCTCAAAGTTGGCTTTCCGGCCATCCAATTCCCTCCATCGGTGATACCACCCAGTTTGGGTTATTCGGACCTCACGATTGAAGCCAGTCTCTCAGTTTCCAGTGAGGGAAAATAAAAGTCTAGTAAGTGAGCCCTCCGGTCTTGCCATTTCAAACTTATGAAAACGAGACATTACAAACCGGCGAAAGATTTCTCCCTATTCTGGCAGGTGAACCGCATTTCTTCCTGAGCTTTGATCTCTCATTTTCCTGGAGAGTCTCCCCTTACGGATCAATTCGATGGTCCAAAGCCAACATCGACATCCTGGAAAACCCCAAGGCTAAAGCAGAGCTGCCTTGCTTAACTATACCGCGTCTTGCTTTATGGCTGCCATAAAAAAGTAAGGTGAATGTGGCCTTTAAGAATATTTTCTGAAATACAGAGAAAATCTATCTTGACAACTATTGCTTCCTGGTGTAAATATACGCCATCGAAAATGTTGACTCGGCTTTTGATGGAAAAACACTAAGAGGAATTACTGTTGTTCTGTAAAATCCTGCTGGGAATTGCTTTTTTATTCGCAGCTAATGGCAGGCTTGCAGGTCAGTGAAAATCTCCAACTTGTCGACTCTGCCTTAGGGGAAACTAAGATTAGAAAGACTATGGGGCCATCGGATTTAGTGCCCACTCATGATCTGGAAACGAATAATCGTCACCAAATATTAGCATTTTAAGAGCATCAGTAGTTTCAGTGCTCGCCGGAATGCACATGCCAGGCTTTAGCATTGAACTTCCAATGGGGAACTGTAATGAGTGGAAGACCAACGGATCTGAAACGCTTTCAAGTGGATGGTTTGAAGGTTGAGATACACCCCTCGAGTCAAGCTGCTGGAAAGGCGGCGGCGAAGACTGTGGTTGCAGTTCTCCGTGAGCTTTCAAGTGGTAATGGAAGGAGCGGAGTCATCTTTGCAACGGGCGCTTCACAAATTGAAACTCTCCGTGCGCTGACGGCATTACGCGATGTTCCCTGGGAACGCGTTGTTGGCTTTCATATGGACGAATACCTTGGCATTGGCCCGGAGCACCCAGCTTCGTTCCGCCGCTACCTACGTGAAGAATTGACGCGGCGCGTCCGGTTGCGTGAATTTCATGAAATCGATGGTACAGCCCCAGATCCGGAGCGAACCTGCGGCGAATATGGTGACCTGCTTCGATCCCAGAGTCTTCAACTATGCCTCCTCGGCATCGGAGAAAACGGTCATTTGGCCTTTAATGATCCGGCTGAGGCCAACTTCTGGGACCCTTTGGACGCAAAAGTCGTTTCGCTCGATCCAATCTGCCGGCAACAGCAAGTAGCAGAAGGATGGTTTCAGAAACTCACAGACGTGCCGCAGCAGGCCATAACGCTCACCATCCCCGTCCTGATGCGCGTCCCGAAACTGATCGTTTCGGTACCGGGCATACGCAAAGCCGGCATTGTGAGCCGCGTGTTGGGGGAGACGATTTCCACGGCCTGTCCGGCCACCATTTTGCGGACGCACCCGGACGCAACCCTATATTTGGATGAAGAGTCTGCGGCTGAAGTCGAAAAGAACGCCACCTATTGATCTGGAACCGTGAGTTCCAGCAAGCGGGCCTATCTCGCGGGAGGATTTTCAGGAGGAGATCATGCCGGATCGAGAGGAAGACCGTAAGGAAATCACCCGCAGAGCTTTTGTTAAGCAAGCCGGCGGCGCCGTATTGGCGGCTTCGAGCACGGGCATGACTGCGCGGTCATATGCGCGGATTCTTGGAGCGAATGACCGGATTCGCCTGGGGCAACTCGGCTGCGGCTCGCGCAGTGAGGGCCACGTCCACATGGTGCACCTGGCGTCGAAGCAGATGCCGGTAGAAACCGTGGCCGTGTGCGATCTCTGGAGTTTGGCGCGCGAGCGCCGCGCCGCCCAAGTGAAAAAGTTTTTCAATCTTGACCCTCAGACGTACCAGTACGCGGAGCAGTTGCTGGGCCGCAATGACATCGACGGGGTCATGATTGCCACCGGGGATTTCCAACATGCCAAGTTGTGTACAGAAGTGGTTCGCGCCGGGAAGGACTGCTATGTTGAAAAGCCATTCGCCAACGTCTTAGCAGAAGCCAAGGAAGCTCGCGATACCGTGAAAGCCTCCAAACAAGTCGTACAAGTAGGGACTCAGCACCGTAGCCAGCCCTATCCTCTGGCGGTGCGGGATATCATTCGCTCCGGCCGCATCGGGAAGGTGGTCGAGATCGAGCAGGAATGGAATGTGAATGAGGAGCGCTGGCGGTTTCGCCAGGCGGATACGGGGATTTCGCGCCAGAGGCTGATGGATGAAAAGATGGAATGGAAACGGTGGATGGATGACCGCCCTTCGCAACTGCGCGAACAAGACACCGACTGGAAGCGCTGGCTGCTCGGCAAGCCGTACCGTCCATTCGATCCCCATGTTTACCTGGAGTTCCGGCTCTATAAAGATTTTTCCTCCGGGATTTTTGACCAGTGGCTCAGCCACGGCAGCGACCTTGTTCACTTGTGGATGGATGAGAGTTATCCGGTCAGCGCTGTGTCCCAGGGCGGCATTCTTGTTTGGAACGACAGGCGGGAAAACCCCGACACCTGCATCGCGGCGCTAACCTACCCCAAGGGTTTCCTTTACACGTACCGAACCACGTTTGGAAATAGCTACCGGAGCTTCAGCCGCATCCTGGGCCGTGACGGCACCATCGTCAACTATGGCGGCGAGGGAGCATCCCTTTTTGTCGTGACGAAAGAGGGCGGGAGAAACGAAATTGATCCGGACGAGTCGGGCCCGGTCTACACCAAAGCGCCGGAGATGGGCCCTGCCCGGGACGGAGCGGAAATGGTGCAGGTTCCGGGAGCACCGCAGGCCAATTCACTCGGCCCGAATGATGACGATGTGACCCACCTTCTGAACTGGCTTCACGCCATGCAGGATCGTAAGCAGCCGAATGCCAATGTGGATCATGGCTTCTCCCATGCCCTGGTGTGCATCATGGCCACACAGTCTTATTGGACCGGAAAGAAGCTCTATTGGGACCCGAAGCGGGAAGAAATTGTGGATCACGCCGTTGAAGCTTAACCAGGGCGCGAAGCTTTTGGGGATTAATCTGGATTGTTCAGAAAATTCTCCTGAATGACCGTTAGGGCGCGGGTTTAACTGAGCCCAACAAAGGCATTTCGATTGTTCTTTGTCTGGGTGTTTGACTTGCAACAGGAGGTCAAAATGAAAACGAGAGCCAGGTTTGAACAAATTAATCGCCGGACGTGTTTCCTCATGATGGGGCTGCTCGCTGCCTTTGTTTTGGGCTGCCTGCCGCTGTTCGCCCAATTCACAACCGCCAGACTGGGAGGCACTGTGACGGATCCTTCCGGAGCCGCCGTTCCCGGCGCTAAAGTCACGGTAAAGAATACGGCAACGGGATATAAGCAAACTACTTCCACCGGCGTAACCGGGGCCTATTTGTTTCCTAACCTTCCGGTCGGAAGCTATGACCTCGCCGTGCAAAGAGCAGGATTTACAACGTATGTGCAGTATGGGATCACACTGGCCGTGAACCAAGCGGCCAGCCAGAACGTTCAATTGCAAGTCGGCCAAACCACGCAACAGGTTACGGTCCGGTCCAACACGCAGCTTGTCACAACCCAATCGGCCACGCTGGACCAGCTCGTCAACCAGCGCACCATTGTGGACCTTCCGCTGAATGGCCGCGAGGTCCAGCAACTGGTGTTTCTCGCGGTTGGCGCTACGGATGTAAGTTCCCACTATTGCGGCGCAGGGTGTGAAGGCGGCACCTTGCCCGGCGAGCAATATGCCACGGTGAATGGAACGATGTCCAACGGCGTGAATTATCAGATGGACGGCACTGACAACAACGACACCTATATCAATTCGAACCTTCCCTTCCCCAATCCCGACGCAGTCGAGCAATTTAGCGTGCAGACCGGAAATATGAGCGCCGCTTACGGCAACGCCGTCGGCGGAGTCGTTGACGTGGTGACCAAATCCGGCACGAATCAGTTTCATGGCGACGCCTTCGAGTTTGTACGGAATGGCGACTTGAACGCGCGGAACTTCTTCGCCCCCACCCCGGATGCGTTGAAGCGCAACCAGTTTGGTGGAAGTATTGGCGGTCCGATTAAGAAAGATAAGCTATTTTTCTTTGGAACTTATCAAGGCACTCGCATCCACACCGCGCCGCAAGGGAACATCACCTTCGTGCCCACCGCCGCGGAGCGGGCGGGGGACTTTTCGGACCTCCTGCCCAGCACTCAGCTTGTGAACCCCGTCACTGGCGTTCCGTTTCCCAATAACCAGATCCCCGCGGCCGATCTCAGTCCCGTGTCGAACTACCTCCTTCAATTCGTTCCCGTGCCTAATGGGCCCGGTCGCCAACTGACTTACGTCGGCGCCCCATCCATTGAAGATAGTGATGAGTTCCTGACCAAGATTGATTACTACGCCGGCAAGCATCACCTGAGCGGGCGTTATTTCTTTCTGAATTTCAACTCGCCGCCTTTCGTGCCTCCCAAGTCGAACATTTTGGAGGCGAATCCGAACGGGAATCGCGTCAGGGCGCAGACCGTGAGCTTAAACGACACTTACAACGCCACGCCAACTCTCATGCTCAATACCTGGTTCGGCTGGAACCAGCAGAACGGCGGCTCTCTATCCGACGCGCCGTTCAGCATCGCTCAGGCTGGCGTAAAAGTGGCCACGACAACTCCGCCGGAGCTGTTCGTCAGCATCAACGGTGGCTTCACGATTAATACGAACCATCTGGGAGCGTTTAACCGCGGCGACCAGACCGCGCGTGAAGTTGTTACTCTAATGAAAGGGGCGCATGAGCTGCAATTTGGCGGCGAAGCTTTGCGCGTGCGCGCTCCCATGGCCAATGAGTTTGAGCAAAATGGGGAATTCTATTTTACCAATAATTTGTCGGGCGACAATCTGGCCGATTTCATGCTTGGCCAGGTGTCCCAGTTCATTCAGGCGGGCGGCTTATACCTGAATTTCACCGGGATCGACTGGAATACATTCGTTCAAGATGACTGGCGGGCCACTCCCGCTTTGACGCTCAGCGCCGGCCTTCGTTGGGATCCTTTTCTGCCTTACCAGGATAGCAAAGGGCGCCTGGGTTGTTTTGTTCCCGGTGCTCAATCTCAGCGCTATCCCAATTCTCCCGCAGGCCTGATCTTTGGCGGAAGCAATCACGATCCCGGATGTCCACCCGCGTCGATTTACAGTAATCTTTCGAATTTTGGACCGCGGCTGGGCTTTGCATACCGCCTGACTCAGGATGGTAAGACCAGCATTCGAGGCGGCGCTGGCTATTATTATGAACCGCCGAACACCGTCGCTTTCCAGGATGTCGTGGGCATTCCGCCCTTCGCTCCCATCATCAATCTTACCGATGTGAACTTCTCGGATCCCTATGGCAGCGCAGGGATCGCGAATCCTTTCCCAGCGTCGTTCGGCCCTAAAATCCCAGGACCCAATGCCACTTTTCCGTCCGACATTTCGTTTACCCAGATCTTCTCAAGAGACTTTCGCCTTCCTCAAGTACTCACCTGGAACTTAACGCTGGAACGGCAGCTCGCGGCCAGTTGGTTAATCCGGGCTGCCTACGTCGGGAATAAGGGAACATATCTGTTTGGAACCAATGACCAGGAAACTGGCCTCCAGGCTCTCAATCCTGCTATCTACATTCCCGGCGTCGGTCCGAACGGACAGCCCCTATCGACGGAGGCAAATACCCAGCAAAGACGCTTGTATCCTAATTTCGGGTTTGTGAATGCCATCGTCTCGGCGATCAACAGCAACTACAACGGCTTTCAATTGACTGTGGAAAAGCGGTTCAGCCAGGGGCTATCTCTGCTGGCAAACTACTCCTGGTCGAAAGAGATGAACGACTTCGCGCCTCTGGGAGCGTTCAATTCAAACACCGACCCGTTCAACCGCGCGTTTGACTATGGCCCGTCTGACGATAACCTACCCAACGTCATAAAATTTTCCGGACTCTACCAATTTCCCCGCGCGGACCTCAATGGGTTTGCGGATAAATTCGTGAACGGATGGGAACTTTCCTCCATTTTGTCTTGGCAAAGCGGGTTTCCATTCTCAGTGTTCAGCGGCTTCGATAATTCTTTCAGTAGTGTCGGCGAAGATCGCGCAAACTTCACCGGAACCAATATCCACGCGGCTGCGCTCAATCCGGGCCGGCCCCACGGCCAGTTGGTTAACGAATGGTTTAACACTTCGCTGTTTGCTCCCAATACGATCGGGTCATTTGGAAATTCCGGGAAGAACTTCCTGGTTGGTCCTGGCTCTTTCAATACCGATCTCGCCTTGCTCAAGAACACAAGAATCACGGAGCGAACTTCGCTTCAGTTCCGCGCCGAGTTCTTCAACGCCTTTAACAACGTTAACTTCGGTACTCCGGACAATATTCTGACCGATTCAGCGTTCGGGCAGATTACGTCGGCGTCGGATCCCCGGATTTTGCAGTTCGCCCTAAAATTCATGTTTTAAGCGAAATTTTTGCTAACTGCCCGGGTCCCGGATCAAGAACAAGCGGCGCGGAGTTGTGCATTTCAGATACGCTACGGCTCTTCCCATGCTCTTTGTTACAGGCCCCTGAGAATCCCTAACTGGGAAAGTTCACTCTGCCCGTAAAATGCCGAACGGGGAAATTTGGAGGTACCGTGAAATCCAAGTGGTTGCTTGCTCTTCTCACGTTTTCATTTTTCGTTTTTCAGCCGGCGAGAGCCCAGAGCACACCGGAGACGGTTACGCCCATTTTGCGAATGCCCATCCAAGCCACACCAGTCACCGCATTTCAGCTCCAGGAATTTCTCGCGACTCGTATTCCCAAACTTCCCTCCCCTACTTCGTCTGCCGAATGGACAGCGGAGGAAGTTCGTCTGAGACAACACATCCTGAATGACATTGCTTTTCATGGATGGCCTCGCCAGTGGATTGACTCGCCACCGAAATTTGAAGATGCCGGCGTCATCAAGACAGGTCATGGCTACCGCCTGCGCAAACTTCGTTACGAAATCGTGCCCGGCTTCTGGTCCGCAGCCATTCTTTATGAGCCGGACATAATCCACGGCAGGATTCCGGCCATCCTCAACGTCCACGGCCACGAACCTCTTGGGATGGCAGCGGAATACAAGCAGAAACGCTGCATCAATTTCGCCAAGCGCGGCATCCTGGCTTTGAGCCTGGAGTGGTTTGGCTTTGGGCAACTTTCCCAACCCGAGAATGGCCACGATTTCGGCGCGCACCTTGATTTGGTGGGCGCAAACGAACTTGGGCTCTTTTATCTCGCAATGCGAAGAGGTCTCGATTATCTCGCAACCCTTCCGGAAGTCGATACAAGCCGTCTGGGTGTGACCGGCCTTTCGGGTGGCGGCTGGCAGACCATCGTGCTGTCGGCGCTCGATGCTCGAGTGAAGGTTGCCGTTGAAGTAGCAGGCTTCGCGTCGCTCCAGACGAACATCACCCACCCTGTAGATACCGACGAGATTGAGGAAGATCCAACCGATTTCTCTAAAGGCGAAGATTATCCTGACCTTGTTGCAATGCGCGCACCCCGGCCCACCTTGTTGATCCACAATGCTATGGACAATTGCTGTTTCCGGGCGATGCTCGTGAAGCCGTACATCTACGAAGCCATCAAGCCGTTTTTTCAACTCTACGGAAAACCGAATGCGCTGGCATGGCATGAAAACCGAGACCCTGGGACCCACAATTATCAGCTCGATAATCGCCAACAGGCCTATGCTTTCTTCACCCGTTACTTCAACCTGCCGGTTTCCGGGGAAGAGATACCCAGCGACCAGGAGATCAAGAGCATCGACGAGTTGAAGGTGGATTTATCTGCTGACAACCTGACGGTCCTGGGCCTTGCCCGGAAGTTGGCGAGTGAAATCTCTCGCCCGCCAGAACCCTCAGATACATCCCAATGGGCTCCCGCGGAAAGGACCAAGCTCAAGTCCGTAATACGGTATAAGCTTGCCACAGTGAAGAACGCCTGGAGAATGTGGAATACCAAGGGCAACGGTGTGGAAACCCTTTCCTACCGGTTGGAGTTCAATAACGGGCTGAGCGCAGCCGGAGATTGGTTGCAAGGCATCGCGGTTCCTGCAAATGCTCCCGCCACCATCGTGCTGGATGACAACGGCCGGAAAGCCGCCGGGGATTTGGTGTCGAATCTGGTCAACCGTGGTAAACAGGTTCTTGCTTTGGATGTGATTTTCAATGGGGAGATGCGTCCACAGAAGCCTGACCCGACTGACTATGAACTTCTGGTCTCGACCACCGGAGAACGCCCGCTGGGCCTGGAAGTGGCCCAGCTTATCGGCACAGCTAAATGGTTTCGCAAGACGTCGGGAAACCGGCAGATCCGCCTTGAAACAAAGGGCATACGCAGCCAGGTTGTTGCCATCACGGCGGCTGCCATTGAGCCTTCACTGTTTTCGGAAGTCGTCACTTATGGCGGAATGAAAAGTCTGGATTATCTGCTCGCCAAGCCCGTCCCGCTCCGCAAAGCGCCGGAACTCTTCTGCCTCGACTTTTACAAACACTTTGATTTGGATCAACTCGTCGCATTAGCGCGGCCCGTGAAAGTAGGCCAGTTGAAGACGGTGGGAGTGGCCTCGAAGTAAAAGCCACTTTCGCGGCGCAAGTGGACCCCACGGTTTCAGTTCTGCAAGTTGACGCGGCCGATGTGTCGCCCTGGCGGTTTTCGTAAACTACGCTTGCCATCCAGTGATCTTCGGCTCTGATAATTTGCAGTTCTCGGCTGACTATCCTGGGATGATGACTCAAGTGGTTGAGCATATGATAAACGGCCCGCCACTATAATTGCGGCAAGCCTTTCGCTCAAAGTTGGGGCATATGTGATTTTACCTTGACAAAGAACGGTATGAATGGAGTAATAGCCATGTCATAAACATCGAAGCCGGGCGCAAGAAATGCCCTGCTGCTTGGGGCCTTTGGCTGCATTGAACCTGCAATTTTGGGGATGAGGACGACTTCTTGCCAACGGGCGCCCGCCGCCCATATTACAAAGCGACGGGAATATGCAGCGGCGCTCGAACGGCATGGTTAAAGCGGTGCCCGGACGGACCTGCTTGAGTCAGAGCCAGTAAGAATCGAGGTTTTGATTCCTGTTTGTCATATGGATTGGTTGCCAGCCGCGCGCCGCGGTTTCAGCAGGATGCCAGGTTTTTCGCGGCACGCGGCAGCCACAAAGCCCGTGGAGATGTTTTGTGGCGGCAAGGGACATGAATCCCGTGAGCGAGAACGACGAAATAATTAAAGAATTTCTCACTGAAAGCACCGAAAATCTGGACCAGCTCGACCGCGATCTGATCGGCCTTGAGAAAGATCCCACCTCCCACGAAATCCTGAGCAGTATCTTCCGGACAATTCACTCCCTCAAAGGAACCACAGGGTTTCTGGGCTTTACAAAGCTAGAATCCGTGGCGCACTCTGGAGAAAACCTTCTTGGCCGCGTTCGTGACGGGGAGATTAAGCTGACGCCCGAGGTCACCGGTGGGCTTCTGGCCATGGTGGACGCGGTGCGGGAGATGCTGGCCGCCATCGAGTCAACCTCCAAGGATGGCGCCTATGACTATAAGCCACTGATAGAGACCCTCCAGCATTTACAGGAACCGCCAGCGGCCCAACCGCCCGGCGAAAAGGCCGGGACTGTAAAGGAGGCAAAACGGTGGGAGGATGAGGAGGATATATCCCCGCCACTTGGCCAAATCCTCATTCGCTCCAATCAGGTCACGGAAACGCAAGTGAATGAAGCCCTCCAAGCTCAGCGTGCCGGAGACCCCCGCCATCTGGGAGAGATTCTTGTTGAGCGCGGAGCGGTCCCATCCAGAGTCATTAAAGCCGCGCTTGAAGAGCAAAGACAGGCGCAGGTATTGTTGGCTGCCAGCAACTCCATCCGAGTTGATGTGGCTCAGCTTGACAAGCTGATGAACCTGGTGGGCGAGCTGGTTCATGTTAGAAACCAGATCCTGCAATACGGCGTCGCCCAGCGGGACCCTACAATGCTCGCAGCCTTTCAGCGGCTAAATTTGATTACCACCAACCTGCTCGCGGGCGTGATGAAGACGCGCATGCAGCCGGTTGAAAATGTTTGGAGCAAGATTCCGAGAATGGTCCGGGATCTTGCTGTGAGTCTTGGGAAGCAGGTGCGCGTGGAGATGGAGGGCAAGGAAACGGATCTCGATAAAGCCATCATCGAAGCCATCAAAGATCCTCTCATGCACATCGTTCGCAACGCCGTGGACCATGGCATTGAACTTCCGGGATACCAGGTGGCTGCGGGAAAGCCGTCTGGGGCCCTGCTACTCCTCCGCGCTTATCACGAGGGCGGTCAAGTGAACATTGAAATCTCGGATGACGGCGCCGGAATCAACACCAGCCGGGTTAAACAAAAGGCGGTTGAGCGCCATCTGATTACCCCCGAACGGGCCGCCCGGATGGGGGAGCGTGAAGCGGTCAACTTGATTTTCCTTCCCGGATTTTCCACCGCCCGCATCGTTACTAATGTCTCCGGGCGCGGGGTGGGTATGGACGTCGTAAAAACCAATATTGAAAAGATTGGCGGCACGGTTGACGTTGAGACCCGGCGCGGCCAGGGATCGACCTAAAGATCAAGATCCCCTTGACACTGGCGATTATTCCGGCACTCATCGTGATGTGTCAGGGTCAGCGTTTTGCTATTCCCAAAGTCAGCTTGCTGGAGCTTGTGAAGCTGGAAAAAGATGAGGCGCGACAGGAAATTGGACGGGTTCAGGGGGCGCCCGTTTACCGGCTGCACGGCCGCTGGCTGTCCCTCGTCGACCTGAAAACGGAGCTGGAGCTTGGCGCAGCGCCCTCGCAGGCCGCTATGCGCGCAATGGGTGGCGATGCTGTGAACATCGTGTTTCTTCATGCGGACGGCCGCCAGTTTGGACTGGTGGTCGACGAGATTATTAGCACGGAAGAGATTGTGATGAAGCCGCTCGGGAAGGAATTGAAGGGACTTGCCATCTACGCCGGCGCCACCGTGATGGGTGATGGCCGCGTCACACTAGTACTGGATGTGGGTGGGTTCGCGCAGCGTCCGAACGTGTTGACCGCCTCCGTCAAGCCCATCAGGCCAGAGGTCGTGGCATAGTTTGTTTGCTCTAGCGGCCCTTGGAGCTTGGCCTGATGGGGCTTCAACCTCGCCCTCCCCGGAACGAGGGGACGTGAATATTTTGGGCGGCTCGCACGGCGCGGTTGTCCCCATGCCCTGAGGGTCCTCCAAGGGAAGTTCGTGAATAACCCGGATCAAAACAGGGTTGAAACATGGGTGAAGGAAGACAATTTACAACGTTTTATCTGGCGGGAAGTTTATTCGGCGTGAGCGCGGATACGGTCCACGAAATTCTGCGCTCCCAGGAAATGACTCCCGTGCCCCTGGCTCCTCCAGAGGTAAGCGGGCTGATTAATCTGCGGGGACAAATCGTGACGGCCATTGACCTGCGCCGCCTGGGAATGAAAGCCCGGGAGCGTGGTAAGCTACCGGTGAGTGTGGTCGTTCGTTCGGGTGGCGGGCTTCTCAGCCTCCTGGTTGACGAGATTGGAGACGTCGTGGAGGCGCCGGAAGATACCTTCCAGCCGCCGCCCGAAACTCTTGGGTCCAAGGCACGGGAAATAGTGCGCGGAGTACATAAGCTCGACAATCACCTATTACAGATTCTAGATATTGAAGCGTTGAGCTGCGAAAGAGAAGTGGAGAAGACTTAGCTTGAAATATTTATGATCTTGCCAGTGGGACCGTCAATGTAGGGTTTCAGCCGCCTGCTTTGGCGCCTTTGAGTGGGACGACAGCTCTGAGATTTTTCAAGTAAAGGGGACGCAAAGCGCAGGGGCCGGGATCGTTGTGCGCCAGACTTTGGACCGGCGATAGATTCCCTCAATACGCCGTGAATTTATTTACCCACGTGGCTTAGCGCATTGTCAGGCGATTGAATGAAACCCACGCGAAGACAGTTCTTGCAGACTTCAGCCCTGGCGACGGTTGCGGGAAGCCTTCCAGCATCGCCAGCAACGGCTGCGACACCGGCGGCTTCGCCGGCCCTACCCGCCACGCGCCAGAACTCAACGCTGGACGCATTTCAAATTGCCCGGCAGCACAATATCCAGAGGAATGTTCCGGGTCCCGATTTTTTTGAAGGAATGTTCCTGGGCAACGGCGACATTGGGGTGTGCGCGGTCGTCCGCCCGGACGCGCTGGGGCTTCACATCGGCAAGAATGATTCCTGGGACATTCGTGTGAGCGAGGACATCGAAAAGGAGGTTCTCACATTCCAAGACATTCTGAAGCTTTGGCAGCGGGCGAGTGATGAAGCGAAGCGCCTGGGCAAGCCGGATCTGCTGTATCTTGAATCCAACATTCCCTTTTTCCGCGATTACACGCAGAAAGTTGAATCGTCCTACAGGAAGCCGTGGCCGCGCCCCTGGCCCTGCGGCACCGTGTGGATTCACTGGGACCCACGCTGGGTTCATGCCGGTTCGCAGCGGCTCGATCCCGCGGACGGCTTATTCACACTTGACCTAGCGCTTAATGAGGCCGGACAGCCTCCGCGAGCCGCTACTGTTTCAACTTTCGTGGATTGGGCCACAGGACTGATTTCCATTTCCACCAATGGCCCGGTGCCCTTGCTTTCCGTCGATTATTACCCGGATCTGGATGAGGTCCACGCATCGCCCCTGGGATTCGGGGAATCCCAGACTTCGTGGGGCATGTTGCCGCGCCCGGAAATCAACGCCATCACTGGCGAAGATTTTGCGGAGTTTTCGTCCTTTCAGTATTTTCCTGCCCTCGGGCCGACGGAGCAAATGCAGTCGCCGCCCCGGTCAGACAAGGACCGGAATTTTTCGCTGTACGGGCGCGTCCGGGGCAAATGGTCCATCGAAGGGCTTGCCGAGAGCCAATCGCGGCTGAAGCAGACGGGCCAATCCGCCGGAACATTTACCCACTATGCGCAGGCTCCGGGAGTGTATCTGGCAAGCAAAAGTTTGCAGCCATTTCGCCTTGACCTGATGGTGGTGACGCCTCGGGATATTTTGCTCGACCGTCTCGAACACCAGGCGGCTGCCGGGGACAATCGCCATCCCAGGATCATCATCAGCCAAGATCACGCTTATAGCCCGGAAGACCTGGACACGAAAACTTACGCTCGCAAGAATGTGGAGCGACTTGCCGCACTACCCGTGAGTGAAATTCGAAAGGATTCCGAAGCCCACTGGAGGAATTTCTGGTCGCGTTCGGCGGTTGAGTTTGAGGACAAAGAATTCGAACGGATCTGGTATCAAAACCAGTATTTTCTTGCCTGCTGCTTGCGGGAGCGCAAGACGGCGCCCGGTCTTTTCGGCAATTGGTCCACGGGCCGCATCGGCACGGCCTGGCACAGCGACTACCACATGGACTACAACTGCCAGCAAGTGTTTTGGGGCGTCTTTTCGAGCAATCACGCGGAGCAGCACCTGCCCTACTTCGAGCTTTGCCAGAACCTGATGGCCATGTCGGGAAAATATGCCAAGGAAAAATTCGGTCAGCCCGGCGCTTACTTCCCTCACTCGGCTTATCCCGCGCCCAGCCAGATGGTGCCGTACCCCGTCCCGCCCTGGGGTTATCAAATCAGTGAAACACCCTGGACGGTGCAAAGTCTGTGGTGGCAATACCTCTACACCCAGGACGAAGACTACTTGCGCCGGGCGTATCCCATCCTGAGCGCCGCGGCGCGATTCATCGCCGCTTATGTGAAAAAGGGAGAGGATGGGAAATATCATGTCATCCCCACCGTTTCCTCTGAAAACTGGGGCTTCACCGTGGATTATCGCCTCAACAAGGATTGCATTTTGGATCTCGCTCTAGCCCAATTCCTGCTGGATGCAGTGATCGAAGGTTCTGCCGTGCTCCATGAGGATGAAGCGGAGCGCGTCCATTGGAAGGAAATTCTCGACAACATGACGCCTTACCCCACGGCTCATGGACCTTACGGCGAAGTGTGGCTGGACGTTGAAAATGCGCCGGTGGAACACATCTACAATGTGCCGATCACGCTGGCCCCGGTCTTCCCAGCGGAACAGGTGGGCATCGGGCGGAACGAAGACCAAGGGGAAATCGCGCGGCGCACCGCCCGCCTGGTTCGCCTGGAAGGCGGCAACGACTTGGTATATCAGCCGCTGATCCGCGCCCGGCTGGGCATGCTTGACCTAGACTGGTTTAAACAGCAGGTGCGTTACTGCATTCTGCCGGACCGCATTTCTAACGACCGAATCCGCCAAGTGGGCGGGCGATATAACGACTCCACCAATTTTGATTTCATGATGCGCATGGGCGTCTGGACGGAAAACCTTTCCCTGCCCGGCGTGCTGAACGAGTGCATGATGCAAAGCTACACAGGAATCATCCGGCTATTTCCCAACACCATCAATCTTGGTCCGGTGCGTTTCGAGAACCTGCGCGCTGCGGGCGCCTTTCTGGTGAGTGCAGCATACGACGGCAAGCAAGTCTCTGACATCTCCTTGCTGAGCGAAAAGGGGAAGACCGTCCGGCTGGCGAAGCCGTGGGCTTCCGGAATGGTTCAAGTGACCAAGGCAGAGGATGGCCAGCACGTTCCAACTCGACTCGAAAACGAGCTTGTGGTTTTTGAAACCGAACCGGGCGAGCGCTATCGCCTTGAGCCTGCATGATGGATACAGGGGACAGACCGGAACTTCATTCGGTAGTCGTGCAGTAGCACGTCCTCGTTCAGGCAAACGAAAATGGCGAGAAGCTCCTGAGCTGCTCCGGGTGACCCCTGGTATAGACATCACTTGTGAGGGCGGCCTGGAAAGGATTCACCCCATCCCGATTCGCAATCGTATCTGCGGATGGTTTACTGGCTTGATTCCGGCAGCGTGCGAAGCAATCTCTGTTGGTTGGCGGGGTTTACGGGCGTCTTGATTTTCTTCAGAGCAGCCAGCGCCGCCGCGGCCTTTTGCGGCAACCCCAATTTGGTGTACAGCCGGGCGAGTTGCGAATAGGCCTTCGAGTAATTTTGATTCAACGCCACCGCCGCATTTAAGTCTACGATCGCAGCCTTGGGTGATCCTTGGCTTTCCAGCAGTTTTGCCCGCCAGAAGTAGCCTCCCGCATCCGAGGGATCGAGCTTCAGAGCTGTGTCCAACTCTTTCCGGCTTTCTTCCGGCTTCCGGTCTTCCAATAAGACCACGCCGAGCTCGCGATGGAATAAAGCCTGGCCTGAGTCCGCGGAGACCGCCTTCTTCAAAGCCTCCACGGCGGCGGCATACTTCTTCTGCTTCCGCGCGATGAGCCCCAAGAGCAGATAAGCTGCGGAGTATTGAGGCGAGATTCCTAGGGTCTCTTTGCACGCTTGTTCCGCCTCTCCGTATTGCCCCAGCAAGTAATGGCTCACGGCAATGCGGTAAGGGATGAAGGGTGTTTGCGGAGCGAGCGCACGCGCTTTAGTCAGCGTGGCAATGGCATCCGCGTATTTGCCGCTGAGGTCTTCAAGCCAGGCATACGCGGCAAGATAGCTGGGGTTTTCTGGAGATTGCCGGACGGCAGAAGAAAGATCGGCGGCGGCCGCATTCAAGTTGCCAGTCAGCGCCCTCGCTTCCCCCATCAACAACAATCTTTCTGGGTCTCCTGCAGCGTTTGCAGGCAGGCCTCGCAGGACTGCCACCGCCTCCACCGGCTCCCCGGCCAGGAGGCTGGCTTTGGCCAACAGAATTTTGACCTCTGAGTTCTCTGGCATCAATTCGTTGGCATCCTCCAATAGGGTGCGCGCTTCTTGAATTCGTTGATAGCGAAAACAAAGAGTTGCCAGCGTAACCGCAAGCCGGGGATTGTCCGGAAAGGATGACATGGCATCCTGCGCCACTTTTGAAGCTTGCTCCGGACTGCCGGCCTCAAATCGTGCTTGCACCAAGCCAACCCAGATTCGGGGGTCCTTGGGAGAGAGTTTGCGGGCTTCCTCCAGCGACGAAGCGGCGGCTTGCGCCTCACCCGACTGAAGCAGCGTCATTCCCAGCGCATATCGGGCAGGTAAATATTCCGGGTCCTGCTTCAGGGCTTCGCGGAATTGGTGGATCGCGGCTTGTGGCTGGTGGTCTTGAGCGTAGGCGAGGCCCAGATTGTAACGAACTGCTGTAGACCGGTTGCCCAACTGGACTGACTTCCGAAAGTCCAGAATGGCCGGCCGTACATTTCCCTCACCGGCCTCTGCCATCGCAAGGTAATAAAAGTTAGGCGCGGATGGATCGTTCTTCGCTAACTGCGAGAAAGCTCTTGCTGCGCCTGCAAAATCATGGGTTTGGAAAGCCCGGACTCCTTGCTCATAGACGTCTCTTTCACTCTGGGCCCACGCCGGAAGATGTCCCGCAAAAAGGACGGCTCCCAGCACAAGGCAACCCGCCGCCATGCGGATCTTCATGGTTGGATACCTATCCCATGAGCGCAATACTCTAACGGCTCAAACTGGAGGAAGAAGCCTATCACGATATGACCAATAAGCGGTTGGGCCAAAAGCGCCGGTTGAAGTGCGAGGCCCCCGCTCATGACTCTTAAACCCAATACTGTTCAGTTAAGGCGAGTTTCATGATCTTGATCTCAGAGGCGTCGCCTGACCCCTCACCCCGGCCCTCTCCCCGCAAGCGGGGAGAGGGTGACGCGAAGCGGCGGGTGAGGGGCTC